>ERZ1032895.265-NODE-265-length-10442-cov-4.687013_pt1 | contig 10442 bp, 7 predicted proteins | sample MGYA00516687_ERZ1032895 | MGnify/ENA primary metagenome ERZ1032895 (study PRJEB33719, sample SAMN04261600) | wastewater metagenome | biome: rural village; feature: latrine urine exit; material: soil | place: El Salvador | collected 2013-01-14 ... | reverse complement strand
TTTCGTCGGCCGCGCAGATCTCCAGGGACTGTTCCAGGGAAAGATTGCGCGGCGGGACCAAGCGTTCGAGTTCATCGGCGGTGGAGGCACGCACGTTGGTGAGCTTCTTTTCCCGGGTGGGGTTGACGTCCATGTCCTCGGGGCGTGGGTTTTCACCCACCACCATCCCCTCGTAGACCTCGGCCCCGGGACCGACGAACATCGAGCCGCGCTCCTGCAGGTGGAACAGCGAGTACGAGGTGACCTTGCCCATCCGGTCCGCCACCAGCGAGCCTGTGTGGCGGGTACGGAAGCTGCCGGCCCAAGGTTCGTAGCCCTCCCCGACGTGGTTCATGATTCCGGTGCCGCGGGTCTCGGTCAGGAACTCGGTGCGAAACCCGATCAGGCCTCGGGCGGGGACGATGAACTCCAGCCGCACCCAGCCGGTACCGCGGTTGTCCATCTTCTCCATGCGGCCGCGGCGCAGCCCCAGGAGCTGAGTCACCGTGCCCACGTAGTCCTCGGGGACGTCGATGGTGAGCCGTTCGGTGGGCTCATACAGCTTCCCGTCCTCGTGCTTCATGGTGTTTGACCGCACCAATACCGTGTTCGCCACTGATGGTCCCGCCCAATGAGACCGCCAACCGAGAGATATCCACGATAACGGCTTCGGCGGCCGCATATTCGTCTTCGGTATCGCCGGCTTCCACGGTGGGGTGCAGATTTCCGTCGCCGGCGTGGGCCACAATCGAAATCGCCCGGTTATGTTTGGCGGCGATCTCATCAATGCCCCGGAACACATTCGCCAACTCGCCGATGGGCACGCCCACATCACACGAGACGCGCAGGCCCCGAGCCGATAGCGCCGGGTTGGCCAAGCGGCGGGCTTCGAGCAGAGCATCATTTTGTGCGATGACGACGTCGCTGCCGCCGTGGCGGGCGCAGATTTCGGTGATGGCTTTGGCGTCTTTAGCGGCGTCATAACCTACCGTCTGGCCGATGAGCAGCGCGGCTTCGGGCACGGTGAGTCCCGAGGGATAGAATTCTTCAATGGTTTGGACGCTGTGGGTATCCAGCAGCTCCAGCACCTCAGGTTGTGCTTCCCCGTTGACAATTTCGGTGACCGCTTCGCCGGCTGCATGAATCGAATCGAAATTGACCCGGAACGTATGGGAGATGCCCGGTGGGATGGGTTTGAGTCGCACAGTCGCTGCCGTAATGACCCCCAGCGTGCCTTCCGAACCAACAAATAGGCTCGTCAGATCCAGACCCACCACGTCCTTTCGGGTGCGGGTTCCGGTGTGCATGATGCGGCCGTCGGCCAGAACTACCTCGAGGGCAGCCACCGAATCGCGGGTCACCCCGTGGGCAATACACCGTAACCCCCCGGCATTGGTTGCGATATTGCCGCCGACCGTGGAGGTTTCCACACTGGCCGGATCGGGTGGGAAAAATAAGCCGTGCTCGCGGGCGGCCCGGTCCAGGTCGGCGGTGATCACGCCGGCCTCCACGACCGCCAAGCGGTTGACCGGGTCGATCTGGCGAATCTTCGTGCAGCGTTCCAGCGAGATGACCAGTCCTTGATCATAGGCCACCGCCCCACCGGCTAGTCCGGTTCCCGCACCCCGCACAGAGACCGGAACACGATGCTGATGCGCCCAGGTCAGAGCGGTTGCGACATCGGCGGTTGACGTGGCCAGCACCGCGGCTAAGGGCTGGCCGTGCGGGGAGTAACGCGAACTGTCGCGGGCCAGCCGATCGATTTCGGGACCGGCTTCAACAATTTTGTCGGGCAGTTGGTTTTTGAGTTCAATGAGCGCTTCGCGCCGCGGCGGGGTGGTGTGGGGCATCATGGTCCTTTTCTTCCAGTCACCACATTAGCGGTGTCCCAGACGCCGGGCTAGTAATATCCAGCACGGTAACGGTGGCTCTCAAAGCAGTTTTGTGGTGTCCTGAGAGTTGGATGCCACTGTCTGGGTGAGGGAGCACGTAAAATACTTGCAACGGCTGTTCCCCGATGTGTTGAGCTCATGATGAGCGGCTTGGTCGGTGCGGCGTGTGCCACACTGGCAAGCAGGTACAATAAGCCACAAGGCTCACGCCGTTATTATCCCTTGTGATAGTCCAGTACTTTACAGCTCAGACATTTCAAGGAAAGAGAGGAATTCCTAATGGTCCTAGGTTCACGGTGGGTTATCCCAGCCGAGACTGAACCGGTCCAACGTGTCTGGATGAACTTTCCTCGAGCCGGTGCCGCGAATTTTCGGGCCTCCTGGCAACTCTCCTCGGCCCGGCGCGCGTGGGTCCGGTTGGCCGAAGGAATCAATGACCACGTCCCGGTGACCTTATTGGTCGATCCGGACGATCAACGCACCGTAAGCTCCTATCTGTCGAAACCGCTCGACGTCGTCATCATTCCCTTTAATAACGCCTCGATACGGCGCACCGCGGCGACCCTGGTGGTGTCCCGTCAGGCACAAGCCAACAGCGGACGTCGGCCGCGCCGTGTGTTGGGCATGGTGGATTTCACCTTCAACGGTTTCGGGCACCTGCCCGGGGTCGAGTACGGCCTGGATGACAAAGTACCGGGCACCCTGTCTGAACTATTGCCCGGCGAACGCGGGTGGGGCCAACGCAATTTGTCGATGATGGTCGGCGAGGGTGGGGCTTGGGTGACCGATGGTGCCGGCACCGCGATTGCCTCCGAAGCGATTCTGACTGATCAGCGCCGCAACCCGGGCTGGAATACGCGTTCGGTCGAACGCGAACTGCGCCGCAACCTCGGGTTGGAGCACATTATCTGGATTCCCCAGGGCCTGACCCGCGGGGCGGCCCCGGTGGGGTGGGGCGGTTATGCCGATCAGGTCGTGACCTTCCACTCCCCCGGCCGCGTCCTGTTGCACAACCAACCGGACCCGACCCACCCGGATCACGCCGTCACCCAGCAGGTCCGCGACATTCTGAGCGCCTCACACGATGCGACCGGCCAGGGCTTCGACATCATTGATGTGCCAGCACCCCAAACACATTCGGATCTCAACGGTCCGGTCAACTGGTCCTACCTGGATTTTCTGATCCTCAACGACGTCATCGTAATGCCGCGCTTCATCGACCCCTTCGACGCCCAGGCCTATGAGCTGATGGGCAAGCTGTATCCCGAACACCGGATCGTCCAGTTCACCGCCCAGGCGCTATTTGATCACGGGGCCTCGATCCGGGCGATCACGCTGCCCCAGCCGCGCGTCAGCCGACGTCGCTAACGACTTAGCCCACGGGCACAAAAGCCCCTTAGGCCACAGCGGAACCCGGTCACAAGCGATATCGTGAGAACAACGACGTCGACGAGGAGCCCAGTGACCAGACAGAAGATGACCGGTGTGCAGCGAGCCATTTTGGCGGTTGTGTTAGTTCCCGTCTTCATGTCATTATTATCGATCTCCTCGATCAACGTGATCCTGCCGTCGGTCCAGGAATCGTTGGCGGCATCCAATAGTGCCATCCAGTGGGTGCTATCCGGGTACACCCTGGCCTTCGGTGTCCTGCTGGTGGCCGGCGGTCGTGCCGGTGACACGTTTGGGCGCGGCAAACTGTTCGTCGCGGGCCTGGTGCTGTTTGGCCTGGGTTCGCTGCTGGCCGGTTTCGCGCTCAACGGTCCGATGTTGGTCATCGCCCGGCTGATTACCGGATTTGGCTCGGGGCTGCTCAACCCACAAACCGTGGGCTTTATTCAACAGTTTTTCGACGGTCCACGCCGGGCGCGGGCATTTGCGTCCTTCGGGTCGGTCGTCGGGGTCTCGGTGGCCATCGGTCCGGTGCTAGGTGGTGGGCTCATTGCTCTAGCCGGACCGGACTGGGGATGGCGTTGGACGTTCTTGGTCAACGTGCCCATCGCGATCGTCGCGATCATTGTCGCCTACCGCACATTCCCCAAGGCCGCCTGGGTGCCCGATGTGCCAGAAGGTGCCACAGCCGAACCTGGCAAACCAGACCTGGATCCGGTGGGCACCGTGGCCTTTACACTGGGCACCCTGTTGGTCATGTGGACGTTTTTAGAAATTGACAAGGGCGGCATTTACTGGCTCATGCTGCCCGTGGGCGTCGTCATCCTAGTGTGGTGGGTCTGGTGGGAGCGCCGGTATAAACGCCGCGGCGGTGAACCCATGGTCGATATGGCACTGTTTCGCAACCGACCGTATCGCAACGGGTCGCTGCTGATCAGCCTGTTTTTCACCGGGTCAACCTCCGTGTGGGTCACGGTGGCAATCTTTTTGCAAACCGGTCACGGCATCTCAGCGCTGATCGCAGCGCTGGTCGGAATCCCCTCGGCCATAGCGACCTCGATCTCCTCGGCGATCGCCGGCCGGTATGTCTTATCTGCCGGGCGCGCGATGGTCGCCTGGGGTATGAGCATGACGCTGCTGGCCCTGGGGTCCTCAATTCTGGTCGTCGTCGGTGTCCAACTGTGGGACTGGTCGGTCTGGTGGCTGGTTGCCACGCTGACCGTGATGGGCGTGGGCCAGGGCTTCATCACCTCGCCCAACCAGACCCTATCGCTCATGGAAGTGCCGGCGCATGTCTCCGGGGTTGCCGGCGCCGTGATGCAAACCGGTCAGCGCGTGGGTACCTCGGTCGGCACCGCGATCATCACCTCTATGCTGTTTGGCATTGCCGCAGCATTCTCCTGGAACTGGGCGTTCGTAGCCGCTTTCGGCACGATCATGGTGTTAGTCACCATCGCAATGCTCGTGGCAATCGTCGACATCATTGGCACACGCCGCGCCCAAGCCGCCGTCCCACAAGGGCGCGAAGGCCGCTAACCTACCCGGGCGCCCGTCACAGGCTTGAGCACGCCCACCAACCCGTGACCTATGCGGTAGATTAGAAGCATCGACAGGGGAGCAGCCACCACAGCTGCTGAGAGTGCACCAGCAGACCCTCGAACCTGATTCCAGATCATACTGGCGGAGGAAGTCGTAAACTCTCCACGCATTGCGTGCCCTCCTAACCACAGGAGGAACAATGAAAAAATCATTACCCTTACTTGTTATTGCCGCGCTCGGATTGGCCGGGTGCTCGGTGGCTGACCAGGCGCAAAATACCGACGACGACGCCGCGGGCTCGGTCACGATCATGACTCACGACTCGTTCAACGTCCCCGAAGAACTCGTCACAGCCTTCGAAGAAGACACCGGGTACACCGTGACCACGACCTCCCCCGGTGACGCCGGGGCCGTGTTGAACCAGCTGATCCTACAACAAGACAACCCCACCGTGGACGCCATCTATGGCATCGATAACTACTCGGCCGAAAGCCTGCTGGCCGAAGACATGCTGACCGCCCACGAGGTCGACCTGGGCTCCGCACAACGCTTCGCGCTGGAATCCGATACCGATGGCCACCTGGCCCCGATCGACCACGGCCAAGTCTGCGTCAACATGGACAACGAGTGGTTCGAGGCGCAAGACCTCACCCCGCCCGAAACGCTCGAAGACCTCACCGACCCGGCCTATCAAGGGCTGTTGGTGACCACGGACCCCACGACGTCGTCACCCGGACTCGCGTTCCTAGTCGCCACGATCGCCGGCACCGACGGCTGGCAAGCCTACTGGAAGGATCTCTTAGACAACGGGGCAAAAGTGGCCGCCGGTTGGTCGGATGCCTACTATTCGGATTTCACCGCAACCGGCGAGGGTGACTACCCGCTGGTGGTCAGTTACTCGTCGTCACCATCCGCCGAGGACGGCCGCACGTCATCAATTCTGGGCACCTGCACCGAGCAGGTCGAATACGCCGGCGTACTGGCCGAAGCCGACAACCCCGACGGCGCCAAGGCGTTCATCGACTTCCTATTATCCCAGGACTTCCAGGAAACCCTGCCGACAGAAATGTACATGTACCCGGTGCGAGATGACGTCGAGCTGCCCGAGGAATGGGCCTCGTATGCAGAACTCTCCGAAAACCCCATCACCGCGGATCCCGCCGAGGTGACTGAAAACCGTGACACCTGGTTGAACGAATGGACCCAACTGACCGAAAACCACGCCGGCTAAACCATGCGCGCTCGTCTCGGATGGGGCGCCGCCGTCGCGGTCATCCTCATCTTCCTCACCATCTTCTTTGCGTGGCCCGTCACAGCGATGCTCATCCGCGGCATCACCGACGACGCCGGCGCGCTAGATTTCAGCGCCTTTGGTGAGGTGCTGACGACGTCGCGCACCTGGGCCATCATCGGCCACACGCTGGTGATGGCCCTGGGCGGCACAGTCGGGTCGGTCCTTTTTGGGGTCCCGGCCGCCTATATTCTGTATCGCACCGAATTCCCCGGGCGCACCGTGCTGCGCTCGGTCACCCTGGTGCCCTTCGTGCTGCCCACCGTCGTCGTCGGCGTGGCCTTCCGCGCGGTGTTGGGCACCAACGGTCCCTTAGGTTTTCTGGGCTTAGACCAAACCACCTGGGCGGTGATCGCTGCCATGGTGTTTTTCAACATCAGCCTGATCGCCCGCCAAGTCGGTGGCCTGTGGCAACTGCTCGACCCGCGCACCGTGCAAGCCGCCCGCAGCCTCGGCGCCTCCCCCATCCGGGCGTTTTTCACGATCACCCTCCCGGCCCTCGCCCCGGCCATTGGCGCCTCAGCCGGGCTCGTGTTTCTCTACTGTTCCACCGCCTATTCGCTGGTCCGCACGTTGGGCACCCCCGGCGTCGGCACCTTAGAAACCGAAGTCTTCCGCCAAACCCAAACCTTCCTCGACCTGCGCACCGCCGCCGTGTTCTCGGCACTGCAGGTCGTGTTCGTGCTGGCCTCGGTGTGGCTGACCCAGCGCCTGTCCCACCGCACCACCACCGCGCTGCGACTGCAACAACCCGTGCGCCAACCCCTGGCCCGCAACGACTGGTTCCCGCTGACCGTCACCCTGTTCGCCGTCGTCGTCATTATTCTGTTGCCCATGATTACGCTGGTTGAGCGTTCCCTGGCCACGGCCGACGGCTACAGCCTGGACAACTATCGGCTGCTGATCACCTCACCGGGCAGCGGATTCGCTGGCGGCGCCACCGCCGCGCAAGCGCTCGAACACTCCCTGAAAATCGCCCTGGACGCGACCATCATCTGTATGGTCATGGCCATCCTCACCGCACTGGTCATCACCCGGCAGGTGCGCTCGCGCACGCTCGCCCGCGCCCAACAAGCCCTCGATACCTTCATCATGATGCCGATGGGCGTCTCCTCGGTGACCATCGGCTTCGGGTTCCTCGTCTCGATCCACGCGTTCAATCCCGCGCTGGGCCAATCCGGCGTGCTGGTGCCCCTAGCTCAAGCCGTCGTCGCACTGCCGCTGGTCGTGCGCAGTCTCATCCCAATTCTGGCCGCCGTCGACCCGCGCCAACGCCAGGCCGCCGCCGTGCTCGGCGCCTCACCGTCCCGCATCCTGGCAACAATCGACGGGCCCTACCTGCTGCGCGCCATCGGCCTGGCCGCGGGCCTGAGCTTCTCCGTCTCACTCGGCGAATTCGGCGCGACCAGTTTTCTGGCCTCCCCCAATTATCAAACCCTGCCCGTTTACATCGTGCGCCTACTGTCCCGCCCCGGCGCCGACAACTTCGGCATGGCCCTAGCTGCCGCCGTCGTCCTGGGCATCGTCGCCGCCGTGGCCTTGATCCTGGGCGAACGCATCCGCCCGCGCACCCTCAGGAGCCCCTCATGACCGCCATCAGCATCACCAACTTGCATGTCAATTACGACGACGGCAGCCCGAACTATCGCGGCGAGCCCGTACTCACCGGTGCCAACCTCACCGTGGCCGAAGGCGAAATCCTGGGCCTGCTCGGCGCCTCCGGGTCTGGCAAATCCACCCTGCTGCGCGCTATTGCCGGGCTGCAAACCCCACAAGCCGGAACCGTTGAGATCGCCGGGGTGATCACCGACGACGACGGCGCACACGTCCCCCCGCACCGCCGCAACTGCACCATGGTTTTCCAAGACGCTCAGCTCTTTCCGCACCGCACGGTTGCCGGCAACGTGGCCTATGGGCTGCAAGCCGCCAGAGTCCCCAAGCCCGAACGACGCCGCCGCGTAGCCGAAGTCCTCGAGCTGGTCGACATCGCAGAACTCGCCGACCGAGCCATCACCGAACTGTCGGGTGGTCAAGCACAGCGTGTCGCTCTCGCCCGGTGCTTGGTCATCCGGCCCGCCGTTATTTTATTCGACGAGCCGTTGTCTGCGGTTGACCGGGGCCTGCGCCAGCGACTCGCGGTGGAGATTCGACAGTTGCTGAAACAAACCGGGACCTCGGCCATCTATGTGACCCATGATCCCGCTGAAGCCACCACCGTGGCCGATCGTATTGGCGTGGTCGAGCAGGGGAAGATCCTTAATCTCGGCCCGGTTGCGACGCTGGATATATCGAAGGTGTCAGACTCGGTGGCGAGTTTGCTGGGTGGGCTCGGCGAGGTCACGGGTGTGATTACCGCGGTCTCTGACGAGTCCACCACCGTGGAAGTCGTAGAAAAAATTGTTGTCCTCCCCGGCCGCCAAGGTGGGCTCGGCGATACGATTTCGGTGAATCTCAGCCGCTAACGCCGCCGTGCACTACATCCCCGTTTATGGGATCAATTGTCATATCCAAAAAGCGCCGGAGCGGTGACCGCGCCGACGGCGTCGTTACCTGCTTCCGATACGCAACCGTGTCGCATCCCTTGTGGATAAGTCAGCGGAGGCTGCACAGATATCCACACTATACGTGACACACCCATCGGTAAATAAATAACAATGATAAAGACGCACTTCAAAATACTTAAAGTGTTAAACAATTGCTATAAAATGATTGCTCACCGACGTCATTGCGGATAAAATAGAGCTATTAGTCGTTCACTATTTCTTCATTCCCCACTCAGAATTTTTGCTCGAGATGTACTGCACCCATTTCCGCTTCGTCGATGAGAGGACACTGCTATGGTCGCCACCAATGCATTCCCGGATATCGGTGTTGCGGTGCCCATGCCAGAGGAACTCGACCTGACTGCGATCAAGAAGCTGAGCCCCGGGCAACTGGCGTATCTGGACTTGGTGGTCGGTACTGAAATGTCCCAACGGATGGCCGACCCCACCACGACGTTCGCCCAGTACACCAGGTCGCCAGGGGCCGACTGGTCTGGGCACCAACCTCAGGTTCAAGATGCCGGAATCTCCGCGGCAGCAGAGCCACATGCTACTAGCGGTGATGATCCCACCCATGCGGATGGAACCCCCGTCATTCCAGCCAGACCTTTGCCCACTGCTCCAAAATGTCGTTATGACTCGGTGCCGATGATTGCCGAAATGCTTCGGCGAAAGCAGCACCTGCAAGAAGCTACGATGACAAGCTTTGCTCGGCAACTGCAGCCCATGTTTAATGCGCAGCCGGAGTTCTTCGGTTCCCCGGAAGGCGTCACGGCGTTTAAAGACAGCACTGCGTATTTCAAAGAAGTCTTGAGGTTTTCGGGGCATCTGACGAAGAAGATTCACGATCGGCTGCCCTATGTCACATGGAACCCTGGCCAAGATCCCACCTTGGGCGTGCATCAACCCAAACTCCTCAGATTGGCCACCGCTTTCACTGAAGGAAATATCCCGGCAGAAAATCTTGATCGGATCATCTGGCTCGATCAAGATCTCACGAAATACGTGCACAAGACCAGTGCCACCCCGGAGAAAAAAGATGCGATCCTGAAAGAATTTGAACCGACTCTCATTGAGGCTGCTGAAGCTTCGAACCCGGATGCGTTTAGCGCCGCACGACGCCGGTGGGCAGACAAGATCGCGCACGCCTTAGACCCTGATGGCCCTCCCGTTGCGCAAACCCTCCGCAAGAAGGCAGACAACGTGATCCGTGATCAGGGTTACAGTGACGGTTCTGGCAAAATGTGGATGCATGCGACCCCAGACGTCTATGCGGAGTTCAAGAATTTTATTGCCAATCAACTCAACAAAAGTGGCGCCCCGTTGAAGACGGATGAAAAATATACGGAATGGCTCTTCGGTACCACCGCAGAACCACAAGACCCCAACGGTGCGAGTACGGACGACAATAATGCGTCTCCCGTGGGCGATGACGAGCCGGTGAACGCTGCCGCGACTGACGATCAAAACGAGAGCAGTGATGCGACAGCAGCTTCGGACGATGCGGGCCTGTTTGATGATTTCGCAACCGACCACCCGCTCAATACGGCCACGCTGGATGATCTCAGTATTGATCATGATCCAGAAGAGGTCATCGCGGAGGATGAACAGGGCAATCCCACAACTCGAAAAGACCTCGATACCATCGAGCAACTCACACCGGGTCAACTGGTCACAGCTATCCTATTGGGCGCATTCAAAGCCATCTTCAGTATGGATCCCGAAGAATTACAAGTGAAAAGATCTCACGGAGCAGATTCGACCCTGGTAGTCGTCCAAGATATTGAAACCGCGTATAAGACGCTGGAC
>ERZ1032895.264-NODE-264-length-10457-cov-3.812248_pt1 | contig 10457 bp, 9 predicted proteins | sample MGYA00516687_ERZ1032895 | MGnify/ENA primary metagenome ERZ1032895 (study PRJEB33719, sample SAMN04261600) | wastewater metagenome | biome: rural village; feature: latrine urine exit; material: soil | place: El Salvador | collected 2013-01-14 ... | reverse complement strand
ATTCTTTCACTTGTTTAACTCAATTGTATTTCAAATTGGGATTTTCCCATATATGTCAATAGCATTCGCATTGTTTTTCTTTACACCTGAAACACTTCGGAAACAATTCCTTCCAAAGAAAATACTTTACAAAAAGAATGAAATTGAAGTTCCAAAAAACAGAAACCTCATCATTACCTTGTTTTCGATTTACTTCCTGTTTCAAATCGGTCTTCCGCTACGGCATTGGTTTTTTAAAGACGATGTTTTGTGGACCGAAGAAGGCCATCGACTCAGTTGGAGAATGATGCTGCGCGCAAAAAGTGGCACTCTGGATGTTTATGTTGTGGACAGAGCCACGAACGAAAGAAAACTATACGATCACCGCGCAATCTTAGGAGCAAACCAACAGTCGGGTGTCCGCACAAAACCCGATTTGATGTGGCAACTGGCTCAAAAAATCAAGGAGATTGAAGCCGAAAAAGGAAAAGACGTCGCCGTATATATGAATTCCTGGGTGAGTATCAATCGCGGTCCTTATTTTAGATTTACCGACCCCACTGTCGACCTCGCTTCGGAAAAATGGCATCCTTTTAAACACAGCGAGTGGATTTTACCGTCACCGAAAGATTACAACAAAAAACCTGAAAACGACGAGCAAAACTTTCGCAATCAACTTGAATAGTAAAAATATTTTTTTGCAAATTCAATCGTGTTGCGATTACCTTTCTTTTTCACATCATAAAGAAGCAATATCCAATCTGTAAAACCCTTTAGTTGTTTGTTTTAAACCGCTTCTGGCTTACTTCTTTTTTGTACCTTAGCCAACTTAAATTTAATGACATGTTACAAGTACACGAAATACGCGAAAACAAGGATAAGTTTATCGAAGCCCTTGCCAAACGTGGTTTGGATGCTGCTTCGGTTTTGGATGAAATTTTAGAGGTAGATGAAAAGCGTCGCGCTTCACAGGCACAACTGGATGAAGTTCTGGCAGAAAGCAATCGCTATTCCAGGGAAATCGGAAACCTGTTTAAAAGTGGTGAGGTTGAAAAAGCCAATGCCCTAAAAACTAAATCGGCGGATTTAAAGGAATCGACGAAAGAATTGAGCCAACAAATGCAGGTTGCGGCAGAACGATTGCAAGAACTTCTTTATACCGTTCCAAACATACCACACGACATGGTACCCGCTGGCGTAGATGAAGAAGACAACGAAGAGGTTTTCCGTAAAGGCGATATTCCGGAACTGCCAGAAAACGCCCTTCCGCATTGGGAATTGGCGAAAAAATACGACCTGATCGATTTCGAACTTGGCGTAAAAGTAACTGGTGCTGGTTTTCCTGTGTATAAAGGAAAAGGAGCACGGCTTCAACGAGCACTGATTACTTATTTCCTAGATAAGAGTATTGGAGCAGGTTATGTAGAATATCAAGTGCCTCTACTTGTAAATGAAACTTCAGGTTATGGAACTGGGCAACTACCCGATAAGGAAGGACAGATGTATCACGTTGGGATCGATGATTTGTATTTAATTCCTACTTCGGAAGTACCCATCACCAATATGTTCCGAGACAACTTGTTGAGCATGGCAGATTTCCCGATTAAATGTACTGGATACACCCCGTGCTTTAGAAGAGAAGCAGGAAGTTATGGTTCGCACGTTCGCGGCCTGAACCGTCTGCACCAATTCGACAAAGTGGAGCTTGTAAGAGTCGAACATCCTGACCATTCGTATGAAGCTTTAGACGAAATGGTAGATCACGTTAAAGAAATTCTCGACGAATTAAAGTTACCGTATCGCATCTTGCGCTTGTGTGGCGGAGATTTAGGATTCACCGCTGCCATAACCTATGATTTTGAAGTGTTCTCGACAGCACAAGATCGATGGTTGGAAATTTCATCGGTTTCCAACTTCGAAACCTACCAAGCCAATCGACTTAAACTTCGGTTTAAAGATACCGATGGAAAGAATAAAATTGCACACACCCTAAACGGTAGTGCCTTGGCTTTGCCTCGTGTCTTAGCGGGTATTTTAGAAAACTACCAGACAGCAGATGGCATCAAAATTCCAGAAGTTTTGGTTCCTTATTGCGGCTTCGACATCATCGATTAAAGTTTACTGCCGCGAATGCACTAAGGATTATTTGATACTGAAGCGTTCGCGGTTTTTATTTTGCTTCTGAAGCTCCCCACTTTACTGCAATTTTGTTTCTATTTCAAGGAATTTGTTCTTTAGGTTAAAAACGAATCGAATTTGGCGCTCTACAAAAAACTTTTAAAACAGACGTTTATCTACGGATTGGCTACGGTTCTTCCCAGAATACTTTCGGTGATTTTAGTGCCCCTTTACGTGAAAGTACTATTGCCCGAAGAATACGGTGTTTACGCTAGTTTAATGGCATTCCTGATCTTGGGAAATGTCTTGCTTTCCTACGGGATGGAAACGGCATTTTTTAGATTCGTGACGAAGAAATCGTCAGACACCCAAAAGGTTCAATCTACAACGCTAACCTCGTTGACCGTATCTTCGTTAATATTTCTTGGCGTCACCCTATTATTCAAAGACTCGCTTGCAAGTTTTTCGGATTTCAAACCGGAATACGTCACCTATGTCCTTTGGATTTTAACCTTAGACGCTCTTGTCGTTTTACCTTTTGTTTGGTTCCGCGCCAACGAAAGACCGATGCGCTACGCCGTTATAAAAATCATCAACGTGTGCATCAACCTTGGATTAAATTTATTTTTCTTTTTGGTGCTTCCAAATTGGGCAGAGGACAGCGCGTTTTGGGCACCGCTTTGGAACCCCGAAAACAAGGTTGCCTATGTCTTTATCTCGAATCTCATCGCAAGTGGTTCGACCTTGTTAATGTTGCTCCCCCTCTATGTGAAGATAGGGTTCGGATTCGATAAAGTCATTTGGAAAAATATGATTCGCTATGCTCTTCCTGTACTCATCGCCGGAATTGCTTTTAGTGTGAATGAGGCTTTCGACCGAATCCTACTGAAGTATTTGCTTCCAGAAGATGTTGCCGACACACAAATCGGTTTGTATTCGGCGTGCTACAAACTCGGGATGTTTATGACCCTTTTCGTTATGGCTTTCCGACTCGGCATCGAACCGTTCTTCTTTAACCATTCGAGTCAGGAAAATGCCAAAGACACCTATGCTACCATCACAAAATACTTCACCTTATTTGGATGTTTGATCTTATTGGTTGTTGTGGTATACATTGATTTATTCAAACGGATTCTCATTCCCAATTCACAATACTGGGAAGCACTAAAAATTGTACCTCTGATTTTATTGGCGAACCTGTTTCTAGGAATTTACCACAACCTCTCGGTATGGTATAAAGTAACCGACCGCACAAAATATGGTGCTTTTATTTCCATTGTCGCAGCAGGCATTACCCTGGTCTTAAACTACGTCCTCATTCCATACATTGGCTATGTTGGATCTGCAATTGCAACCCTCGTCGCGTATGGCAGTATGATGGTACTTTCGTATCTTTATGGACGAAAATATTACGACGTACCTTACCAAGTATTGAAAATTCTAAGTTTCTTAGGACTAGCGATTATTTTCTCGGCGCTATCATTCTATGTATTCCGTGGAAATATCTTGATCGGAACGGCGTTATTACTTGTGTTCATCGCTACATTGGTTTACTTTGAAAAAAACGAATTACTAAAAGTTGTCAGCAAATAATACTATGAATAAAGACACTTCGAACAACATTGCTATAAAGATTGTCAACACTTCAGGACATGCTTTGCCTAATTACGAAACCATCGCTTCTGCCGGAATGGATTTGCGGGCACACCTCGATGCACCCGTAGTCTTAAAACCCATGGAGCGCACCATTGTTAAAACCGGACTTTTTATAGAGCTTCCCATCGGATATGAGGCGCAAGTTCGTCCGAGAAGTGGCTTGGCAATTAAAAAAGGAATTTCTGTACTGAACTCTCCTGGTACCATCGATGCAGATTACAGAGGTGAGATTGGTATTATTTTAATCAATTTATCCAATGAAGATTTCACCATAGAAAATGGCGAGCGCATTGCACAAATGATTATTGCCAAGCACGAACGAGCCGAATGGCAAGAAGTGGGAACCCTGTCAGAAACCAGTCGCGGTGCCGGCGGTTTTGGAAGCACAGGAACCAAGTAAAATCTATTTTATTAAAACACTGAAAGAATAACCAAATATTATGAAAATCATAGTTCCTATGGCAGGCCGCGGAAGCCGCCTTCGCCCACATACATTAACAGTTCCCAAACCTTTAGTTCCAGTTGCAGGAAAACCGATTGTCCATCGATTGGTAGAAGACATCGCTAAAATTTTGGATGAAGAGATTGAAGAAATTGCCTTTATCTTAGGAGATCCTGCCTTTTTTGGCGACGATGTGGTTGCGAGTTTGAAAGACCTTGCCGTTAGTTTAGGAGCTAAGCCAAGCATTTATCGTCAGTTAGATCCAAAAGGAACAGGACACGCGATTATGTGTGCGGAAGAATCACTTTCCGGACCGGCTGTTGTGGCTTATGCCGACACGCTTATCCGCGCTACGTTCGATTTGGACAAAAGTGCCGATGCTGTTATTTGGACTAAAAAAGTTGAAAACCCTGAAGCATACGGTGTGGTTAACCTCAACGAAAAGGAAGAGATTATCGAATTGGTGGAAAAACCAACAGAATATGTAAGCGATCAAGCCGTTATAGGGATATATTATTTCAAAGACGTAGGCGAGTTGAAAAAAGAACTTCAATATGTGCTCGACAACAATATCATCCACGGAGGCGAATATCAAATCAACGACGGGATCAAGCGAATGATGGCGCAAGGAAAAATATTTAAAACCGGAACCGTTGACGAATGGATGGATTGCGGAAACAAAGAGGTTACGGTTGAAACCAACCAAAGAATGTTGGGTTTCCTTTCGGAAGAAAAACAGCCGTTGATTTCAAAGAGCCACGTCAATAAAAACTCGAAAATCATCGAACCTTGTTTTATCGGTGACAATGTCGTCTTGGAAAACAGCGAGGTGGGTCCTTATGTTTCTATCGGAAACGATACGGTCATCGAAAATAGCACGGTAAAAAACAGTATTATCCAGACAAATTCAAAAATCACGAATGCAAATCTCGACAATGCGATGATCGGAAATCACGCTACTTTCGATGGGAAATTTACAAACGTGAGTATAGGAGATTATTCTGAATTAAAATAACATCATTAATTTGAAAAAAACAATCCACATATTCCTTATAAGCCTTATGTTACTGCTGTTCCCGCTGGATTTATGGGCACAGGAACCAAATATCGGTCCTACGGAGCACTCTATGGAAAACATAGAAGGTGTGGAAGACGATTTTCAAGAATACTTTTTTGAAGCGTTGAAGCAAAAAGCCATAGAAAACTATGAGTTGGCACTCACGGCGCTTCGACAAGCCGAAAAGGCAACAGAAGATAACGAAAGGAAGGCGGTGGTGTATTTTGAAATGGGGAAAAACTACCTCTATTTAAAAGACTATCTCCAAGCAGAAGAAAACTACAAAAAAGTACTCGTTATGGTCGGTGATCGACTGGATGTTCTCGAACATCTATACGACGTTTACTACCGACAAAACGATTACGAAAAAGCCATCCCGACGGTTAAGAAGCTCATTCTTTTTGATGAAGATTACAAAGAAGATCTGGCAAACCTATACGTTCACACCCATCAATACGACAACGCTTTAGAACTTTTGGACGAGCTGGAAAGCAGTTGGGGGCAAAGCGATATTCGAAATGCCCTTCGCGCTCGAATCTATAAGAAGACAGGAAACACACAAGGTGCCATCGATGATTTGGAGCAGCGCGTTGTTGACAATCCGAAAAACGAAAAAGAATACCTCAACCTGATTTTTCTGTACAGCGAACAAGGAGAAACAGAAAAAGCTTTTGAAACGGCAAAGAGCTTATTGGAATCGAATCCAAATTCAAAACTAGTTCACTTAGCGCTTTATAAGTTTTACTTATCTGAAAACGAATCTGAAAAAGCGATAGCATCGATGAAAATTGTCTTCTCTGCTGATGAAGTAGACAGAGACACCAAATACCGCGTGTTGAGTGATTTCATTCGATTCGTGGATGAAAATCCAGACCACGAAGAGGAATTAGCGGATGTGGTGGATTTATTTTCTGAAAAACATTCAGGAATTTATAAGCAGTTGGGCGATTATTATTTGTCGAAAGGCAAGAAAGAAAATGCACTTGCGTTTTATCAAGAAGGAAATGCAAAGGATTTCGAAAATTATTATATGCTAACCAACACCTTGTTGTTGCAGATTGATTTTCTAAAATTTGACGAAGCTGAAGAGCTGAGTTCAAGAGCTTTGGAGATATTTCCAGCACAAGCCTTGCTTTATCTGTTGAATGGCGTGTCGAACAACGGACTTAATCAAAGTAAAAAAGCCATATCAACCTTAGAAACTGGCTTGGATTTTGTTTTCGACGACCCAAAGATGGAACGCGATTTTTATACCCAATTGAGTTTGGCATACAGCAAAATAGGTAATTCAGACAAGGCAGATACTTATGCTAAAAAAGCTAAGGGAATCAAAATCAACTAGTGATTGCAAGATGAGATTTAAACCATTATTCGTATTGTTATTGCTTATCCTCACCGCTTGTGGCGGAGCGAAAGTGGATTCTCCAAAAGCTATCGAAAAACTGGCTACCAAAGAAGTTGTTTCATTTCACAATGCTGCATTTCCCGAATATGAAACCCTTGCAGGAAGAATGCAATTGGCGTACGAAACCGATGGCAGCGGACAGCGTGTCTCGGTGACATATCGGATGAAAAAAGACGAAATTATTTGGGCAAAAGCGTCTATTTTAGGAATTACTATTGCCAAAGTCTATATCACGCCAACTTCGGTGAATTATTACGAAACCATAGGAAGAACCTATTTTGAAGGCGATTTTTCCCTCCTGAGCGATTGGTTAGGAACACCCATTGATTTTCAGCAGACTCAAAACTTGCTATTAGGACAGTCTATTTTTCCATTAAGCCCGCAAAATTATACTTCCGAACTTTTTAAAGGCACCTTCAAAATCGAACCGAAGAAACAACCTCAAAACTTTATACATTCCTTATTTTTGAATCCGGCAAATTTCAAGATTGTTTCGGCTACGGTATCGCAACCGGATTACAACCGATTTTTAAATGTGCAATACAGCGACTATCAAAATGTTGAAGGACAGTTTTTTCCGACAAATATTTCGATTGTAAGTACAGAAGATACGGAACAAACCAAAATTGAAATCAATTACAGAAAGATAGATTTGAACGTAAATATTAATTTCCCATTTGAGATTCCCTCGGGTTATAAACAGATTAAACTATAATTTCATGAAGCGTCTACAAGTTTATCTGATTGTGTTTATCGGTTTGTTTTCGGTTGTGAATTTGTCGGCTCAAAGCGACAAACAGAAACAACTGGAACAGCGTCGTCAGGCGATTCTTCAAGAAATAAAACAGATAAACTCCCTGCTATTTCAAACGAAAAAGGAAGAAAAATCGGTATTATCTCAAGTTGAGGATATCAACCACAGAATATCGGCTACAGAAAACCTCATCCGAATAACCAATCAACAAGCGAATTTGCTAACCCGAAACATCAACAACAATATGAATCGGATTTCTTCACTTCGGGAGGAGCTCGAAATTATGAAAGCCGATTATGCCGAGATGGTTCGGAAATCGTATAAAAGCAAGAACCAACAAAGTCGGATTATGTTTCTACTATCGTCTGAAAGCTTTCTACAAGCTTACAAACGTGTACAATATATGAAACAGTACGCAGCTTTTAGAAAGAAACAAGGTGTTGAGATTGGAAATAAAACACAGGAACTCCAGGAGTTGAACAACGAACTGTTAGCTCAGAAAAAGGACAAACAAAAGCTCATAGACGAAAATACTGCTGCTAAAAATCAGTTGATTAAAGAAAAGAAAGCCCAAGAAGCATTGATGGCAACACTGAGAAAGGATGAAAGTAAATACACCACTCAAATCCGTCAAAAACAAAAAGAAGCCGATAAGATCGATAAAGAAATCGATAAATTAATTAGGGCGGCCATTGCGGAAGCCAACCGAAAAAAGGAAAAAGAATCTAAATCGGTTTCAACGCCTACTACATCTGGTGGATTTAAACTTACTGCAGAAGATAAAGCACTTGCTGCGAATTTTAGCAACAATAAAGGAAAGCTACCATGGCCCTTGGAAAAAGGAATGGTGGTCAAGAGTTTTGGAACTCATCGCCATCCCCAATTTCCTAACGTAACCACAACCAGTAGTGGTGTTGAAATCGCAACCGAAGACAACGCTCCTGTTCGTGCTATTTTCGAAGGGAACGTGATGTCTATCCAATTGATTAAAGGAGCCAACAAAGTGGTCTTTATCCAACACGGAGATTATATCAGCGTCTATAGCAACTTGGCAACGGTTTCCGTAAAAACCGGAGATAAAGTCACGACCAAACAAACCATCGGTACGGTGGCGAAAAGTCCAACGGCAGGAAGGACTATCCTGAAGTTTTACATCTACAGAAACAATACGAAAATCAATCCAGCCGATTGGATTTATAGAATGTAGGGTTATAAGTTTTTAGGATTATCTGATTGATACCCCAACTTTTCGCGCACGCGTTTTAGGACGCCATCGGCTACTTTTTTAGCTTTTTCAGCACCTGATGCCAAGGCTTCATCTATTTTCTCCAAGTTCTCCATATAATAGTTGTAGCGGGAACGCTCTTCGGAAAACTTATCGACAATCAATTCATAAAGCGCTTGCTTTGCATGGCCATAACCGTAGTTTCCTCCTTCGTAATTTTGTCGCATTTGATCAACTTGTTCTTCCGAAGCAAGCAACTTATACAATGCAAATACGTGGCACGAATCTGTATCTTTAGGATCTTCCAAAGGCGTGCTGTCGGTTTTTATCGCCATCACTTGTTTCCGAAGTGCTTTATCGCCTAAAAATATATTGATGTAGTTGTCCTTAGACTTGCTCATTTTTGTTCCATCGGTTCCTGGAACATACATTGTCTGCTCCTGTACTTTTCCAACAGGCAATACAAAGGTTTCGCCCAGCTGAGCGTGGAATCGGGAAGCTACATCGCGTGTAATTTCTAAATGTTGCATTTGATCTTTTCCTACGGGAACAATTTCGGCGTCATACAAAAGGATATCGGCTGCCATAAGCATCGGATAGGTAAACAAACCTGCGTTTACATCTTCCAATCGATCGGCTTTGTCTTTAAAAGAGTGCGCCAAGGTCAAGCGTTGGAATGGGAAAAAACAGCTTAAATACCAGGTGAGTTCGGTAGTTTGTGGCACATCGCTTTGGCGGTAAAACACCACTTTATCGGTATCTAAACCACAGGCCAACCAAGTAGCTGCGACGCTATAAGTATTAGACCGCAGTGTTTTAGGGTCTTTAATTTGTGTCAATGAATGCATATCTGCAATAAACAGAAACGATTCGTTTTTTGGATTGTTCGCCATTTCAATAGCAGGAAGAATGGCTCCTAATAAATTCCCCAAATGCGGGGTTCCTGTACTTTGTACACCTGTGAGTATTCTAGACATTTTAACCTATTTTTGACAAAGGTAGTTTTTTTGATTTATTTGTATTGCGCAAGTTATTAATTTTGCCGCTGGATGAAAATGATTAGATACATATTAGGCCTTTTATATTTATTGTGGTTTTACCTTTTGGTAGCCATAGTGACCGTTATTCTCTTCCCTTTTCTTTCAATCAGTATTTTAAAACAGTCGTGGTATCCATTTTTTTTCAAAGTGGCGCGGGTATGGTCGGGCATGATTCTATATGGCATGTTAGGTTTTCCAATCATCAAGCGCGATGTAGTATATAAAAAAGGAACGAGCTATATGTTTGTGGCCAACCACACATCGATGACCGACATTATGCTCATGTTCTACGCTACAAAGAATCCATTTGTATTTGTAGGGAAAAAAGAGCTCGCAAAATTTCCGCTTTTTGGATTTATCTACAAACGCACCTGCATCCTCGTTGACAGAAACAACACCAAAAGTCGGGTGGAAGCCTTTAGGAATGCAGAAAAACGATTGAATGAAGGATTGAGTATCTGTATTTTCCCCGAAGGAGGTGTGCCAAAAGATTACGATTTGATTTTAGATGAATTTAAAGACGGTGCCTTTCGATTGGCCATTGAACATCAAATTCCGCTTGCGCCGATGACCTTTCACGACAATAAAAAACGTCTGCCCTATAAAATTGGAAAAGGTTCGCCAGGCAAAATGCGTGTGAAAATTCACAGAACCATAACTACGGAAGGATTAGAGTCGATTGATAGAAAATCCTTGAAGAATAAAACGAGGGAAATAATCTTAGAAGAAATTTTACACCCAACGATCTGAGTATTTTTAAAACATCAAGAGAACCAATCTC
>ERZ1032895.263-NODE-263-length-10486-cov-10.208034_pt1 | contig 10486 bp, 11 predicted proteins | sample MGYA00516687_ERZ1032895 | MGnify/ENA primary metagenome ERZ1032895 (study PRJEB33719, sample SAMN04261600) | wastewater metagenome | biome: rural village; feature: latrine urine exit; material: soil | place: El Salvador | collected 2013-01-14 ... | reverse complement strand
CCTGGTGCCGATCAAGGGCGCCGCGCTTGAGCCCAGCGCCCCCGCCCGCTTCCGCCTCTCCCGTGATCCCGCCGGCCGCGACGTCACCTGGACCCTCGACCACGACCTCCCCCCACCGCTGTGACGCGGCGGGGCGCGCGATCCGGGAACCCGCTCAGCCGAGCAGATGGGCCACGCCGGCGCGCTCTTCCTCGAGCTCGGCCAGGGTGATGTCGATGTACTTGCGGCTGAAGTCGTCGATCGGCAGGTCCTTGACGATGCTGTGGCGGCCGTCCTCGGTGGTCACCGGGAAGCCGAACATCACGCCCTCGGGAATGCCGTAGCTGCCGTCGGACGGCACGCCCATGGTCACCCACTTGCCGTTCGAGCCCAGCACCCAGTCGCGAATGTGGTCGATGGCGGCGTTGGCGGCCGAGGCGGCCGAAGACAGGCCGCGGGCCTCGATGATCGCCGCGCCGCGCTTGCCGACCGTCGGAATGAACGTGTTCGCGTTCCACTCCTGGTCGTTGATGGCCTCGCCAACGGAGGCGCCATCGGCGGTGGCGAAGCGGTAGTCCGGGTACATGGTCGGGCTGTGGTTGCCCCACACCACCAGCTTCTCGATGCCGCCCACCGGCTTGCCGAGCTTGTTGGCAAGCTGGCTCAGCGCGCGGTTGTGGTCCAGGCGCAGCATGGCGGTGAAGTTCTCCGGCTTCAGGTCCGGCGCCGACTTCATCGCGATGTAGGCGTTGGTGTTGGCCGGGTTGCCGACCACCAGCACCTTGACGTCGCGGCTGGCGACCTTGTTCAGCGCCGCGCCCTGGGCGGTGAAGATCTTGGCGTTCTCCAGCAGCAGGTCCTTGCGCTCCATGCCCGGGCCGCGCGGGCGCGCGCCGACCAGCAGGGCGACGTCGGCGTCCTTGAACGCAACCTCCGGATCATCGGTGCCGACCATGCCGGCCAGCAGCGGGAACGCGCAGTCCTCCAGCTCCATCATCACGCCCTTGAGCGCAGCCTGGGCTTTTTCCATCGGCAGTTCCAGCATCTGCAGGATCACCGGCTGGTCCTTGCCCAGCATCTCGCCGGAGGCAATGCGGAACAGCAGGGCGTAGCCGATCTGGCCGGCGGCGCCGGTGACGGCAACTCGGACGGGCGTCTTCATGGGTGGGTCCTCTTCTTGCGTGGGGAACGGGCGGCCCGGTCAGGCCAGCCCGGCAAAGAATGCGCGGATCCGCTCCAGCCCCGGCGCCAGCTGCGCCTCCGGGCAGGTGTAGCTGATCCGCATGCTGCGCGGCTCGCCGAAGGCCGACCCGGGCACGCAGGCGACGCCCTCGGCCTCCAGCAGCGCGCTGCAGAAGTCGACGTCGTTTTCGATCACCTTGCCCGCGTGCGACTTGCCGAAGGCCACGCTGATGTCAGGGAACACGTAAAACGCGCCCTGCGGCCGCGGGCAGACCACGCCGGGAATCCCGGCCATGGCCGCCAGCACCTGGTCGCGCCGGGCCTGGAACTCCGCGCACTTCGCCTCCGGCACGTCCTGCGGGCCGGACAGCGCGGCGACCGCGGCGGCGGTCACCACCTCGGGCAGGCTGGTGATGTGGTTGGAGTTGAGCGTGGCCACGGCCCGGGCGACGACCTCGGGGCCGGCCATCAGGCCCACCCGCCAGCCGGGCATGCCCCAGGTCTTGGACAGCGAGTCGATGAAGATCACCCGCTCGCGCAGCTCCGGGCGCGCCTGGACGAAGTTGTGGTAGCCGACGCCGTCGAACACCATCCGGTTGTAGATGTCGTCGGTGATCACCCAGGTGTCCGGATGCTTCACGATGACATCGGCCAGCGCGGCGATCTCCTCGCGGGTGTAGACCATCCCGGTCGGATTGGACGGGTTGTTGAACAGGAACACCTTCGGCTTCCTGGCCAGCGCGGCGTCAAGCTGGGCCGGCGTGAGCTTGTAGTCCTGCTCCGGCGGGCACGGCAGCAGCTGGACCTCGGCACCGACGATCTCGGCGATGTCCAGGTAGCTGGTCCAGTACGGGGTCGGGAAGGCGATCGCATCGCCCTCGTCCAGCAGCGCTTCGGCCAGGGTATGGATCAGCTGCTTGGCGCCGACGCCGGCGGCGCAGTTGGCGCGGGCGTAGCCTTCCAGGCCCAGGCGGCCCAGGTGGCCGATGAAGGCGTCCAGCAGCGCATCGGCGCCGCGGTTGCTGCCGTACTGGCCGGAATCACCGTCGATCGCCTGGTGGGCGGCCGCGTAGACGTGCTCGCCGGGGAGGAAGTTCGGCACCCCGATGGAGAAGTTGATGATGTCGCGCCCCTCGGCCCTGAGCCGCGCGGCCTTCTGGGCGACCAGCATGATGGCGCTGGGACGGGCGCGGCCAATGCGCCGGGCGAGCCTGGGACCTGCTGACACTGCGGGGACGCTCCTGAACCTGGGAAACGCCCGATTTTAACATCGCCCACCCGCCCCGCATGGCGCGCTCCTGCAGCGCCGGCCGATGCGCGGCCGGCGCCAGGAAGGGAACCGGGGGTCAGGCCGCCAGGACCTTGTTCCACTCGGCCACGCGGTCGGCCTTCGCGGCCAGCGCGGCGTCGGCATCGCCCTCGATCTTCACCGACTTGATGGCGTCGCCCTGCTTCACGGCGTCGACCACTTCCAGGCCCTCGGTGACCTTGCCGAACACGGTGTGCTTGCCGTCCAGCCAATCGGTCTTGATGTGGGTGATGAAGAACTGGCTGCCGTTGGTGTTGGGGCCGGCGTTGGCCATCGACAGCACGCCGCGTTCGTGCGGCACGCCATTGTCGGCCTCGTCCTCGAAACGGTAGCCGGGGCCGCCGGTGCCGGTGCCCTGCGGGCAGCCGCCCTGGATCATGAAGTCGGCGATCACCCGGTGGAAGTTCAGGCCGTCGTAGAAGCCGCGCTTGGCGAGGTTGACGAAGTTGGCGACGGTCAGCGGGGCCTTGTCGGCGAAGAGTTCGACCTTGATCTGGCCGCGGTCGGTATCGAACAGGGCGTGCAGGGACATGCGGATTCCTTGATGGACGGGACAGGAGGGGATAATGCGGCCTGCCGGGCGGGATTCAACCGCCGGCCGGTTTTTTCGCCTGGAACCGCATTGCGGCGGCGCAACACGCTATAATAACCGGCTACCTCCACTGCCTGACCGCGCCTGCCCGCCGTGGCCCCGGGTGCGGATTTGCCGATGCCAGAATCCAACTCCGTCCAGCGCCTGCGCAATATCGCCATCGTCGCCCACGTCGACCATGGCAAGACCACCCTCGTGGACCAGCTGCTGAAGTCGTCCGGCACCCTGGACGCGCGCGCGGCCGTGCCCGACCGGGTGATGGACAGCGGCGACATCGAGAAGGAACGGGGCATCACCATCCTCTCCAAGAACACCGCGATCCGCTGGACCCACCCGGAAACCGGCGAGCAGTGGCGCATCAACATCGTCGATACCCCCGGCCACGCCGACTTCGGCGGCGAGGTCGAGCGCGTGCTGTCGATGGTGGACTCGGTGCTGGTGCTGGTGGACGCCATGGACGGGCCCATGCCGCAAACCCGCTTCGTAACCCAGAAGGCCTTCGCGATGGGCTTCAAGCCGATCGTGGTGGTCAACAAGGTCGACCGCCCGGGGGCGCGCCCGAGCTGGGTGCTGGACCAGACCTTCGACCTGTTCGACCGCCTCGGCGCCACCGAGGAGCAGCTCGACTTCCCGGTGGTCTATGCGTCCGGCCTGCAGGGCTATGCGGGGCTGGAAGACACCGTGCGCAGCGGCGACATGACGCCGCTGTTCGAGGCCATCTGCGAGCACGTGCCGGCGCCGCCAGTGGACCCGGACGGCCCGTTCCAGATGCGCGTGAGTTCGCTCGACTACAACAGCTACGTCGGCGTGATCGGCGTGGGCCGGATCCAGCGCGGCCGGGTGAAGACCAACCAGTCGGTAACCGTGGTCGCCGCCGACGGCAGCCGCCGCAACGCCAAGGTGCTGCAGGTGCTGGGCTTCATGGGCCTGGAGCGGGTGGAAGTGGAAGAGGCGCGCGCGGGCGACATCATCGCCTTCTCCGGGATCGACGGCCTGGGCATCTCCGACACCCTCTGCGATCCGTCGGCCGTGGAGCCGCTGCCGGTGCTCACGGTGGACGAACCCACGATCTCGATGACCTTCCAGGTCAACGACTCGCCCTTCGCCGGCGACCGCGACCGCTCCGGCGGCAAGTTCCTGACCAGCCGCCAGCTGCGCGACCGGCTCACCCGCGAGACCGCGCACAACGTGGCCCTGCGGGTGGAGGAGACCGGCGACGCCGACAAGTTCAAGGTGTCCGGCCGAGGCGAGCTGCACCTCTCGATCCTGATCGAGAACATGCGTCGCGAAGGCTATGAGCTTGCCGTATCGCGCCCGGAGGTGATCGTGCGTGAGATCGACGGCCAGGTGCAGGAGCCCTACGAGTCCCTGGTGGTCGACCTGGACGAGCAGTACCAGGGCTCGGTGATGGGCCGGCTCGGCGAGCGCAAGGCGCTGCTGCAGGGCATGGAGCCGGACGGCAAGGGCCGCGTCCGCCTGGAGTACATCATCCCCGCACGCGGCCTGATCGGCTTCCAGACCGAGTTCAAGACCCTCACCGCCGGCACCGGCCTGCTGTTCCACGTGTTCGACCACTACGGCCCGCGGGCCGAGGCCGACATTGGCCAGCGGGTCAACGGCGTGCTGATTTCCAACGCCACCGGCTCCTCGCCCGCCTACGCCCAGATCGCGATGCAGGAGCGCGGGCGTCTGTTCATCGAGCCGGGCGAGGAGATCTACGAGGGCCAGATCGTCGGCATCCACGCCAAGGACAACGACCTCACGGTCAACGCCCTGCGCGGCAAGCAGCTCACCAACTTCCGCGCCTCGGGCAAGGACGACGACGAGGGCCTGGTGCCCGCGGTCAAATTCTCGCTGGAGCAGGCGCTCGAGTTCATCGACGACGACGAGCTGGTGGAAGTGACCCCGAAGCAGATCCGCCTGCGCAAGAAGCACCGCACCGAGATCGATCGCAAGCGCGCCAGCCGCGCGGCCTGACGCAGCAGTGCCTGCCGCCGCCGGTCAGGCGGCGGTGGGTGCCCCCAGCGAGGTCTGCTTGCGCACGATCAGCATCGCCGTTTCCAGCGCCTGCTCGTAGTTCAGGCGCGGATCGACGGTGGAGCGGTAGGCGCGGCTGAGGTCGGTGTCGGTCAGCTCGCGGGCGCCGCCGGTGCATTCGGTCACGTCCTCGCCGGTCAGCTCCAGGTGCACCCCGCCCAGGCGGGTGCCGGCCGCGGCGTGGATGTCGAAGGCCTGCTCGATCTCGCTGCGGATGTTGTGGAAACGCCGGGTCTTGTAGCCGTTGCTGCTCGACTCGGTGTTGCCGTGCATGGGGTCGCAGATCCACAGCACCCGGCGCCCGTCGCGGCGGATCGCGTCCAGCAGCGGCGGCAGGCGGTCGGCAACCTGCCCTGCCCCCATGCGGTGGATCAGCCCCAGGCGGCCGGGCTCGTCGTCCGGGTTGAGCAGGTCCACCAGACGCAGCAGCTGGTCGGGCGTCACCGACGGGCCGACCTTGACCGCGATGGGATTGCGGATGCCACGCAGGTACTCGATATGGGCGCCGTCGGCGGCGCAGGTGCGCATGCCGATCCACGGATAGTGGGTGCTGAGGTTGAACCAGCCCCACTGCCGCGGCACCTGGCGGCTCTGCGCTTCCTCATAGGGCAGCAGCAGGGCCTCGTGCGAGGTGTAGAAATCGACCCGCTTGAGGTCGTGGATGCGGGCGCCGACCAGGGTTTCCATGAACCGCACCGCGTCGCCCAGGCCCGACACCATGCGCTGGTATTCCTCGGCCAGGGGCGAATCACCCACCCAGTCCAGGCGCCAATATTCGGGGTGGTGCAGGTCGGCGAAGCCGCCGTCGATCAGCGAGCGCACGAAGTTCATGGTCATCGCCGAGCGCGCGTGCGCCTTCACCATGCGCCGCGGATCGGGCGTGCGCGCGGCGGCGGTGAAGTCCGGGCCGTTGACGATGTCGCCACGGTAGCTCGGCAGCACGACGCCTCCCCGCTCCTCGGTATCCGCCGAGCGCGGCTTGGCGTACTGGCCGGCGAAGCGCCCTACCCTCACCACCGGCATGCGCATGCCGTGCACCAGCACCAGGCTCATCTGCAGCAGCACCTTGAGCCGGTTGGAAATCACCTCCGAACTGCAGTCGCCGAAGTTCTCGGCGCAGTCGCCGCCCTGGAGCAGGAAGCGCTTGCCCTCCTGGGCCTCGGCCAGCTGCTGCTTGAGCGCGAGGATCTCCCACGAGGTCACCAGCGGCGGCAGCGCCTGCAGTTCGCGCTGCACGGCGGCGAGCTCTTCCGGATCCGGATAGGCCGGCAGCTGGACGGCCGGCCGCGCGCGCCAGCTGTCCGGCCGCCATTCGGCAGGAAGGTTCACGGCGCGGAGGCTGCGATCGGTCGGGGCCATCATCGGTTCCGGCGGGTGGCGTTTCATCATGCCAGATTGTTGCAGCGCGTCAATTCTAGCGCCGGGGCCTGGCAAACCCCGCATGCAGGGCCCAGGCGCCGAGCAGGATGAACCACACCAGCGCCCAGGCAGGCATCGAGAGGCCGAGGAACGACCAGTCCACGGTGCCGCAGTCACCGGTGCCGGTCAGCACCCGCCGGATCAGGTTGCCGGTGGAAAGGGTCTCGCGCAGGAACTCGAGCGGCGGCCCGCAGGACGGGAACGGAGGCGGGAACAGCTGGATCCACACGTGGCGTCCGGAAATCCCGGCACCCACCGCAGCGGCGACCAGGGCCAGCAGCGACCAGGCCCTGCGGCCGCCGGCCGCCGACGGGGCATGCAGGCCTGCCGCCAGCAGCACCACGCCCAGCGCCGCGAACGCAATCCGCTGGAAGATGCACAGCGGGCACGGGTCAAGCCCCCACTGCAGCTGCGAAAACACCGCGAATCCGATCAGCGCGAAGCAGGCCACCGCAGCGCAGAGCATGCGGGTACGGAACGACCAGCGGAATGGATTCATGCGCGAAAGTGACCGGCCTGTCGGGGAACGCAAGATAGCAAAAACCCCGGCGGGCTGGCCGGGGTTCTGCGATTCGTCACGCTGGGCGCGGCAGCGCTCAGTCGTTGTCGCCCGAGGCGTCGGCCTGCGGCCGGTCGACGAGCTCCACGTACGCCATCGGCGCGTTGTCGCCGGCGCGGAAGCCGCACTTGAGGATCCGCAGGTAGCCGCCCGGACGCGACTGGTAGCGCGGGCCCAGGGTGGTGAACAGGTTGCCGACCGCTTCCTTGTCGCGCAGGCGCGAGAAGGCGAGGCGGCGGTTGGCGACGCTGTCGACCTTGGCCAGGGTGATGAGCGGCTCGGCGACGCGGCGCAGCTCCTTGGCCTTGGGCAGGGTGGTCTTGATCAGCTCGTTCTTGAACAGCGACGCGGCCATGTTCTTGAACATCGCCTGGCGGTGCGAGCTGGTGCGGCTGAACTTGCGGCCGGCTTTCTGGTGGCGCATGGGTCTGGTTCCTTGTAAAGGCTGTTACGTTGGACTTCGCTGTCGCCTTCCTGGCGTTGGAACGTGGACTGCGGATGGCCCGATGCCGGCATCCCTTGCCGGCAGGCGCCGCGGCCTTTGGCCGTCGGCGCGTGTTGTTTCCCTTAGCCCAGCATCCCGTGGGTGCTCAGGCCCGGCGGCGGCCAGTTCTCCAGCTTCATGCCGAGCGAGAGCCCGCGCTGGGCCAGGACTTCCTTGATCTCGGTGAGCGACTTCTTGCCCAGGTTCGGGGTCTTGAGCAGTTCCACCTCGGTCTTCTGGATCAGGTCGCCGATGTAGTAGATGCTCTCGGCCTTGAGGCAGTTGGCCGAGCGGACCGTCAGCTCCAGGTCGTCGATCGGACGCAGCAGCAGCGGATCAACGCCCGCCGGCTGCGGCTTCGCCGGGCCGCGGTCGCGGTTGGTGAAGTCGCCGAACACCGACAGCTGGTCGGTGAGGATGTCGGCGGCGGTGCGCACGGCTTCCTCGGCGTCGATGGTGCCGTTGGTCTCGATGTCCAGGACCAGCTTGTCCAGGTCGGTGCGCTGTTCCACGCGCGCGGCCTCGACCTCGTACGCGACGCGGCGCACCGGCGAGAACGACGCATCCAGCATCAGCCGGCCGATGGCGCGGGTTTCCTCGTCCGGATGGCGGCGGGCCGCGGCCGGAAGGTAGCCGAAGCCGCGCTCGATCTTGAGCCTCATGTTCAGCGAGGCGTCCTTGGTCAGGTTGCAGATCACGTGGTCGGGGTTGAGGACCTCGACGTTGTGGTCGACCTTGATGTCGCCGGCGGTGACCGTGCCGGGGCCCGACTTGGACAGGGTCAGGGTCGAGGATTCGCCGGTGCCCATGCGGATCGCGACGTCCTTCAGGTTGAGCAGCACTTCAAGCACGTCTTCCTGCAGGCCCTCGATCGCGCTGTACTCGTGCAGCACGCCGTCGATCTCGACTTCGGTGATGGCGAAGCCCGGGATCGAGGACAGCAGCACCCGGCGCAGGGCGTTGCCCAGCGTATGGCCGTAGCCACGCTCCAGCGGCTCGATCACGACCTTGGCGCGATTGTCGTTCATGCGCTCGATCTGCGGAGCGCGGGGACGCAGGACCTGGTTGGCGGTAACCGTCATGTTGGTGAATTCTCCTGCAGTGAACCGCCGGGCGGGGGCTGGCGGCGGATTTGCTTTTTTCGCTCTTGGAGCCCCCTTGAGTTAAGGGGGCGGCCAATGCGCAGCGCGCATTGGCCAGGGTTGTGGGGGCATCTGCTGATCTGTATCGAGGAGTGATCCTCCAGATCGCTGCGCCCCTTACTTCGAATACAGCTCGACGATCAGCGCTTCGTTGATGTCGCTCGGCAGGTCGCCGCGCTCCGGGATCGCCTTGAACACGCCGCTGAACTTCTTGGCGTCAACCTCGACCCAGCCCGGCGACAGGTCCATCTGCGCGGACACGTCCAGCGCCTCCTGCACGCGGAGCTGCTTCTGGGCCTTCTCGGTCAGCGCGATCACGTCGCCGGCCTTCACCTGGTAGGACGGCAGGTTCACGATCTGGCCGTTCACGGTGACGCCGCGGTGCGCGACCAGCTGGCGCGCGGCCGGGCGGGTCACGGCGAAGCCCATGCGGTAGACGACGTTGTCCAGCCGGACTTCCAGGTACTGCAGGAGGTTCTCGCCGGTGTTGCCCTTCCGGGTCGAGGCCTTCTTGTAGTAGTTGCGGAACTGGCGCTCGAGCAGGCCGTAGATGCGCTTGACCTTCTGCTTCTCGCGCAGCTGGGTCGCGTAGTCGGAGAGACGGCTGCGGCGGGCACCGGGGCCGGCGCCGTGCTGGCCGGGCTTCTGCTCCAGCTTGCACTTGGAATCCAGCGCGCGGGTCGGGCTCTTGAGGCCCAGGTCGACGCCTTCGCGACGGGCGAGTTTGCAGGTAGGACCGATGTAACGTGCCATTTCTTATCGCTCCCTCAGACGCGACGCTTCTTCGGCGGACGGCACCCGTTGTGCGGGATCGGCGTCACGTCGATGATGGTGGTGATCTTGTAGCCGACGTTGTTCAGCGAACGCACGGCGGACTCGCGCCCGGGGCCGGGGCCCTTGATGCGGACTTCGAGCGACTTCAGGCCGTAGTCCAGCGCGTCCCGACCGGCCTTCTCGGCCGCGACCTGGGCGGCGAACGGGGTCGACTTGCGGGAGCCGCGGAAGCCCGCGCCGCCCGAGGTCGCCCACGAGAGCGCGTTGCCCTGGCGGTCGGTGATCGTGATGATGGTGTTGTTGAAGGACGCGTGCACGTGGGCGATGCCGTCGGTGACGACGCGCTTGGTCTTCTTCCGGGTCTTGGCTGCCGGCTTTGCCATGTCTGTTCCTTACTTCCTGATCGGCTTGCGCGGGCCCTTGCGGGTGCGCGCGTTGGTGCGGGTCCGCTGGCCGCGCAGGGGAAGGCCGCGACGATGGCGCAGGCCACGGTAGCTGCCCAGGTCCATCAGGCGCTTGATCGACATGCCGACTTCACGGCGGAGGTCACCCTCCACGACGATCTTGCCGACCTCGGCGCGCAGGCGCTCGACTTCGGGCTCGGACAGGTCGACGATGCGGGTCGTCTCATCGACGCCGGCCGCCTCGCAAACCTTGCGGGAACGGGTACGGCCAATGCCGTAGATGCTCTGCAGCCCGACCCAGACATGCTTCTGGGCAGGCAGGTTGACGCCAGCAATTCGCGCCATCACGCGGTCTCCAACTGTTTGGAATGGCCGGGCGGCGCCAAAAAGGCGTACATCCGGCGGAGTGAACAAGAAATTGTAACAGGATCTCGGGTTCCATGGAACCCCACGGGCAGACTGCCCCGCGGGATCCGGCATGGGGAGTGTGCCCATGCTCCGGCGAAGGACCGCCGCTGTACCGGATCGGGGAGTTCCCCGGCCCGGCCGCCCCGCCCACCCAGCGGGAACCGGCGACGGCCCACCCGTGCGCGAGATCGCCGCCC
>ERZ1032895.262-NODE-262-length-10529-cov-4.388581_pt1 | contig 10529 bp, 10 predicted proteins | sample MGYA00516687_ERZ1032895 | MGnify/ENA primary metagenome ERZ1032895 (study PRJEB33719, sample SAMN04261600) | wastewater metagenome | biome: rural village; feature: latrine urine exit; material: soil | place: El Salvador | collected 2013-01-14 ... | reverse complement strand
TCAAACAGATTTATAAATATGAAACATTTATTGACTAACCTTAACTAATAATGATCGTCTGTTAAATCCCTAATTCATTTTTTTTCGTTTATATGTGTCTGTAGATTCTACTAATTAGATTGTCTATAATATACCTTCTGCTGCGAGCATAAAAACCGTCCATTAACTCTAAGTAGTTGTGATATATAAAATTCAATATCAAACTCAGAACCAATGCCACTAAGGTCGTATCGAACGCGATATTGAGCAAAGAAGTAAGAATTGGCATTCCCTCTTCTGTTTTTGCCAAATGCGCACTTCCAATTGCTGAAGTTAGCCCGATAAGCGTACCGATAAAACCTAGCGACATGATGGCCCCGATAAGGTAACGAACGGTGTTTAGACTCCCCTCCATTTCATCTTTTGTGTTGTTAATCTGAACATCCAATACTTGTAAAGTTTCTGGAATAGACTGGTCGTTTCTGTATTGCGTACACGCCTTTTTTATAAAATCTGAAACCAAATAGAGAACCCCTCTTTTTTCAATTTCCATAATACTCAGTTTAATATCGGAAACCTCCTCTGGGGTTAAAATCAATTGATCTTCTTCGGGTAAGAGCTTCAAGTCAAATCCTTTAAATTGTTTTTTTAAGAACTCTTTCATCTTCCTCAAATCCAACAAAGCGTATATAAAGCAGACATAACATACAGCTTGGATATACCCATTGGGTGACCCGCCAAATAGGGTGAATAATCTATGCAATGAAGGGATGTTCGCAAATACATTGGCCAGAAAAATAAGGGCGACCCAAATAATCACTGCGCCAATGACGCTAATCCCTAAGTTGAGTAGCTTGTTTCCGGATAGTTTTAAATGTTGTTTCGTGTTCATGATGTATTCCATTATTAATTAAATAATTGCAGGTCAAAACTGCCATCGGTGTTAACGATAAGCCTTCCTACGCGGGTACGATTTTTAGGATCGACATTGAGGCTGAAATTGAACGCTTTTCCTCTTTCGTCTCCATCGGGATTCTTGGTGTAAACCAATCCTCGGATAGGCAGATTACTCTTAGGTGACAACGCTTCTTTGTATTGCGCAAAAATGATGTACTCTCCAGGAATAATTGCGTCGAACTGTCTTACGGCTTCCTGGGAAGTTCTTAAATCGCCTCCAAAAATGCTGCTGCGCGCTTTTCCACTATCCCAGTAACCGATAAAATTTCGATACCGCCGGCCACCAAAGACACAATCATTGTCTTTGCACACGAATAAATCAACGTTATCTGCCGGATCATCCCACTTCAATTCTATCGAAAACACACAAGGCACATCGGGCATGGAACCTTTATACGTGGGCGGTCGATTTGTGGGTGTCGACTTTGGTTCGGCCGGAGTTGCCACTGGTTTGCGCGTAGGTGTTGGTTTAGTTTCCTTGGGTGGTTGTGGCTCCAATCCTGGCATCTTGTCGAACTCCATCACAACCGTGAGCAGGGAATCACCAACTCTTTTATAATTCAAACTGTCGGGCAGTTTTCCATAAAATTTCTTTTGAATGGTATCAAAGACAATGGCTAACTGAGGCTCATCTGCTGGGCCTTTCCCCTCGCCTTTGGGAACGATTATAAAGAGAAATATAACCGCTCCCAACGCACCAGACAAGAGGTCCAAAAATGAGATGTTAAAAAGATCTATATTTCGTTTCATGTTGATCTAAGTTTTCAGATAGCGAATCTTACGTTCGGTTAACAGGCAATGGAAAATTACAGGATCTGCAGCGCTTACTCTCACCGTAATCAGGAGTCCCACAGTTTCTGCAGACATTTCCTTGCGATTTTAAAGCATTGTGCTCGCTCATGGATCTCTTCCAGCTTTCTGTCTGTTCAGGATTGTACGACACAAGTTGATCTTTCATCTTACACCTGATACATGAAGTTGCATTGTCATTATTGATCGTTCTACAATTTTTGCAAATTTTCATGTTTTGGATTTTATGATTTATTGTGAAACCGTTTTCCAAACCTTTAAAAAATTCTTGACGGAGAAGAGAATCACATACTCGATTTACTGATATTACTAGTATTTCACGCCAACATTGATGTCGAAGCGATGTTCGTAGCCAATCATCACACCAATGGCACTCGCTTTTGCTGTGGCATTGACTTTTCGCGCATTTCCGGCACCATCGCTAACCAAATAGTTTTCGTTGACCATATCAGATCCCGTTTCAAACATCACGCCGAATTTGATACTCCCGTTCGGACTTATGTCATACCAAATGGAAGGATTAATTACCAAGCTCAGGTGCATGGGCTTATAGGTTTCTAATGCAGATTTTCCGTATTTTGAAGTTTCTTCTTCATCCGGAGGATTGGTAACGGTTAAGTTATACTCGATCTCATTTTTCAACTTGCCGATTCCAAAATTGAATTGAGGGCCAATGCTCAAGCCAAATTTTAAAGGACCGTCACCAAATTGGGCCCGAGCCAATAAAGGAACGGATAGCCAGTTAGTGGACTCTTTTAACGTGATTTCACCAACATCGGTAATTAAGTTTCCTTGGTCATCCATAAACACAAATGGGTTGTTAGGGTCGCGTCTTTCAAGAGTGGCTTTCCCTCCTTTTTGGTTGAACTTTACCCCTGTGGTAACACCCCACATCCCAAATTGAACACCGACATTCAATCCGCCTTGTAATCTTAAAGTTCGGGAGTATTTATCCATATAGTCAAAATCATCCGTGACTTTTACTTTGGAAAAGTTCACGCCCGCTTCAGGGCCGAAAATAATTGCTGTTTGAGCTTGCAGCGAAGCACTTATTAGAAATAGCGCACAAACTCCAGTGGTGAGTAGAAACTTTTTCATCTTTAAATTGTTTAGTTATACATCTTTTAATTTTGGTTGAAGCCGAGTCAAGTCAGAAAACATTCCCGCTTCTATATATATACGTGCAAGATGCCTTCGAAAAGGGTCATTGATTTTTAAGAAAATGTTAGAAGAATAGCTTTTAAGTTTATATCATTCTGATTGTCAGGTTATTGTGCCGGAAAAATATTTTGAGAATTCTTTGATTTATTCCGGATGCTCTTTGTTAAAACACAAGTTTTTTAATAAGAAAATCAAATGAAGACTTTAATTAATTGAGAAAATAAAAGGGATTTGAATGTTTTGTTGAAATCGAATGCCATGGGGATTTAGGTCGGTTGCAGATACCGATTTGTGGATTCATTCTAAGAAATATTTACTTCAATTCATCAAAGTAGAAATGGGTTAATTATATGGACTATAATTATTTACAACCTTCTGAAACCACAAAAAACAAAATTCTGAACCGTGTCAAAAGGAGTTGTATGATCAATTGTGAAACACGTTATTTTTTCAAACCCAACCTTCAATCGCTCGGTCATTGTCGCTTCAGAATATTGTTTTATCGCAATACCACTACATTTTTTAGGGCCTTGTTCGGAGAACGTTCCCATCACTAAAAAACCGTTTGTATTTATATGTCGATGGGCGGTTTCAATATAGTTTGATATCTCCTGTTCGTCTGTCAAAAAGTGAAAGGCAGCACGGTCGTGCCAAAAGTCGTATTTCTCCGCTGGTTCAAAATTGACAATATCCGAAGTAATCCAGGTCACTTTATCTGCCCGTTCACCAAGTCGTTTTTTTGCGCGTTCGATAGCCGCCGCAGAAATATCGAGCACAGAAATGTCTTGATAGCCCAAATCGAGTAAATGATCTATTAAAAAACTGTCGCCGCCACCTACATCGATAATTTTTGCCGTTTTCGGAACATCGAATTGTTTAAAAAATCGGAGAGATGTCTCCGGCGTGGGCTGAAACCAACTCACTTCATCAAGTTGCTTGGTTTGGTAAATGGTTTCCCAATGCTTTTTTCGGTCAAATTTTTCCATCGTTTGTTGTTGTCTTCTAATCGAATTTTTGTGAATCTCTTTTGTAAGTGTAGCTGTAAAGATATTGTTATTTCTAAAATTTTTGAGGAAGAATCCCATTCCAAAATGTTCTTAATATGCGAAGACAATAGTAATTCCCTTTTAATTTTTGCTCGGTAACATAAGTAACTGACTCGAGGTTGCTTTGGGTGGTATGTTTGCCATAAATTAACTAAGAGCAATGAAAACCATCAGATTATTAATGATTTTAGCCTTGTTGCCCACTGCCCTAATTGCACAGCAGACGGTGCCAATTTCTAAGGCTGATGCTTTGAACAAGGTGTCACAACAGAACAATAATTTAAGAATAGGGGAGCAGGAAGTGCTTTCAGCGAAAGGTGATTTTAATCAAACCTTGGCTGTATTTCTTCCGAATATCTCTGCTTCACATACCGGAATGGCCACGACAAATCCGTTGATGGCATTCGGTTTTAAGTTGAATCAAGAAATTGTCGAACAAGCCGATTTCGATCCAAATCAATTAAACAACCCCTCTCAAATCAACATGTTTGCGACGAAATTTGAAGTGCAGCAACCCCTTGTCAATGTAGATGGAATTTATCAGCGTAAAGCTGCTAAAGCCAAATGGGAAGCCACACAAATGCAATTGTCTCGAACCGGAGACTACCTCCTGCTCGAAACTGAAAAGGCCTATATGCAATTACAACTTGCTTATAAAAGTGTTGAAGTGTTGGAAGCTTCGCTCGAAACAGCACAGGAAAACCTCAGAATGGCCAACAACAGTTTTGAACAAGGATATCTTCAGCAAAGTGATGTGTTGGCAGTGCAAGTGCGCACAACCGAAGCCGAGAATCAATTGTCCTACGCGAAAAGCAGCTTGAAAAATGCATCGGACTATTTAGCACTTTTAATGAATGAAGAGATGGATGGGATTTTAGAACCAACAGACGAATTATCGGTAGCGGCGGTTTTAGAAATAACCGACAAACTTCCAAGTTCAAGAGCCGACATCCAAGCGATGGAATATGCAACAGAGGCTTACAAACAAAATTACAAAGCAGATAAAATGGCTTTCTTGCCGCGATTGAATGCTTTTGGAAGTTATGAATTATACGACGATCAAATCTTTCAAGGTGGTGCTAATGGTTATTTATTCGGTGCTGCTTTGACTTGGGACTTGTTTCAAGGTTCAAAACGAATTGGAAAAGCCCAAAAGAGTAAGGCAGAGTTTGATAAAGCGAGTTTGGAATTGGACCAATACAAATCTGAAAGCCAACTCGAACTCAATAAAGCAAAACGGATGTTATCCGATGCGAAGAACAACTTAAAACTAACGGCATTGGCGCTTGAGCATTCCGAAGAAGCTTTCAGAATCAGGACCAATCGATTCGCAGAAGGTTTGGAGAGAACCAGTGATTTGCTGATGGCAGAAACGCAATTTGCACAAAAGCAATTGGAGTATTTCAACACGGTTTTCCAACATAATTATGCCTTGGCATACCTTCAATTTTTAACGAAAAACTAATTCAACCCAAACTGTAGGTATTGTGCCTACAGGTAAAAATTAAGAACAATCAACAACATAAAATTTTAGAGATGAAACTATTATATACAACGCTGTTCCTTTCCGTACTTTTTGGTGTTGCCAGCTGTGGCAATCCTTCAGAAGAGCGCATTGAAAACAGTAAGCCTGCGGTTGCAGTAACTGTTGCAACGGTTAATTCAGAACATAATTCTCCGTTTCTAACGGCGAGCGGTACGGTCGATGCCGTGAACAGTGCTACGTTGAGCACACGCATGATGGGTTTTGTTGACAACATCCACGTAAATGTCGGACAGAAAGTATCCAAAGGACAATTGCTGGTGAGTATCAACAATTCCGATTTGTCCGCCAAACAAGCACAGGCCAATGCTGGAATTATGGAGGCGCAAGCTGCATATACCAATGCCGAAAAAGACTATCAGCGCTTTCAGAATTTATTCAATAATAACAGTGCTACCCAAAAGGAGCTCGACGATATGCGTGCGCATTATGAAATGGCAAGAGCACGATTAGAAGGAGCAAGACAGATGAAAAACGAAGTGGAATCGCAATTTGCCTACTCCAACCTTCGCGCACCTTTTAGTGGTGTTGTTACAAACAGGTATATCGAAGTAGGTGATATGGCAAATCCAGGGATGCCACTGATTTCTGTGGAAAGTCCGGGCGAATTCGAGGTGACCGCCTCGGTTCCGGAAATGGAAATATCGAAAATCAAATCGGGAGCCGATGTAAGTGTGCTGCTCAAATCGATCAACGCCGAAGTTCCGGGGAAGGTAACTGAAGTTAGTTCTTCTGCTACACACACGGGCGGACAATACTTAGTGAAAGTTGTCTTGGATAAATCCGATGTCGAAATTTTCTCTGGAATGTATGCCACGGTCCGATTCCCTGTCGAAAGGACGTCGGAAGCTACCTTGGTGTTGGTTCCCACAGAGGCTTTAGTGCATCGAGGGGAATTGACAGGAATATATACGGTAAGCCAGAGCAACACGGCGATTCTGAGATGGTTGCGTTTAGGACGCACTTATGGGGATCACGTAGAAGTGCTTTCGGGCTTGTCTGCAGAGGATGCATACATTGTTTCGGCCGATTCAAAATTGTATAACGGCGCAAAATTAACAGTTAAGTAATTAAGACATGAAAGACGGAATTGCAGGTAGAATTGCTAAACTTTTTATAGACTCAAAACTCACGGTTTTGCTGATGATCGTATTTATGGTCATTGGTGTATACAGTTCCTTTTTGATTCCTCGTGAGGAAGAACCTCAAATCGACGTTCCAATGGCCGATATTTTTGTGGGCTATCCAGGGGCAAATCCTGTTGAGGTAGAATCGCGCGTGACCAAGCCCTTGGAGAAATTGGCATCCAATATTCCTGGGGTGGAATATGTGTATTCCACATCCACCAAAGAAGGTGCTATGGTTATTGTTCAGTTTTATGTGGGCGAGGATATCGAACGCTCCTTCGTGAAGCTGTATAACGAGATGAACAAGAACATGGACAAAATGCCATCTGGCGTTACCATGCCTCTTGTAAAAACACGGGCCATCGACGACGTTCCGATGTTGGGATTGACGTTGTGGAGTGAAAATTACGACGACTATCAACTCAAACAAATCGCCGATGTCCTGACACAAGAAATAGACAAAGTTGACTTGGTTTCTGCCACTCACAAAATCGGAGGTAGAAATCGTGAAGTCCGCGTTGTATTAGACAAAGATAAGTTGGCAGCACGTGGTTTGGACTTTTTGGCAGTTTCCCAAATGATCCAAGCGAGCAACCAACAGATGAGCTCTGGTAATTTCTCTAAGAACGACACAGAGTTTTTGGTGAGTACCGGAAACTTCCTCGAAACGGTAGAGGATGTTGAAAACCTGATTGTTGGCGTTCAACAAAATCAGCCGGTTTATTTAAAACAAGTAGCTGAGATTCTCGACGGTCCAGAGATGCCCGTACAATATGTTTCCTTTGGATATGGAGGAGGAAGCGAACAGCTTGCTGAATTTCCTTCGGAATATCCTGCGGTAACCATTTCGATTGCAAAGCGAAAAGGAGCCGATGCGATGAAAATCGCCGACGTCATTCTCGATAAAGTGGATCACTTAAGAGCCGATTTAATTCCAGATGATGTACGCGTTGAAGTGACACGGAATTATGGCGAAACAGCTTCTCAAAAAGTATCGGAGTTGCTATTGCACTTATTTGGTGCTATCATCGCCGTAACTTTCGTAGTGATGTTGGCCATGGGTTGGCGTGGCGGATTGGTGGTTTTCCTTTCGGTGCCCATCACCTTCGCACTCACGCTGTTGAGTTACTATTTGTTAGACTATACACTTAACAGAATTACACTTTTTGCCTTAGTATTTGTTACGGGTATTGTAGTGGACGATTCCATTATTATCGCCGAGAACATGCACCGACATTTCAAGATGAGACGATTGCCCTTTAAACAGGCAGCCATCTACGCGATTAATGAGGTGGGTAACCCGACAATTTTAGCGACACTAACCGTAATTGCTTCGGTTTTGCCTATGGCTTTTGTGTCTGGATTAATGGGGCCGTATATGTCGCCCATGCCCATTGGAGCATCGATAGCAATGATTCTTTCATTGTTCGTGGCACTGACCGTTACGCCCTATCTCGGACTTATTTTCTTACGTGAAAAAGAGAAAAGAGGAGCGCCAAAGAAAGAGGTTAAACAATTAGAAGATTTCCGCACGTACAAACTGTATTCAAAAGTGCAGACGCCGCTGTTGAATAACAGGAAGAAACGCTGGTTGTTTTTAGGATTCATTACGGCACTATTGGTAGGATCGGTTGCGATGTTTTTCACCAAAACAGTAACTGTAAAAATGCTTCCGTTCGACAATAAGAATGAGATGCAGGTGGTCATCGATATGCCTGAAGGAACGACCTTGGAAAGAACAGCGGTTGTTGCTAAAGAAATCGGACAGTATTTAGCTACCCAACCATTGGTCGTGGACTACCAGAACTACGTAGGAACTTCTGCTCCCATCACGTTTAATGGATTGGTACGTCATTACGACTTGAGAAAAGGTAGTAATGTGGCGGATATCCAAGTGAATTTTTTGGATAAAGACCTACGATCCGAACAGAGTCACGATATCGCTACGCTATTGCGTCCCGATATTCAGAAAATCGGGGAAAAATACGGAGCCAATGCCAAAGTAGTTGAGGTGCCACCAGGACCGCCTGTTATCTCTACTATTGTCGCCGAAATTTATGGTCCGGATTACGACAAACAAATTGCGTTGGCAGATCAAGTGAAAGACTTGTTGCGCAATACCGATGATGTCGTGGATGTGGATTGGATGGTTGAAGCCGATCAAAAGGAATATCAATTCATCATCGACAAGGAAAAAGCGATGCTATATGGCGTAGCACCACAGCAGATTGTCCATACGATGAATATGGCAATGGCAAACAGACCCATTTCGCATCTTTACGATGAACATGCAACCACCCAAGTAGGCATTGTCTTAGCCTTGGATGAAAAGGAAAAATCGACATTGAATGATATTTCACAATTGAAGATTACTTCGAATCAAGGAAATATGGTTGCTGTGGGCGATCTGGTTGAAATAAAAGAAGGTGTCCGTGCGAAGAGTATCTATCGCAAGAACCAAAAACGAGTGGTTTATGTAACGGCAGAGATGGCCGGAGAATTAGAAAGCCCGGTCTATGCTATTTTAGGGATGACAGATAAACTGCAAAACCTAAGCGTTCCAGCGGGATACACCATCGACGAACTGTATGCGGAACAACCTGGAATGGAAGATAACTTTACAGTGAAGTGGGATGGCGAATGGCAGATTACATTAGAAGTGTTCCGCGATTTGGGCGTGGCATTCTTAGGGGTGCTGATCATTATCTACATCCTCATTGTCGGTTGGTTCCAGAATTTTAGAGCTCCCGTAGTGATGATGGTTTCCATACCCCTTTCCTTGGTAGGAATTGTGATTGGACACTGGATATTCGGAGCGTTTTTTACCGCAACTTCCTTTATCGGAATGATTGCTTTAGCCGGAATTATGGTTCGAAACTCTGTTCTACTCATCGACTTTGTAAATCTGCGTACTGCAGAAGGAGTGCCACTAAAACAAGCTATTATTGAAGCAGGAGCTGTTAGGATGACCCCTATTTTGCTGACGGCTGGAACCGTAGTAATCGGTGCTGTGGTTATTTTGTTCGACCCAATTTTCCAAGGATTGGCAATTTCCCTAATGGGTGGAAGTATTGCCTCAACCGTGCTCACGTTATTGGTAGTGCCGTTGGTCTATTATATGATCGAACGTAAAAATCACGAAAAGTAATTTGATAAAAGTCTTCAAGCGGAGTTTTTGCTCTCATTAGGTTTGTGAAACGCCAAAGCTTCGCTCGAGAAGACAAAATATAACCGCCCAGCGCTGCTGGCAATAAATTTTTAAGAATATGAAACTATTGATTGTAACAGTTGTAAATCAACATGCAAAAGATGTTTCTCGGCTTTTGAGAAAATCGGGAATCGAGCGGTTTAGTGGCTCTGACATTGAGGGATTTAAAAATGGCAACTCCTTTGTGTTGAGTTCGAGTTGGTTCCCCGCTCAGCAAAGTGGCGCCGAGAGCAGTATGTTTTTTTCGTTTACCCAAGACGATAAAATCGATGTGTTTTTTTCACTGGTAAGTGAATTCAACAAAGATGTGGAAACCGACAATTTTATTTATGCCGTTGTGGTTCCCATCGAAAGAAGTATTTAAATAGCTGAAATTAATTAACGAAATAAATTTAGAAAAATGGTAAATAGATATATTAGAGCAATAGCTGGAACATTTGTGTTGATCAGTGTTTTACTGGCAGTGTACGTCAATATCAATTGGCTTTGGTTCACCGCTTTTGTAGGCGCAAACCTTTTGCAATCCTCCATCACAAAATGGTGTTTGATGGAAACCATCCTCAAAAAACTGGGTGTGAAGGAAGAAGGCGATTGCTGTGCATAAGTATAGCAATTTTGTCAAAATAGTTAAGAAATATTATTTCCATAGGTTGATTCATAAAGAATGCTTGTGTTTTTTTTCGATTATGACCAAAATC
>ERZ1032895.261-NODE-261-length-10570-cov-3.969092_pt1 | contig 10570 bp, 7 predicted proteins | sample MGYA00516687_ERZ1032895 | MGnify/ENA primary metagenome ERZ1032895 (study PRJEB33719, sample SAMN04261600) | wastewater metagenome | biome: rural village; feature: latrine urine exit; material: soil | place: El Salvador | collected 2013-01-14 ... | reverse complement strand
GGGCGTTAGCCGCAAAACGCTGAGTGCCATATTGAACGGCAAGGCTGGTATCAGCCCTGAAATGGCTGTTCGACTCTCTATCGCCTTCGACACCTCAGCTGAGAGCTGGCTGAATCAGCAATCTCAATATGAACTCTGGCACGCCGAGCAGCATCGCAAAGAGCTCAACGTAAAAAAGCTCGTCGTAGCCTGAGGCAACATGCAATCAAGCTCCATGCCTGCTGCTCCCGTGACCATCGATGCCATAATGTCCAGCTTTCTGATGGTGCCCGGCAACCAACTCGAAGCGCTGCACGGTCCGGCAGTGATCTCGATACGGCATCGGCTGCTGGCGCTTCATCAACGGCGTGGTAAGACAGTTCCACCACCAACGGCGTAGAGCAGAATGAAACTGCCGATGTTAAGCTGACTGAACATTAGAGAAACGTACGAGAATGCCGATGGATGGTGTTACTGAGCCCCATATCACGCCGCACCTTCTTCTTGCCATGGAAGTCGCACGCATGTACCTGCTGACGCATTACAATACCGCAGCCACAGTCCACTAAATAGCATTATGAGCACAGACCCTCACGTCATCGATTCAGGGTCGGCAGCGGATTGGTTGGCATGATAGATTGAAGTGCGCAGCAGACCTGGACGCCTTGCGCCAAACATCAAGAAACGAGATCACAGGATGTCTCTGAAAGAAAGCCAAATCGAGCATAAATTAATCAGCAAGCTCGAAGAGCTCAAATATACCCACCGTCCTGATATCCGCGACAAGGCTGCGCTGGAGCAGAACTTCCGCAACAAGTTCGAGGCCCTGAATCGCGTCCGCCTGACCGATGCGGAATTCGCCCGCCTGCGCGATGAAATCATCAATGCCGATGTCTTCCAGGCCGCCAAGATCCTACGGGAATATGGCTATTTCCAGCGCGAGGACGGCACTCCGCTGCACTACATGCTGGTCAACCTCAAGGACTGGTGCAAGAACGACTTCGAGGTCATCAACCAGCTACGCATCAACACCGACAACAGTCACCACCGCTATGATGTGATCCTGCTAATCAACGGCCTGCCGCTGGTGCAGATCGAACTGAAGACCTTAGGCATCAACCCGCGCCGGGCCATGGAGCAGATTGTCGAGTACCGCAATGAGCCCGGCAACGGCTACACCAATACACTGCTGTGTTTCATGCAGTTGTTTATCGTCAGCAACCGCGACCACACCTGGTACTTCGCCAACAACCAGAGCCAGCACTTCGCCTTCAACGCCGAAGAGCGCTTTTTGCCCATCTATCAATGGGCCGATGAAGCCAACGGCAAGATCACCCACCTGGACGACTTCGCCGAGCAGTTTCTGGCCAAGTGCACCCTCGGCCAGATGATCAGCCGCTACATGGTGCTGGTGGCCAGCGAGCAGAAGCTGATGATCATGCGCCCGTATCAAATCTATGCGGTCAAGGCCATTGTCGACTGCATCCACCAGAATCGGGGCAACGGCTATATCTGGCACACCACCGGTAGCGGCAAGACGCTCACCTCCTTCAAGACCTCCACCCTGCTCAAGGACAACCCGGATATCGAGAAGTGCTTGTTCGTGGTGGACCGCAAGGATCTGGATCGCCAGACTCGCGAGGAATTCAACCGCTTTCAGGAAGGCTGTGTCGAGGAGAACACCAACACCGAAACCCTGGTGCGCCGTCTGCTCTCGGAGGACTACGCCGACAAGGTGATCGTCACCACCATCCAGAAGCTTGGCCTGGCGCTGGATGAAACCAGCACCCGGGCCCAGCAGCACAAAGAGAAGGGAAAGCGAACCTACAAGGAGCGGCTTGCTCCACTGCGCGACAAGCGCATCGTCATCATCTTTGACGAGTGCCACCGCTCACAGTTCGGCGATAACCACAAAGCCATCAAGGCCTTCTTCCCGAAAGCGCAACTGTTTGGCTTCACCGGCACGCCCATTTTTGATGCCAATGCCAGTTATAAGACGTATGAGGGCAGAACCGAAGACGATCAAGGGGAGAAGGCATTCGGTACTTACACTACTACAGAAACGATCTTCGAGAAGCAGCTGCACGCCTACACCATCACCCACGCCATCGAAGACTGTAATGTGCTGCGTTTTCATATCGACTTCTTTAAGCCAGAAGGCAAACTTGAAACAAACCAGCAGGCCGAAGGTGACAAAGCCGCCGACAGCAAGGCCAAAAAGGTCAAAGCCAACCCCGATCTGGCCCTGACCCAGTCGGCGGTGGTGGATGCCATTCTGACCAAGCACGATGCCGCCACCAACCAGCGCCGCTTCAACGCCGTCCTGGCCACCGCCTCCATCAACGACGCCATCGGCTATTACCGGCTGTTTAAGGAGATACAGGCCGAACGCCAGGCCGGAAACCCGGACTACATCCCGCTCAATATCGTCTGCGTCTTTTCGCCCCCGGCCAATGGCGACAAGGATGTGAGGCAACTACAGGAAGACCTGCCCCAGGAAAAGGCTGACAACCAGCAAGAGCCGGAGCAGAAAAAGGCCGCCCTGCAAGCGATCATTGCCGACTACAACACCCGATACGGCACCAGCCATACCGTGGGCGAGTTCGATCGTTACTATCAGGACGTGCAACAGCGCATCAAGGACCAGCAATACCCCAACAGCGACCTGCCGCACCAACACAAGATCGATATCACCATCGTGGTGGACATGCTGCTCACCGGCTTCGACTCCAAGTACCTCAACACGCTGTACGTGGACAAAAACCTCAAGCACCACGGCCTGATCCAAGCCTTCTCGCGCACCAACCGCGTGCTCAACGACACCAAGCCCTACGGCAACATCCTCGACTTTCGCGGCCAGCAGCAGGCCGTGGACGACGCCATCGCGCTCTTCTCCGGCGAGGACACCGGCCGCTCCCGCGAAATCTGGCTGGTGGACCCGGCCCCCGCGGTAATTGAAAAATACGAACAAGCGGTTGCCGCCATCGAGCACTTCCTGACCGAGCGGGATGTCTTGGCGGAACCCAAAGGCGTCTACAACCTCAAGGGCGACACCGCGCGCATCGAGTTCGTCAACCGCTTCAAGGAGGTGCAGCGCCTCAAGACCCAGCTCGACCAGTACACCGATCTGAACGAAGATCAGAAGGAGCGCATCAACACTGTCCTGCCCGAGGATGATCTGCGTTCTTTAAGAGGCGCCTATCTGGAGACCGCCCAGCGCCTCAAGGAGCAGCAGGGCAAAACCGGCGACGACGCCTCCCAGGCCCAGGACGCCATCGAGCAACTGGATTTCGAGTTCGTGCTCTTCTCCTCGGCACTGATCGACTATGACTACATCATGGGCCTGATCGCCCGCTTCAGTCAGGACAAGCCCGGCAAGAAGACCATGAGCCGCGACCAGCTCATCAACCTGCTCGCCGCCAGCAGTAACCTGATGGACGAGCGCGAGGATATCATCGCCTATATCAACACCCTGGAGGCCGGCAAGGGCCTGAGCGAGGCGGACATTCGCGAGGGCTACCAGGCCTTCAAGGCGCAAAAGGCCCACAACGAAATCGCCGCCCTGGCCGATCGCCACGGGCTGGACCGCGACGCTCTGCAAACCTTCGTGGACGGCATCCTGGACCGCATGATCTTCGACGGCGAGCAGCTCAGCGACCTGTTCGCACCGCTGGAGCTGGGCTGGAAGGCGCGAAGCAAGGCGGAGCTGGCGCTGATGGAAGAGCTGGTGCCATTTTTGAAGAAACAGGCAAACGGACGCGAGATTTCGGGGTTGGCTGCGTATGAATAAGACAATGAAAAGTGAGAAGCAGGCACTGGTGCCCCGGTTGCGCTTTCCCGAGTTTCGGGATGCTGGGGAGTGGGATTTTCGAGAGCTCGACGATGCTTGCGAAGTGAACCCATCCAACTCAACGCTGCCGGAGTCGTTTGTCTATATTGATTTGGAATCGGTAGAAGCAGGGCAGCTAATCAAGAAAAAAAAGATATCACGAGAGGGAGCACCAAGCAGAGCGCAAAGGATATTGAGGAACGGAGATGTCATATTCCAAATAGTTCGGCCTTATCAAAAAAATAATTTATTTTGTGATTTTGACGACGATAAAAAATATGTGGCCTCGACAGGTTATGCGCAATTAAGGGCGTTCGGCTCTAAAGGTTTCTTGTATCAGATTATTCACACTCACGATTTTGTGGCAAGAGTGTTATCAAAATGCACAGGGTCAAACTATCCAGCGATTAACTCTTCAGATTTGGCGAAAATTCAACTTGCAGTTCCGATACCCGAAGAACAACAAAAAATCGCCGACTGCCTCTCGTCCCTCGACGCGCTGATCGCCGCCCAGGCGGAAAAGATCGACGCCCTGAAGTCCCATAAAAAAGGGCTGATGCAGCAGCTCTTCCCCCGTGAAGGCGAAACCGTCCCCCGCCTGCGCTTCCCCGAGTTTCGGGATGCGGGGGAGTGGGAGCCTGCCGCTCTAGAGACATATACCACTAAGATCGGCAGCGGCATCACTCCGCGAGGCGGCGATAAAAACTACAAAGCTGAGGGGCACCCTTTTGTTAGAAGTCAGAATGTAGGCTGGGGGGAGTTGATACTTGACGACGTTGTTTATATCGATGAAGAAACGCATTCCTCATTTTTGTCTACGGAGATTATGGCTGATGACGTGCTTTTGAATATCAGTGGCGCGTCTATTGGAAGAAGTGCAGTTGCAAATCGACTTATCTCAGGGGGGAACGTTAATCAGCACGTATGCATTATTAGAACAAAGTCGAAGAAGCTGAATCCATTGTTTCTTAATCAATTCTTACTATCCCAAGAAGGACAGCGTCAGATTGATAGTTTCCAGGCAGGTGGGAACAGACAAGGTCTTAATTTTGGTCAAATTCGTACATTCTCAATTCCTTTCCCGCCAAGAACTGAAGAGCAAAAAAAAGTTGCAGGTTGCCTCTCGTCCCTCGATGCGCTGATCGCCGCACATTCGGAAAGACTCGACGCCCTCAAGACCCATAAAAAAGGACTGATGCAGCAACTCTTTCCCAGCCCGGAGGCGGTTGGCGTATGAGTCAAGAGATGCCCTTGTCATTCCCGTCCGAAACCGCCTATGAATCAACCCAAGGTTGCGTGGTTTGGCAGGGCGAATGCGCAAATGACGGCACCGAGCTAACGGCTTTTATGCAAGGGCCGGTGGCCGCCCGCCTTCACGATATAGAGGGCGGTGAAGCGCTGCATGAGCATCTCCGGGGTCTTAGCCTGACCGGCATGGGACAGGAGACGCTGGAAGCTGTACTTGCCGCTGAAGTGCCGGAAATACGCGATTGGGCGGCGGGCGAAGCCCTCGCTGAAGCCGTGCTGGAGGCGCACCACCAGGTGGAGCTGCCGTGGAACAACGAGCGCGACAAGCGCAACCCCTTTGCGTCGCTACCGGGCGCGGATATCGTCGGCTTTCAGCGTGATGGCGACTCCCATCGTCTGGCCCTCGGTGAAGTCAAATGTTCATCCGAAGCCCAGTGGCCGCCGCAAGTGATGAGTGGACGAAGTGGCGGCCTAGGTCATCAGATTGACAATTTGGCCAGTAATCTCGGAACAATCTATCAGCTACTCAGGTGGCTCTTGCCTCGGGTCAAAGGCACCGAGTATGAAGCGGCCTTTAATGCAGCCTGCGCCCGTTATCTTGATTCCGGGCGGCGTGATCTGGCGTTGTTCGGCATTCTGGTTCGCGATCAGGAAGCCCAGGACGCCGACCTGAAGGCGCGTGGCCGCAAGTTGGCTGGTTGTCTGAATGCTCCAACCCATTGCTGTCTTATTGCGCTCTATCTGCCCTGGCCCATTGCGCAACTTCCGCAAGCCGTCGGTCAAGGAGGCGCAGCATGAGCCACTGGCTGCTGGATACGATGGCGGACAAACGGCTCCTGGCGTTGCGAGAAGCCGACCGCATGCAGTTTTACCGCGAGATGGGGCGGAAGGTACCTGATTTCGACGAGGAGGCGTTGCGGGAATCGGCTGCCGCCTTAGAAATCGCCGTGCTGGATTTGGAGATTGATCGGTTGGCCGACGACCCCGAGCGCTGTGCGCTATCGCGTCAGGCCGCTGGGGATGCCTTCCGTCTCTTGCGGATGCTGCCCCTGCCCACCAACCCCATGGAAGCGGGCACCCATTTGTTGCGGGCCTCGGTGCTGGCCGTGCTCGGCGATCACGGTGCTGATGCCGCTCGTTGGTTGCGTACCTTGGATGAGACACAACAATGGCCAGATTTACCGCTGGATGCCCCGGACTGGGGGGAGCGCTGCCGAGCCACCCTTACGGATGTCTGGCTGCGGTTGGTACGCAAGAAAGGGTGGACTGATCGCGATGCCGTCCTGGATCGTGTTGCCGCACTGCGCAGCGCGCAACAGACATTTGAACGGGAATACCTGCACGCTTTTGAGCCTTTAGAAGCGAAACGATCCGCGCTGGAATTGATCGCGCTTTACCATCTGGCGAAAGCGGCGGATGTGTTGGCCCATTACATTACCGATGGTGTGGTGGATGGCAGCCACCAGATTCAGCCGGTGCTCGATTCTCACTTCGACCGGGCCATTGACGCCTGCGATACCGCACAGTTGATCGAGTTGGGGCCGCTCACGCGGCTGCTGGCTCGCGCCGCACAGCAGATGGCGGATAATGCCCTGTGGACGGTGACGCGCGCCGTGAATTCCCGCGTTACAGAGTTTGTGCGCGAACTGGTCAAGCGTGGGCGGGGTGACCGGGCTCTGTTCGATGTGCTGCCACCGCAACGCCGTACCCTGGCCGAGCGCGGTTTGCTGGGCTCCAGCCGCCGGGCGGTGGTGGTCAGTCTGCCGACCTCCAGCGGCAAGACGCTGATAGCCCAGTTCCGCATGTTGCAGGCGCTCAACCAGTTTGAAGACCGCAAAGGCTGGGTGGCTTATTTGGCTCCCACCCGAGCGCTTGTTAATCAGGTGACGCGACAGTTGCGCCGTGATTTCGGGCCCTTGGGGCTGCAGGTTGAGCGAGTCAGCCCGGCCATGGAAATCGACGGCGTTGAAGCGGGGATGTTGATGGAATCTCGCGATGAGACGAAATTCCGAATCCTTGTGGCCACTCCAGAGAAGTTCGACCTGATGTTGCGTCAGGGCTGGGAGAAGAAGATTGGCCGCCCCTTGTCGCTGGTGGTAGTCGATGAAGCACACACCATTCAGCAGGGCGAACGGGGCCTGCGGCTGGAGCTGCTGCTCGCCACCATCAACCGCGAATGCCGCGAGGCACAGTTCTTGCTGCTGACGCCCTTCATTCAGAATGCCCGAGAAGTCGCCCGCTGGCTGGGCGGCCAGAATGCGGAAGACATTAGCCTGGGGGTGGACTGGCAGCCCAATGACCGGGCTATCGGTATTGTTAGTCCCGTGGATGATGGTGCTATTAACAGCCGGAGCCGCAATTATCGGCTGGACTTCCAGACGGTGCATACCTCTCGCCACACTATCGACCTGGATGACGCGTTCTCGTTGGGTAAAGAGGACGCGCTTGCCTCTACGCTGTCGAAATCAAAAGAGATAGGTACTCTGGCTGCCATCACGGCGCGCAAGCTCAAGGTGCGTGGCCCCGTAATTGCCATGCACAGCCGGCCGGATTTTGTTTGGTCACTTGCCGAAAAGATCAAGTCCGAAAGGCTGCCTAATCTGTCTGATGATGTCCGGTTTGTACAGAAATACGTTGCTGCTGAGTTGGGTGCGGAGTTTCCTTTAGTTGACCTGCTCTCTCATGGTGTGGGAGTACACCACGGAGGGTTACCTGAAGAAATACGCATGCTGATGGAATGGCTGTTTGAGAAAGGGCAGCTCGATGTGCTGGCGGCGACTACAACCATTGCTCAGGGTGTGAACTTCCCTGTCAGTGGCGTCGTAATGGCTGCCACAAGCTATCCCTACGGCCAGCCGATGCCACCAGAAGACTTCTGGAATATTGCTGGCCGAGCAGGCCGTGTCACCCAAGGGCAGCTTGGCATAGTGGCACTGGTGGCTAAAGATGAAAATGAAGTAGCGCAACGCCGGGGTTTTATTTGCCGTGCCACAGGAGACTTGAATTCTGCACTAATCCAGCTCGCGCAAGCAGCGGGAGACGAAATGTTAGATCTCGGAAGAATCGTATACTCCCGGCCCGAGTGGTCGAGCTTTCTCCAGTATTTGGTGCATACCTATCGGCAAATGGATAAGCCATCAAATTTTGCCGACCAGATTGAGCAGGTACTGCGTGGCACTTTAGGGTTTGAAAAATTGCGCGCCTCCAATAGCCAGATGGCTCGTGGTCTGCTGACTGGAATTAGAACTTACATTGCCGATATGACCCGGCCACAACAGCCGCTTAAGCTAGTTGACAGCACTGGTTTTTCTCTGCAAAGCATTCGAACAGTAATAGCGAACAAAGGCGAACTCGGGCCTGATTCATGGAATCGAGAGCGTTTATTCAGCCCAGGCGACCGTACCCTTCAAGACATGATGGGCGTATTATTAAGGGTTCCAGAGCTGCGCGGTAATCTGGAAGCCGTTTTAGGTGGCAGGTCGGAAGATGGCGACAAACTGGCGCTTATCCTAAAAGACTGGGTTAATGGTGAAGAACTGACCACCATCGCCGCGCGCTATTTCCGCAGAGATGGTGACGACGAGGTAACTGCCTTAACCAAGTGCGGGCAGAATCTTTTCGGCAAGCTAGCACAAACCTCTTCCTGGGGATTGAATGCCTTGATGGCGATTACGGCATCCGACCTGCCGGAGGAAGAGCGCAACCGGTTGGCCAATCTCCCTTCACAGGTCTTCTACGGCGTATCCACCGACGAGGCTATCACCTTGCGCTTGCTTGGTGTCCCCCGTCGAGCGGCGACACCGCTGGCGCGGGCTTTGAACCTTGGAGCCGGAGAATCCCTGCCAACGATCCGGCAGCGACTCGCGGCATTATCACAGCAAGACTGGACTGAAGCGCTTGGCTCTGATGGGAATGTCTACCGCAAGGCGTGGCAAATCATGGATGGGGTGGAGGAATGACAGCCAGCCATACATTTGACAGTCTTCCCGAACTTGCGACGCACCTGCGCAAGCGGCTTGAGCAGAAGAAGTATGTGCTGCTCTTCGCTTTCAACGGCACGGGCAAGACGCGCCTGTCCATGGCTTTCAAGGAGTTGGGTAAGCGGGTTGATGAGGAAGAGACAACGCGCGACACTCTCTACTTCAACGCCTTCACCGAAGACCTGTTTTACTGGGATAACGACCTGGAAAATGATGCCAAGCGCGTTTTACAACTGAATCGCGATTCCCACTTCTTCGACGGCCTGCAAGAGCTGGAGATGGAAAACCGCATCGGTCCGCTGCTGGCGCGCTATGCGGACTTTGACTTCTTCATTGACTACGAGACCTGGGAAATCACTTTTTTCCGGGAAAATGACACCGACGGCGCGCCCATCCCCATCAAGGTCTCGCGCGGCGAGGAGAATATCTTTGTCTGGTGCTTTTTTCTCGCTGTCGCCCAGTTGGCGGTGGATCAGGAGGAAGGCTCGCCCTATGCCTGGGTGAAGTACCTTTATATCGACGACCCCATCTCATCGCTAGATGACAATAACGCCATCGCCGTGGCCAGCCACCTGGCGCAACTGCTGAAGAACGCCAACGGACAGATTAGAACGGTGATCTCGACGCACCACCACCTGTTTTTCAATGTGATGTGCAACGAGCTGGGCAAGGCTGTTAAAAACTTCTTGAGCAAGGAAGCCGACCACTTCCGACTGGCGGAAACGGGTGAGACACCGCGCTATCACCATGTGGCCCTGCTGAAACAACTGCACGAAGTGGCGGAGTCGGGCGAGGTCTATACCTACCACTTCAATATACTGCGCAACATTCTGGAAAAAACGGCTACCTTCCACGGCTTTCGCAATTTCTCCGCTTGCATCAAGCAAGATAGCGACGACCCGGACGGCATTCTCCACGCCCGGTTGGTCAACGTACTCAGCCACGGTAACTATTCCCTGTATGAGCCTCGAGAGATGCTGCCGGAGAACAAGGAGTATTTCCGCAAGATACTGCAGGACTTCATGAACAACTATCGCTTCAACCCTGAGCTGTTTCCTACAGCGTATGGAGCACAGGCATGAGTCAACTCACGACGACAAAAGGACTTGACCATGGATAAACAACTGCAAACCCTGCAACGTAATCTTGAAGCCGCCGCGCAGCGCGCCGATGCCGAAGGCATAGAATTCTGGTTTGCCCGCGACTTGCGGGCACCGCTGGGCTATGCCCGCTGGGAGAATTTCCAGACCGCCATTCAACGGGCCATTGAGTTCTGTGGGGCTAGTGGTCATGCGACTTCCGACCATTTTCGTAGCGTCACGAAAATGATCGAGCTGGGCAAGAATGGCCATCACGGGCGAGCATATACAGAACAACCAGAGTGTGCGCGACATGCTGGGGCAGCGAGGTATCCAGCCGGAACGCCTGGCCGCCGAGGAAGACCTGAAGAAGCTGGAGCGTCGCGTGAAGGCCGAAGAAAAAAAACTGGCCAAAGGCACCAAAGCCTTGCCTCCGCAGAGACATCGAGAAGACT
>ERZ1032895.260-NODE-260-length-10598-cov-6.127004_pt1 | contig 10598 bp, 9 predicted proteins | sample MGYA00516687_ERZ1032895 | MGnify/ENA primary metagenome ERZ1032895 (study PRJEB33719, sample SAMN04261600) | wastewater metagenome | biome: rural village; feature: latrine urine exit; material: soil | place: El Salvador | collected 2013-01-14 ... | reverse complement strand
GAGCAGGTGCAGGAGATCGTGCGCACCTGCAACCAGTACAAGGTGCCGATCTGGACTATCTCCACCGGCAAGAACCTGGGCTACGGCTCCGCCGCCCCGGGGGAGACCGGCCAGGTGATGCTCGACCTGCACCGCATGAACCGGATTCTCGATGTGGACCCGGACGTCTGCACGGCGCTGCTGGAGCCCGGGGTGACCTACCAGCAGCTCTACGACTACATCAAGGAGCACGACCTCAAGCTGTGGCTCGACCCGCCGGCGCCCTCGGCGATTGCCGGCCCGGTGGGCAATACCCTGGACCGCGGCGTGGGCTACACCCCCTATGGCGAGCACTTCATGTTCCAGTGCGGCATGGAGGTGGTGCTGGCCAACGGCGAGGTGATTCGCACCGGCATGGGGGGCATCGAGAACTCGAGCTCCTGGCAGGTGTTCAAGTGGGGCTATGGTCCCTACATCGATGGTCTGTTCACCCAGTCCAACTATGGCATCGTCACCAAGATGGGGCTGTGGCTGATGCCGGAGCCGCCGGCCTACCGTCCCTTCATCATCCAGTATCAGGACCCCGAGGATATCGAGGAGATCGTCGATGTGCTGCGGCCGCTGCGCATCGCCCAGATCATCCCCAACGCCGTGGTGATCGTGCACACCTTGTGGGACGCGGGTACCCACGTGGTGCGCAAGGACTACTACGAGGACAGTGACTCCATCCCGCGGGAGGCCATCGAGCGCATCAAGGTCGACGAGGGTATCGGCGAGTGGAACGTCTATGCGGCCCTCTACGGCACCCCGGAGCAGATCGAGGTCAACTGGAAGATCGTCGAGCAGGCCTTCGGGGCGAGCGGCAAGGCGAAGATCATGTACGGCGAGGAGGCCGAGCAGCGCGGCGGCGGCTTCGAATATCGTTCGGCCCTGATGAAGGGCGACATGAACCTGCAGGAGTTCGGCCTCTACAACTGGCGCGGCGGCGGCGGCTCCATGTGGTTCGCGCCGGTCTCCCAGGCCAAGGGTAGCGAGACCAAGGAACAGACCGAACTGGCTCAGCGGATCCTCGGCAAATACGGTTTCGATTATGTCGCCGAGTACATCGTCGGCTGGCGCGACATGCATCACGTCATCGACCTGCTCTACAACCGCCAGGATCCGGAGGAGACCCAGCGTGCCCACGCCTGCTTTGCCGAGCTGATCGACGAGTTTGCCAAGCGCGGCTACGGCCTCTACCGCACCAACACCGAGTTCATGGAGCAGGTCGCCGGCACCTTTGGCGAACCGCTGCGCGAGGTGCACAAGACGCTGAAGAACGCGCTCGACCCCAACGGCATCCTGTCACCCGGCAAGTCGGGTATTCGCTCCTGACGGCCGGTCACAACACACTTCGGGCCGCCCCAGGCGAGGCGGCTCGAATAGAACAAAGTGCAACGTAAAAATAGGTAACACACATGTCCACTAATTTTCCCCTGAAGTCGTTGACAGCGATGGTGCTGATGGGTCTGTTGAGCGGCCATTCCTTGCACGCTGCAGAGCCGCTGGAGGCAGCAAAAGGCCAGCCGGTGAACAGCAACACGACCGTGGTGATGCTGGGCACCGGTACACCGGTGTTCAAGCATGAGCGTGCCGGCCAGGCGATCCTGGTGGTGGTTGACAAGGAGATGTACCTGTTCGATGCCGGTCCCGGTTTCGTCAGGAACTTCGATGCGCTTTCCGGCAAGGATTTCATGCCCGAGGACATCTACTTCAGCAATGACTCCGTCTACGGTGAGATGAACAAGGTGTTCATCACCCACCTCGACTCTGACCACGTCATGGGCGTGCCGGAGCTGATGCTGCGTCCCTGGATCATGGGGCGCAGTGAGCCGATGAAGGTGATCGGGCCCAAGGGGCTCGAGGCCATGACCACCAACATCTTGGAGGCCTATGTCGACGATATCGACCATCGCCTGCACGGCACCCAGCCGGCCAACCCGGATGGTTTCAAGGTCGATGTCACCGAGATTAGCGACACTCAGGTTGTGCATAAGGACGACAAGGTGACTATCACTGCCTTCAAGGTGCCCCACGGTAGCTGGGAAGATGGCATGGCGTTCGGCTACCGGGTAGAGACTCCTGATAAGACGGTGGTCATAAGCGGCGATACCCGCCACGAAGAGAGGCTCTACGAGTACTTCCGCGATGCCGATATCCTGATCCACGAGGTCATGAGCGAGGGCGGTGTTCACCAGCTCCCTCAGGATTGGCAGGACTACATGTATCACGCCCACACCAGCACCAAGCAACTGGCCGAGATTGGCGATGCCATTGATCCGCAGCTGCTGGTGATGACTCATCCCCTGCTGTTTGGCCAGACTGATGAGCAGCTGCAGGAAGAGATGGCTGGCTATTACAACGGCAACTTCGTGCTGGCCCAGGACCTGGATATCTACGAGTAACGCCCTGACTCCATTCACGAGTGCCGCAATGGGCCTCACCACCCAAGCGGCCTTTCAGGAGAAACACAGAGATGACTAAGCGCTATACCGACTTCCATCTTCAGCCCATCGCCGGCGAGTGGCGCGAGGGCTCAAGCGAACGCACCACTGCGGTGACCAACCCCTATGACGGTAGCGCCCTGCTCGATATCCGCCTGGCGGATCGCCACGACCTGGATGCCGCCTTCCTGGCGGCCGAGCAGGCCCAGGCCGAGTGGGCGGCGACCCCACCGGCCCAGCGCAGCGCCGTGCTGCAGCGAGTGGTGGAGATCTTCGATGCCCGCAAGGAGGAGATTATCGGCTGGCTGATCCGCGAGTCGGGCAGCACCCGGCTCAAGGCCAACGTCGAGTGGGGTGCTGCCCGTGGCATCACGCTGGAGGCCGCCAGCATGCCGGGACGTGTGCATGGCATGACGCTCGCCTCCAACGTGCCGGGCAAGGAGAACCGCGTCTATCGCAAGCCGCTGGGCGTGGTGGGGGTGATCAGCCCCTGGAACTTCCCGCTGCACCTCTCGCAGCGCTCCATCGCCCCGGCGCTGGCGCTGGGCAACGCCGTGGTGGTCAAGCCGGCAAGCGACACCCCGGTCACCGGCGGCCTGCTGCTGGCCAGGATCTTCGAGGAAGCCGGCCTGCCCAAGGGCGTGCTCAGCGTGTTGGTGGGTGCCGGCAGCGAGATTGGTGACGCCTTCGTCGAGCATCGGGTGCCGCGGATGATCTCCTTCACCGGATCGACCCCGGTGGGACGCAGGATCGGTGGGATCTGCAGCGGCGGTGAACATATCAAGAAGGTGGCCCTGGAACTCGGCGGCAACAGCCCCTTCGTGGTGCTGGACGACGCCGATCTCGATCAGGCCGTCAACGCCGCGGCGATGGGCAAGTTCCTCCATCAGGGCCAGATCTGCATGGCTATCAACCGCATCATCGTGGATGAGCGCCGTTATGATGACTTCGTCGCGCGCTTCCTAGAGAAGGTCAAGGGGCTACAGGTGGGCGACCCCGATGACATGGCCACGGTGGTCGGACCGATCATCAACGCCAAGCAGCGCGAGGGCCTGGAGGCGAAGATCGCCACTGCCAAGGAGGAGGGCGCCACGCTGCTGCTGGATGGCCCCATCGAGGGCCAGATGGTGTCCCCCCATGTGTTCGGCGACGTGACGCCTGACATGGAGATCAGCCGCGAGGAGATCTTCGGCCCGCTGGTGGGTATTCAGAAAGCCCGCGACGGGGCCCATGCCCTGGAACTCGCCAATTCAAGTGAATACGGCCTCTCCAGCGCGGTGTTCACCGCCGATCTGGCCCGCGGGGCGCGTTTCGCCCAAGGCATCAAGGCCGGCATGACCCACGTCAACGACATGCCGGTGAACGACGAAGCCCACGTGCCCTTCGGTGGCGAGAAGAACTCCGGCCTGGGCCGCTTCAACGGCGACTGGGCCATCGAGGAGTTCACCACCGTCCAATGGATCAGCGTCCAGCATACGCCGCGCGGCTATCCTTTCTGAGCTGAACGTCGCGCCTGCCATCTGCTTCGAGTGGGTGGCGAGTCATACCAACAAGAGAGACAAGACGCGATGACATTCAAGAACAGCATCCGGCTGGTGGCGCTGCTTGGCGCCGGCCTTACCATCACGCCAGCACTGGCCGTGAACGGCCACTATCCTCCGGGTATCGAGGGGCTGAGCGCGGCGGCTGCACCACCGGAAGGGATCTACTATCGGGGCTACCTGCTGCACTATGACGTTGACCGCTTCAACGACAGCTCAGGCACGGCGGCCCCAGGTGACAACAGCGGTTCGGTCACCGCCTTGGCCCACCGATTGATCTGGATCACCGACAAGACCTTCCTGGGGGCCGACTACGGGATGGAAGCAATCATCCCGATGCTCGATATCGAGTTTGATCTGGATGTTGCGGGAGGGCAGAGCTTTGACGATGAAGGTTTCGGTGACATCTTTCTAGGCCCGGTGATCCTGGGTTGGCACGGCACGCAGTGGGATGCCACCTTCGCCGCTGGCCACTGGTTCGATACCGCCGACTTCGATGCCGACAACCCTGCGTCGGTTGGCAAGGGCTATGGCACGACCATGCTGACACTGGGCGGCATGTGGCATTTCGATGCCGAAAAGACCTGGAATGTCTCGGCGCTGTCGCGTTACGAGATCAAGACCGAGCAAGACGATACCGGGATCACTCCGGGTGACAGCTGGCTGGTGGAGTGGGGCATCGGCCATCGCCTGGCCAGCGGCCTGGAACTTGGCCTGGTGGGCTATGATGCGTGGCAGCTCGAAGCCGATGATGGCGCCCCGACCACCGACAAGGCCGAGCGTCATGCCGTCGGTGCCGAGGCGGGTTACTTCTGGCCAACGGCGGGGGTCATTCTCAAGGGCGCCTACTATCATGAGTATGATTCTGAGGCGGGCGGCTTGAAGGGTCTGGAAAGTGAGGGTGATACCTTCCGACTGCAGTTGACCAAGTTTCTGTAACCGATGCCGGTGGGCTGAGAGATGGCCTGCTGGAGAGGCCACAGGACTTCTACTGTTCCCGCCAGGCCGCCGGCCTGGCGAAGTATTCGATAGGGGAGAATATTCATGCAGATTAAAGCGGCCGTGACCCAGGAGCAGGGGCGTGACTTCGAATGGCAGGAGGTCGAGCTGGCAAATCCCGCTTTAGGTGAGATCCGCGTGCGCGTCGTGGCCACTGGCGTCTGCCATACCGACGCCGTGGCCCGCGACCTGGGCATCGCCCCCTTTCCCATCGTGCTGGGCCATGAGGGTGCCGGGGTGGTCGAGGCACTGGGCGAGGGCGTGACTGGGCTTGAGGTTGGCGACCATGTGGTGATGTCTTTCGCACATTGCGGGAGCTGTGGCAACTGCTTGACCGGCCACCCCACCGTCTGCGACACCTTCAACGAGCTCAACTTCGGCGGAGCGATGGGTGATGGCAGCCACCGTCTGGCGCGTGACGGCGAGGCGCTGGCCACCTTCTTCGGTCAGTCCTCCTTTGCTACCCATGCGGTGGTCAGCGCCCGAAATGCGGTGAAGGTAGACACGGAGGTGGAACTGGCGCTGCTCGGCCCGCTGGGCTGTGGTATCCAGACCGGAGCCGGCACGGTGCTCAATCGGCTCAAACCGGGATTCGGCTCATCCATCGTAGTGTATGGCTGCGGTGCGGTAGGGCTTTCTGCCATTATGGCGGCACAGATCGCCGGCTGTCGTCATATCATCGCGGTGGATGTCCACGACAGCCGCTTAGAGCTGGCTCGCGAATTGGGCGCGACTCATGCACTGAACGGCCAGCGTGAGGAGGTGGTTGAACGTATTCGCGAGATCACCGGTGGCGGCAGTGAGTTTGCGGTGGAGACCACCGGTGTACCAATGGTGGTGCGTCAGTCGCTACAGGCACTGCGTCCGCTGGGTATCTCGGCGATCGTCGGCGTCACACCGGAGGTAACTCTGGACGTGCACCACGACCTGATGGCCGAGGGCAAGTCGATGATCGGGGTGATCGAGGGCGACTCTGTGCCAAGGGTCTTCATCCCGCAACTGGTGGCCTACTACAAGGAGGGGCGCTTCCCTTTCGACAGGCTGGTCAAGTTCTATGCGCCCGAGCAGATCAACCAGGCCTTCGAGGACTCGAAGAATGGCATCACCGTAAAACCGGTGCTGAAGTTCGGCTGAAGTTCGACTGACCCGCGTCGAGGCGGTATGGCATGCGCAGGGCCGTAACGCTTCGTCACTTGCACAGGGAGACAGCCTTGTCGCTTCTCCGTCGATAACGTTCACCTTGTGCTCGGTTTCGAGTACACCCGCATGGCCGGAGCATAGCAGGCATAATAGATGGGGCCGGCATCCACGGATGTCGGCCTCCCTTTCGTTTTGCAGGTGGGTGGTGCCCGGTCGAGCCTAGCTCAGATATGCGAGCGCCCCCGTGACCATGGCCTCGATGCCGGTGCGCAGCGTTACCTCGTTGCCCGGGAAGTAATAGGGCGAGTGAGGCATCTCCAGGTGGCGCATCTTTTCCGGCACGCCCTCGCCCGGCGTGGCCTGCCAGCCGCTCCTTGGGGGTTGCTCCGATGAACCAGTAGACGTAGGGGATATCCTCGCCACCGAAGCCGCCGGCCTTGGCATTGCCGAAGTAAGGAAAGTCTTCGCTTCCGCTCAGGCGCGGCATGTCATAGAGGCCGGCCACGCCGAAGTGCTCACCATGGGCCCGGCGCACTTGCTCGACCGTCGCCGGGTCGTTGTGCAGGGCGATGGTCTCGTTGAGTATCCGGAACTCCGGCGGCTTCGGGGCACGGCCGGCCTCGCACTCGGCGCGCACGATGCGTTCGATGGCCTCCACTACCTGCCGGTGCAGGGTGTTATTGAAACTGCGGATATTGATCTCAAGCTCCGCAGCGTGAGGAATGATGTTGGCCTGAGTGCCGGCATGCAGCTTGCCGACGGTGACCACCACGGTCTCCTCCGGTGGAACCTCACGGGAGACGATAGTCTGCAGGCGCGTGACTATATGGGCGGCGATCACCACCGGATCCACCGTCTGGGCCGGCATGGAGCCGTGGCCGCCGGCGCCGTGAATCGTCACCGCCAGGTTGGTGCAAGCGGCCATGGTGCTGTCGGCACGATGGCCGACGGTACCGGCCAGGGCCGGCATGTTGTGCTGGCCGCGGGTCAAGTCATAGCCGAGGACTTCCAGCGCCTCGGCGAGCCGGGCACTGGTTTCGTGCTCCTGGAAGGGCAGCTCGGGATGCTGGTGGAGCTGGCGGTAGAGCGCTTGGACTGATTCGAAAGCGGCGTCGGTCTGGGTACCGATCGTGTCTTTCAGGTCGAAAAGGTTGGTGTTGGGCGTCATGAGGGCTTTCCTTATCGATTAGGAATGTCGGCTGGCCAGGGACGGGTCCCGGGAAGCCGGCTGGATGAAGGTCTGACAGGCGACCACGACAATCACGTTGAGCAGGATCGCCCAGATACCGGCATGCCAGCCCAGCGGGGAGTTCCACACGAACTCCATCAGCAGGTAGGTCACGCTGCCGGCCAGGGCGCCCAGCATGGCGCAGGCGAGGGAGAAACAGCGCGCCGATCACCATCGGGAACAGCTGAACGAGCAGCCCATAGGCTCCCAGCAGCATGACCAGCGAGGCGGGGTTGGCCAGCGCGAATAGATAGGCGATCAGTGACAGGCCCAGCACGCTCCAGCGGGTGGCGGATACGCTGGCTTTCTCGCCAGCGCCCTTCATCACGGTGGGGCCGAAGACGTCGCGTACCAGCACGATAGCCGCGGTGTGAGCCAGGTTGGCACCGGTGGACATGGCCGCCGCCAGCGCGCCGTACGAATATAGATATCATCGTCGATGCCGTCGTTGGGATTGCCCGGCGTCCAAGTCAGGGCGTCGTTGTCATTGACGGCATTAGCGAAGTCGTAGCGGAGCTTGAACGGAAAGTTCTCGAAGGCATACAGGCCATCAAACCCCGCCTCCAGGCTGAAGGCGCAGATCGGTGTCACGATCATCGACGTTGAGTAGGCCGGCCGCCAGTTCGCCCTTGAAGTAGGGGCCATTGTGGGTCTCTTGGGCTTGTGTTGGGCCGGCGATCAGGATGGCGAGAGAGGGACGAGCCATAGTGGGGTGTGTCGTTGCATTGCCGTATCCCTTGAAGATTTATTTTTAATGGGTGTTACAGGGAGGCTGACGGCGCCTGCCGGGGTTGAGGTTATGGGGCATGGGGCAGACGCCGAAGGTTCGGCCAGAGCAGTGTCAGTCTCAAGCCGGAAACCGAGGCGGGGCCGGTATACCGGCGCCCACCGTTAGACGAGAGCATTATTTGAAGACATCCAGGTCATCGGCCAGCACCACGTCGCCGTCGTATTGGCGCTGGACCTCCTCGAGGGCCGACTCGATGGGCGCGCCATAGTGCAGCACGTGATAGAGTACCAACAGGTCAGGCTGGGCGGCATTTGCCAAGTCGGCCAGCTCGTCGGTCAGGGTGTGGGCATACTGATGGTAGGCCTGCCATTGTGCCGGCAACTCCTCCCAGCCACTGCGGCTGATGACCTCATGGATCAGGATGTCGGCACCCTCGGCCTGACGTTGGACTTCGTGGTTGATCGAGGTATCACCGGAAATAACGATGGTCTTGTCGGGGGTGGTCACCTTGTAGCCATAGGCCCGGTCCCAGTCACCATGGGAGACGGGAAAGGCCTCGATGCTAATTTCACCCTCCTCAAACACCTTGCCAGGGGCAGTGATTTCGGTGACGTGGGCACGTGCCGCATCGGGGTTGGTGACCGGACTCTTGTCTTTGAGCCGAGTCTCGGTGTCATCGGCGAGCATGGCGTAGATGCCTTCGCTCATGGCCTGTGTGCCCTCCGGGCCGAAGACCTTGAGCTGATCCGTGCGGCGCCACCAGTAGGTGCCCAGCAGCTCTGGGTAGTCCAAGACGTGATCGCTGTGCAGGTGGGTCAGGAAGAGGTGGTTGATGTTGGTGGGGCTCAGCGGCTCGATGCCGAGTCGTTCGGCCGCCTGGGTTGCGCACTCGACCACCCCGGCACCTACATCGAAGACATAGGCTTCTTCGTTGTAAATGACCGCGACGCCAGCGCCCGCGCGCTCTCCGTTGGGGACGGGCGTGCCGGTTCCCAGCATGACTACTTGCGTATCTGCGGTAGCTATGATGGAAGTGCCCGTCGCTAGTCCCATTATTGCCAATGAAATTAGGGTCTTTTTCATGTTTATCCACCAGAGAGCAAATTGTTTTTAGACGCTGGAGCTGGAAGTGTCATTTTTGTACGTATAGAGAATATTGGGTTGCTATGCGCACATCGAGAGTGGCGGTACTTCAGTCAAACGGCAATGAGACCAAAGTTGTAGCCTGCTCCGACCCCGGCTTCAAAAGTGGACTCAGCAGAACGTGTTCTACGAAATCTTCCCGGCGCTCCAGGCTTGACCGCATTGTGCGGCTCTGCGGGGCAGTTTGAGTTCTGGGACTGGAGCGGGTTGTGTCAACACCGTTGCCGGGAATTCCGTCGTATCTGCGATGCCGTGACGCCTACACTGTTGGAGCGGCACCCAGGCCTATCGCAGGCTGATGCCCAGCGAACGGCAGCGTCAGGCGTTCCACGAAGCGGGTATCATGAAACGCCTTGGTTTGACGACCACATCTTCATTTTTCACCTTCCCGGAGAAGCAGCCGGCGCTAATCACCATGCTGCTTCTCGTCACTGACTGCTCCCCCAATCCGCAGCTGCTTTAAGGCGCGCCCTGGGCAGAACAGTTCAGTCCGAAGACGGCGATCGACGGCGTCAGCTTGCCCTGGGAAGGGGTCAACACCTTCCGCCTCAACGAGCTGACCACCCAGCACGCCCAGGTGCCGTTCTACTCGCTGGGCCTGATCGTCGCCATGAACCAGCGCAGCTATGACCGGCTGAGCCCTGAGCAGCAGGCAGTGATCGATGAGTACTCAGGCATGGCTTGGGCCGAGAACGCCGGCGAGGTCTTTGCCCAGTTCCTCAAAGCGCGCGCGGTAGGCACCGCCGTCCTTGCCGATGGCGCCCATGGGCAGCGGCGTGCCGCCCAGCTGCTGCATGGCGTAGGCGATGTTGCCGGCGCAGCCGCCAAAGTCGCGGCGCATGGTCGGCACCAGGAACGAGACGTTGAGGATGTGCAGCCTGTCGGGCAGGATCTGGTCGGCAAAGCGACCCTCGAAGGCCGTGATGGTGTCGAACGCGATGGAGCCGCAGATGAGTGTCGCCATGAGGATCAGCAGTATTGTCGGGAAAACCAGAGCACGCCCTTGCGTGCCGTCACATCCTGGGCACGCCCGGGTCGAGTCGGTTTGGGCGGCCGCAGGCCGTGCGGAGGGCTTCTAAGGATAAAACATCCTCAGTTTGTAGTTGACGACGCTTCTGCCGGCCGCGTCGGTCGCGAGCACCAGCCCCACCTCGGTGCTCCATTCGGCGCCGGCGGCCAGCTCGGCCGGTGCGTCCAGCTCGGCGGGCGTCAGCACGCGCCGCACGACGACCTGTTCGGCAATGTCGGTCAGCGTCAGCTCGAGCGTCGGCATGGCCACCGCAATGCCCTCGTTGTTGCGCAGGCTGACGGCAAGCGCCAGCGCATCGTCGGCAAGCCGCTTGAGGTTGCTGCCC
>ERZ1032895.259-NODE-259-length-10663-cov-13.537425_pt1 | contig 10663 bp, 9 predicted proteins | sample MGYA00516687_ERZ1032895 | MGnify/ENA primary metagenome ERZ1032895 (study PRJEB33719, sample SAMN04261600) | wastewater metagenome | biome: rural village; feature: latrine urine exit; material: soil | place: El Salvador | collected 2013-01-14 ... | reverse complement strand
CCCCCCCCCCCCCCTTTTTTTTTTTTAATGATACGGCGACCACCGAGATCTACACCGGCATGCAGACCCGCGTCATCGGCGCCTTCGAAAGCACCATCAGCGGCTTCTTCTCCAGCCGTCTCTATGAAGTGGCGCCCTATCACGCCAAGACCGAACACCAGATCATGATGAGCCATATCTCCATCGGCGAGCGCAGTTTCCAGCGCCTGTCGGAGCAGGACCAGGCCATCGTGCGCGAGGCCGCGAGGCACGCCGCCGAGCTCGGTACCGAAAAGGGCGTCGAGTATGACGAGCAGCTGCTGAGCCAGCTGGAAGAGCGCGGTGTTACCGTCACCGAGGTCGACAAGCAGGCGTTTGTCGATGCCAGCCGTCCGCTGCATGACGAATTTGCCGCCGAACGCGACGTGGCCGACCTGCTCGAGCTGATCCGCGCGCTGTAAGTCATCGTCACAAGTCCCCGTGGACCTGAGACCTGAGTGTGGTTTCAGGCACTGCTCAGAACCTCGGGGACATCTCGTTTTCAGGAGAAAAAGCCAGCCATGCGGCGAATCAATGACCTCATCGAGCGGCTGTTCATGGTGGTAGCCGGCTCGCTGTTCGCGATATTCATCGTCACCATTCTGTACCAGGTAGTCGCCCGCAACTACCTGAAGATATCGGTGGCCTGGTCCGATGAAATCGCCATGGCCTGCTTCATCTGGTCGGTATTTCTCGGCGCTGCCGTGGCGCTGCGCCGACGCCAGCACTATGTGATCGAGCTGTTGCCCAAGCACTTCGTGACGACCAACCGGGCGCTGCGGCTGTTCGGTGGTCTGGCCTGTCTGCCGCTGGTCTACGTGCTGGTGGTACACGGCCAGGTGCTTACCGACATGGGCTGGAACCGCCGCTCGGTTTCCCTGGGCACGCCCATGGCCTACGTGTTCATGGCGATGCCGATTTCTGGCGTGGCAATGCTGCTGTTTTCCTTGGAAGTGTTGCGCGAGGACTTCCGTGCGCTGCGCACGGGGCACCGTTCCTCCCAAGCGGCAGCCGAGGAGCACGCGCACCCATGAGCCCGATCATTACCCTTATCGCCAGCTTCCTGCTGCTGATCGCCCTCAGCGTGCCCATTGCCTTCGCTATCGGACTGGCCTCTATCATCACCATCTGGCAGCTCGGCATTCCACTGACCTCGGTGGTCAACCAGATGTTTGCCAGCATCAACTCCTTTCCCCTGCTCGCCGTGCCGTTCTTCCTGCTGCTGGGACGGCTAATGAACGACGGCGGCATCACCGACCGCCTGCTGCGCTTCGCCGACAGCACCGTGGGCCATGTGCGCGGCGGGCTGGGGCACATCAACGTCATGGTATCGATGATGTTCGCCAGCCTGTCCGGCTCGGCGGCGGCCGACACCGCAAGCGTCGGCGCGGTGTTGATTCCGGCCATGAAAAAGGCCGGCTACCCGTCGCCCTTTGCGGTGGCGCTGACGGCTGCGTCCTCGGTACTTGGCGGCATCATTCCGCCGTCGATCCTGATGGTGATCTACGGCGCCTTCGGCAATGTCTCTGTGGGCGCGCTTTTTCTCGGCGGCGTCGTGCCCGGACTGCTGATCGGCCTGGCGCAGATGGGCTACGTCTACCACGTGGCGCGCAAACTCGATATCAAGCCGGAAGGTCGCGCCTCATGGCGCAATGTCGTTCGTACCGGCCTGGTGGCAACGCCGCCGATGATTCTGCCTGTCGTGGTGCTCGGCGGCATCACCGCCGGGGTCTTTACCGCCACCGAAGCGGCCTCGGTGGCGGTGCTGGTCGGCCTGCTGCTGGCGCTGGTATTCTATCGCTCGATTCGCCTGCGCTCCCTGCCCGGCATCTTCTCCGACTCGGTTCTTGCCTATTCGCTGCCGATGTTTGCCGTGGCCGCCGCCGGCATCATGGGCTGGCTGATCTCTTATCTGGGCATCGCTCAGGAGGTCGCCAGTTTCATCCTCTCGGTGACCGACTCGCGCATCGGCCTGATGCTGATGGTGATGGCTTTCATGCTGATCATCGGCACCGTGCTCAGCCCGGTCACGGCGGTGATCATCTTCCTGCCGATCATTCAGAGCATCTGCGTTGCGGGAGGTATCGACCAGATTCACATGGCGCTGATCGTGATCCTGTCACTGACCCTGGGACTGGTCACGCCGCCCTATGGCATCTGCCTGCTGATCGCCAGCCAGATCGGCGACGTTTCCACACCGCGGGCCTTTGTCGCCATCATGCCGCTGATTGGTCTGGTGATGCTGATCATTCTCGCGGGCATCCTGTTTCCGAACCTGTTTCTGATACTGCCCAGGATGTTCATGCCAGAGGCGTTCCCCGGCATGTAGTCTTGCACTTTCCTCATCTCAACGGAGCAGGCGGTGGTGCTATAGCCAGTCGCGTGGTTCGCCGCGCTCGCACTTCACGCATTCGAGTTCAAGCCCCAGCCGCGAGCGCCGGCCGGCCTCGGTCGTTACCCAGGGCCGCTCGGTCCACGGTGGCTGGTGGCGCACATGCTGGTTATGACCGCAGGCAAGCCTGGCCACCCAGTGATTCTCTTCGTCGCGGTGATACCCCACAATCGGCTGGCGCATGACAGCCGGCTCCTTGGATTGAATGAGCGTGAAATAGAGAAGCTGGTTTGATTAGCGAGATAGCGCTGTCTGCTCCTCGCTCTGCTCACCTTCCCCAACCCGCGCCGAAGGCCTTGCCCAGGCCACCGCCAGACTGACCAGCGTCGAGAGCACCAGCGCCCCCAGAAAAGGCGCAAGCCCCGGCACGCCGGTGGGGAAACTCGCCGCCAGCAGGCCCTGGGCCAGGCTACCCGTTGTGATCCAGCCCGGCAGCACCGCACCCAGCATGCCTGCCAGCCCACCGGCCACCGCGGCACCCGCACTCATCCGGCGCCACAGCCCCAGCAGTACCGGCACCACGATCGCCGCACACAGCAGATCGGCGATCAGAAACAGCCGCAGCACCGACAGCCCCTGCAGCGCGATGACCACCACCGGTACCATCAAGCCCACCGTGACAGCACGCGCCACGCCAATGGACACCTTGCGCCGGCCCGAGCCCGTCACCACCAGCGAGGCAATGCCGTTCTGCAGGGTATCGACGCTCGAAGCCACCAGCGTGACCGCCAGCACCAGCGCCGGCAGCGCCAGCCACTGAGGCGCTGTGGAAAGCAGGGCAAAGAACGGAATCGGCGGCTCGCCCAGTGCCACACCGGCCATGGCGGCCAGCATGCCAAGCCCGCCGATCACCATCACCACCAGCACGGTGATGCCGCCACCCAGCCAGGCGCCGCGACCCAAGGCACTGTCATCTCGTGCCGCCCATACTCGCTGCCAATAGCCCTGATGAAAGAGGTTCGCCGCCGTTACCGCAATCACCAGCGTCAGCGCCACCGACAGTGCGCTGCCCACCGGGATCGACGGTAGCGTGGCCGCCGCTGGCATTTCAGGCAGCTGGAACAGCGCCACCCCGCCAACCACGATCAACAAGGCCAGCAGCAGCCACGCTTGCCAGCGGTCGGTGGCCAGGCTCGCCCGCAGGCCACCGACCACGGTATAGACCAGCGTCGTCACCGCCACGCCCACCACCACCAGCGCCGGCGGCACGTCCGAGAGCAGCGCGGTAATCGAGCCGATGGCCGTCAGCTCCGCCGCCAGAAAGCATGCCATATAGAGAATCGACACCAGCGAGACCCAGCGCCGCACGCCCGCACCATAGCAGGCCTCGGCGAACTCGCCGATGCTGCGTCCCTCAGGCAAGCGGCGGCGAATCATCGGGCCATAGAGTCCCAGCACAATGAACGGCAGCGCCGAACCGATGGCGTACCCCGCCAGCGCCACAGGCCCCACGAAAGCGCCGATCTCCGGCGGAGCAAAGAGAATCCACGCGCCCATGCCCGAGGCCAGGAAAGACAGCCCCAGTGCTTGAGCACTTTGAGAGCTGCGAGCGGTGACGTAGTCGTCGAGTGGGCCATCGGCCCGGCGGGCACGAAGCCCTAGAAATGCAAAGCACAAAAGCGCCGCGCCGAGCACGGCAGACGTCAGGTAAGGCATGTCGCACTTCCTCCGCCGGTGTTAACCGGATCAGGTTCCAGGGTCAGCGTTTTGCTTTCTCAGAATCTGCGGCTCAAGGCCACAGGACTCCCCTGGCGACAAGTGAATGGTTGAGTTGTGGGTCAGGCTGACACAGCTGCACTATGCGTGCTGTATCGGCCTGAACGCGAGTATCGTAGTGCAAAAACAGCAAATGTACGAATATCAGCGTCGAAAATGTCACACCTTGCTACTGCTACTTTTTTCAAGCCCTGACAGGCCTTTTCAGAGAATCATATTTCAACTCACTTCTCCCGCGGCACCCTGCCCATGAGATAAAACTCGGAGTTGGGCGGCGTCCCGGTCAGCGTGACCAGCCGATTGGAGAGGCCGAAGAAAGCGGCAACGGCACCGATGTCCCAGATATCTTCCCGGGTAAAGCCGGCCTCGGTCAGGCGTGCTTCCCATTCGTCGGTAAGCTCACCCACCTCAATGCTGCAATACATCGCGAAGTCGAGCATGACGCAATGACGCTCACTAATGGGTGCCGTGCGGTGGTTGATGGCTACCTGGTCTGCCAGCAGCGGATCCTTGCTGTAGATGCGCACCAATGCACCGTGGGCCACCACGCAGTAAAGACAGCGGTTGCGGGCGCTGGTGGCCACCACGATCATCTCTTTCTCGGCCTTGGTGAGGGTGTCCGATTCTCGCTCCATCAGCGCATCGTGATAGGCGAAGAAGGCGCGGAACTCGGCAGGCCGGTGGGCCAGCATCAAAAACACATTGGGGACGAACCCGGCCTTCTCCTGGACAGCGAGAATCGCTTCGCGAATATCTCTGGGCAGTTCGTCGAGGTTTTCGGGCACGGGAAAGCGGCTGATAGAGGTGGTCATGGTGGCTCCTGCGTTGTGATTGTAAAAAACCACCCACAGTTAACGTCAACGTCAAGTCTGTGTCTATACGCCATGGGGCTGCCACCACAGACCCGGCCGCTTTACTTCTTTATCCAGTTCGTGGTGACAGGCACCTTGGCATCCAGAAACAGGTTCATGACAGGGCATCTCTTTTCCACAGCCGCTTTCAGCTGCTGAAGGCGATCATCGCTTTCACTTGTCGTAACGACAACGTCGAACTGCACCGACTGAAAGTGTGGAGACACTCCCTCTACGCCGCTCATGCCCTGCAAATCGATCTTCCCACTGTTGGCGAACTCCGCAGCCTCATAAGCAAAGCCCTGCTCTTTCGCAATCAGTGAAATCATCACGGAAGTACAGCTGCTGAGCCCAGACAGCACCAGCTCGACCGGGTTGGGTCCCTCATCTGTTCCGCCCAGGGCTGTTGGCTCATCAACGATGAATGGCTCGAATGCGCGAACAGACATCTCTGTCTTTACACCGCCTTTCCAAACCCCTTTTGACTCAACTTCAAGGATAGAGCTAGCCGTCATATCAATCTTTTCTCGATAGTTTTTGAATATTTTTTCAAGCGCAGCACGAGCAGTATTTAGAGCGCTTGTTTTGTCCGCACCTCACACTCCATCAGAACAGTGTGGGTTATCACCTGATTGCGGCTGCGCTGCTTAGCCTCGTACAGGGCCTCGTCAGCCAGCCGGTGAAGATGATCGACATCGGCCACTCGCTGGAAATCATTGCAGTAGACCAGGCCGAAAGAAGCCGTGACGACACCTGCTGCTGCAAGCCTGTGGGGAATGGCCTGCTCTTCCAGATCCCGACGGAAGTTTTCTACGGCGCGTTGCCCGGCCTCCAGAGTAGAGGCTTCCAGCAGCAGGCCAAACTCTTCGCCACCCAAACGAAACAGCCGATCGCCGGCGCGCCGGAAATGCTGCAGCAGCAGGGACGATAAACGGCGCAGCACATGGTCACCGGCCTGATGGCCGTAGGTATCGTTATAAAGCTTGAAGGCATCGACATCCATCATGACAAAGAGGATCGCTCGGCCGTCACGCCGCCGGCGACGCAACTCATCGTCGACCAGCTCATGAAACTGGCGGCGATTGAGCAGCCCCGTAAGCGGATCGGTCTGGGCCATGGCAGCAAGACGACGATTGACCTTTTTCAGCTCGTGGGTGCGCTCGGCCACCTGAGCCTCCAACTGCTGATTGAGCGAGCGCTGCAAATCACGGGTGGCACGCACGGCTTCCAGCTTCTCGTTCTTGAGCTGGTTGATCTTGTAAGCCAGCCCGAAAGCCAACAGCAGGAATTCAAGCCCCGAGCCGACTTGAATAGCGTATTCGGTGACCAGGTTATAGGGCAGCACCCCGGCTACGCGCAGGAGATAGAGGGCGAGCCCCACCAGCAGCACGCTCCTGGCCACCAGGAATATCCTGGCTGAGGTGTCGCCAAGCCAGCTTCGCCAGATCGCCACGCCGAGTATCAACAGAGTCAACAGAGTGCCGAGCGGGATCACCAGACGAAATACCGAGGCGTAGTACCCCTGAAGGGCAGGCAGTGCGCTCACCAGACACAGCCCAGCCAGGACGAAGATCACTTTGTTCAAGCGCGGTGCGTACTTCCTAAGATTGAGGTAGCTGCTGCTGAAAATGGCCAGCAAAACGAGAAAAACCCCATTGCTCAGGGGCAGTATCTGGTTATTGAATTCTGGGTACTTGGGCCACCAGTATTGGAAGGCAAAGCCGCGGGTAACAAACATCAGCACGAAGAAGCTGCCCAGGTAGACGACATAGTACAGCAGGCTACGCTCACGAATGGTCAGGAAGACCAGCAGATTGTAGATCATCAGCGCCAGCAGAGCGCCAAAGTAGAGACTGAAAGCCATCAGCTCGTACTGGGCCTTCTCCATGAAGCTGTTTTCGTTCATCAGGTAAAGTGGTGTGGCATCGAACAAGCCATCATGGGTATCGAGCCGCAGAATGACGCGATACGTCTCGCCAGGTGGCAGCAATATAGGCATCGCGAAGGTGCGATTCGCCATGGGGCGCGTATCGAAATCCCGCCGGTTGCCGGTCTGCCAAGATTCCATGATTCGGTCCGTCTCGTCGACAACCCAGACATCCAGGTAGTCATGCAGCGGCATCGCCAGCTCCAGCAAGCGACGTACTTTTACCTCACTATGGTTGACAAGCTCTACCTGCAGCCACCAGGCAGAGCTGGAGAAGCTGAAGTTAATCGTTTCCTGGTCCGATGCCTGCCACTCCAGGGCAGCCTCCGGGTTGAGCAGATCAGCGATGCCTAGCTCCTGGTCACGGTCCTCCAGTATCTGCATATGGGGGCCGAGGTTGAGCGCTGTGGAGACCTCAGCGACATCAATAGCCGCCTTGGCTGATGATATCAGCAGGCAGAGCAGCATGAGAGACCAATACAGCTGGCCTAATAAATAAGAGAGACGGCTCACACTAGAGCTCCATGTATCGTATCCATACGAGTCATTATTTTAGCAACTTTACTAGTTTCCCAGTGCCATCATGAAACATTAACTATATTGAAAACAATATCTCCAAAAAGAGACAGTACAAAAACCCCGTCTCTTTCGAGACGAGGGCATGGTAAAAACCAAACTATTATACTACAGAGAATTAGTGATACTTTATCAGCCTAGCGAAATAGTGCTATTGATGCCGCTGGAGACGTTCTCAGGCTCGAACCAGCGCGCGGTCACGGTCTTGGTCTGAGTCCAGAAAGTGATGGCCTGCTTGCCGTTGGGGCCCAGGTCACCGAGCTTGGAAGCCCGCGAGCCGGTAAAGCTGAAATAGGCCACCGGCACCGGAATCGGCACGTTGATACCCACCTGGCCAACATCGATGTCGGCCTCGAAGCGCCGCGCTACCCAGCCGGAGTTGGTAAAGATCGAGGTGCCGTTGCCGTTGGGGTTGGCATTGATGAACTCGATCGCCTCATCTAGCGTCTCGACACTCACCACGCACAGCACCGGGCCGAAGATCTCTTCGCGGTAGATGGTCATGTCGGCGGTGACGTTGCTGAACAGGGTCGGGCCAACGAAATTGCCGTCCGGGTAGCCTTCGACCTGGCAGCCGCGGCCATCCACTTCCAGGGTGGCGCCTTCCTGCTCGCCGGTGGCGATCAGTCGCTCGACGCGCTCCTTGGCGGCCGGCGACACCAGCGGACCGAGATCGGCATCCTGCTGAGTGCCGGGGCCAACCTTCATGCTGCGCGTACCTTCGATGATGTCCTCGAGCCATTCCTGCGCCTCGCCCACCAGCACCACCACGGAGTTGGCCATGCAGCGCTGACCAGCAGCACCGTAGGCCGAACCCAGCAGGTTATTGATGGCCTGACTGCGGTTGGCGTCAGGCATGACCACACAGTGGTTCTTGGCGCCCATCATCGCCTGCATGCGCTTGCCGGCGGCGGCAGCGCGGTCATAGAGCAGCGAGCCCACATGGGTGGAGCCAATGAAAGACAGCGCCTTGATGTCGGCGTGATCGGCGATCTGGTTGGCCACGTCCGGCCCGCCGTGCACCACGTTGAGCACGCCCGGCGGCACGCCGGCCTCGTGGGCCAGCTCGACCAACCGCATGGAGGAGCTTGGATCCTGCTCCGAGGGCTTGAGCACAAAGGTATTGCCGGTGGCGATGGCCAGCGGGAACATGAAGCACGGCAGCATGATCGGGAAGTTGAACGCGGTGATGCCGGCACCCACGCCAAGCGGCTGGTTCAGCGTGTAGACGTCCACCTCATTGGCCACGTTCCCGGCCCGTTCGCCCAGCTGCAGCGAGGTGATCGAGCAGGCATGCTCGATCACTTCCAGGCCGCGACCGACTTCGCCCACGGCATCGGGCAGGGTCTTGCCGTGTTCCTCGCTGATCAGCGCGGCCAGCTCATCGGTGTGCTCGCGGACCAGCGCCTGCAGCTTGAGCATTATCCGCATGCGCCTGCCCAGCGGCACCTTGCGCCAGGTCACGAAAGCCTGCTTGGCGTTGGCAATGGCCTGCTCGACTTCCTCGGCGGTACAGAACGGTACCCGCGCGACGACTTCCTGAGTGGCCGGGTTGACCACATCGCGCCACTCCTGGCTCTGAGAGGTGACGGGCTTGCCGTCGATATACATGGAAATTTCGCGAATGGACATGAGCGTGCTCCTTACCAATGAGGTGAGACAAAATATAGAGGGCGTCTACGACTTTGTGTGCATATCAGCACGAAGCCTTTATGTTACGAGTCTATCCAGACGTCGGATAGCCAGACAACGGGCACTCAGGCACATTGCTTGTGCATTAGCGCACAAGCAGCCCTCTCAGGCCATCAGCCCCGCCGTCCCGAAGAAGGAGCCAGACATGCTCGACTGGCAGGACATCCAGATCTTTCTCGAGGTGGCGCGCAGCGAGCGGCTGACCGACGCCGCACGCCGTCTGGGGCTCGACCACTCCACTCTGTCACGACGCACTCGGCGTTTCGAGCAGAAACTCAACACCCAGCTGTTCGAACGCAGCACCCACGGCTACCACCTGACCAAAGCCGGCCAGCAGCTGCTGGCCCATGCCGAGGAAATGGCGCGCCACGCCTTCGAGGCCGGCGAAAGCTTAATCGACAAGAACCATCAGATCAGCGGCCAGATCCGCCTGGGCGTGACCGAAGGCTTTGGCACCTGGGTGCTTGCTCCACTGCTCGCCGTTTTCTGTGAGCGCCATCCCGGCGTCACGCTGGAGCTGCTGACGCTGCCGCGGGTGGTCAACCTGAGCCGCCACGAAGCCGATCTGGCCATCACCATCGAGCGCCCCACAAGCCCGGGAGTGGTGACCTCGCGACTGTGCGACTACCGCCTGCGGCTGTATGCCAGCCTGGCCTACCTGAAACGCCATGGCACGCCGGTAAAACGCGGCGAACTTGGCCGCCACCGGCTGATTGGCTATGTCGACGACCTGATCTTCAGCGAACAGCTGAGCTACCTGGACCCGCTGCTGGACCCGGCGGTGGTCGGCGCCCCGGGGCCACACTTCGCCATGCGCAGCACCAGCGTGACCACTCAATACGCTGCTGCGCTGAGCGGTGCCGGCCTGGCGGTGCTGCCGTGCTTCATGGCCGAAGGCAATGAAGCATTGAGCAGCGTGCTCAGCGAGGAAGTGGATGTGGTGCGTCAGTTCTGGATCACCGCGCGCCAGGAGCAGCGCCGCCTGGCCCGGGTGCGACTGCTATGGGACTTTCTGCGCGAAGCGCTGGAAATCAACCGTGACTTCCTGATGGGCGGTGCTCGAAGGCTCAGCCTGCCCGAGCGAGAAGCCCCCGCTGGTCAGTAGCACACCTCCGAGGCGCCTGGCGGCGCCAGTCGCGCAGCAAAGCTGCCCTCTTACAGAGGACAGTGGCGTCGAGCCACGCCCTGCGCTGACATGACACAGAACAGGTTTTTGTAGAAACGATGGTGACGGTGGCGTCTAGCCGCACCGTGGCGTTGGCATTGCACAGACCTGGTTTTTGTAGACATGATGGATTGACCTGCCCCTCCTCAACGTCGTGGGTTATGTTGAGATGGGCAAAACACAGAGCCACTATTGAGAGAGGCAGGTCATGACACAGTCTAACGCAACTCATCGGGCCCTTGTTGAAAACACCGTCGCTGAGCGGCTCAATGCCGCCAGTAACGTCCACGCTGCCTATATCGGGCTGGACGTGCACAAGGTGAGCA
>ERZ1032895.258-NODE-258-length-10693-cov-5.454221_pt1 | contig 10693 bp, 6 predicted proteins | sample MGYA00516687_ERZ1032895 | MGnify/ENA primary metagenome ERZ1032895 (study PRJEB33719, sample SAMN04261600) | wastewater metagenome | biome: rural village; feature: latrine urine exit; material: soil | place: El Salvador | collected 2013-01-14 ... | reverse complement strand
CCAGGTTCATACGTCCTGGTACACCCAGTGGGTTCAGGATCATATCGACCGGGGTACCGTCGGCCATGAACGGCATGTCTTCCATGGGAAGGATCTTGGCAATAACGCCCTTGTTCCCGTGGCGGCCGGCCATCTTGTCACCGTCTTGGATCTTACGTTTCTGCGCGACATAGACGCGGACCAGCTGGTTGACACCCGCTGGCAGATCGTCGTCTTCGTCGCGGTCAAAAATACGTACACCGATGACGGTTCCGGATTCACCGTGTGGGACCTTCAAAGAGGTGTCCCGGACTTCCTTGGATTTTTCACCGAAGATGGCGCGCAGGAGGCGCTCTTCCGGGGTCAGTTCGGTTTCACCTTTCGGGGTCACACGACCAACCAGGATGTCACCGGATTCGACCTCGGCACCGATGTGGATGATGCCGCGTTCGTCGAGCTGTGCCAGGACTTCTTCCGAGACGTTTGGAATGTCGCGGGTGATTTCTTCGGCACCGAGCTTGGTGTCACGAGCGTCGACTTCGTATTCTTCGATGTGGATCGAGGTCAGTACATCATCGGAGACCATGCGCTGGGAGACGATGATCGCGTCTTCGAAGTTCAAACCTTCCCACGGCATGAAGGCCACGAGCAGGTTCTTGCCAAGAGCCAGTTCACCGTTATCGGTCGAGGGGCCATCTGCCAGTACCGAGCCGTATTCAACGCGTTCGCCTTCGGAAACGCGCACAACTTGGTTGTAGGCGTTGCCCTGGTTGGAGCGCTCGAATTTGGCGATCGTGTAGTGACGGGTGGCGCCTTCGTCTTCCATGACGGTGACCATGTCTGCAGCAACCTCGGTGACCACACCTGGTTTCTGCGCGATGACCGAGTCACCGGCGTCAACGGCGATGGGTTTCTCCATACCGGTACCGACCAGTGGTGCTTCCGACTCGACCAGTGGCACGGCCTGGCGCTGCATGTTGGCACCCATGAGCGCACGGTTCGCATCGTCATGCTCGAGGAATGGGATCAGCGCGGTTGCAGCCGAAACCATCTGGCGAGGCGAGACGTCCATGTAGTCGATATCGGATGGATCGGCGAGAATCGGCTCGCCGTCACCACCGCGCTGACGGGACATGACGAGCTCTTCGGCGAAAGTGCCGTCGTCGTTGAGCACTGCGTTGGCCTGTGCGATCTGGACGTGCAGTTCGTCATCGGCGGTCAGGTATTCAACGGTGTCGGTGACGCGACCATTTTCGACCTTGCGGTACGGGGTTTCGATGAACCCGAAGGAGTTGATACGCCCGTAGGTTGCCATCGAACCGATCAGCCCAATGTTTGGACCTTCTGGGGTTTCAATGGGGCACATACGTCCGTAGTGCGATGGGTGCACGTCGCGGACTTCCATACCGGCGCGATCACGCGACAGACCACCTGGGCCCAGTGCGGACAGACGACGCTTGTGGGTCAACCCGGCCAGCGGGTTCCCCTGGTCCATGAACTGCGACAACTGCGAGGTTCCAAAGAACTCACGGATGGCAGCCACGACCGGGCGGATGTTGATCAGGGTTTGGGGCGTAATAGCCTCAACGTCCTGCGTGGTCATGCGTTCGCGAACCACGCGTTCCATACGGGAGAGACCGGTACGGATCTGGTTTTCAATCAGTTCGCCAACCGCACGGATACGACGGTTACCGAAGTGGTCGATGTCATCGACTTCTACCGGTACGTCAACTTCCTGGCCTTTGCGGGTGCCCTTGATTTTGGAGTCACCGTTGTGCAGTGCAGCGATGAAGTGCACCATCTGGGTGACATCGTCTTCTGTGAGGACCAGCGAGGCTGGGTCGCCGAGTGGAGCATCGACGCCGAGTTTGCGGTTGAGCTTATAACGTCCGACCTTAGCCAGATCGTAGCGACGTTCAGTGAAGTAGAGATTTGCCAGCAGGTTCTGCGCGGAGTCCACCGAAACTGGTTCACCCGGACGTAGCTTGCGGTAAATATCTTTGAGTGCTTCGGCCTGGTCGGCGATGCCGTCTTTTTCCAGGGTCAGCATCATCGAGTCATACTGGCCGAATTCTTCGCGAATGCGAGATTCGGTCCACCCCATGGCTTTGAGCAAGACAGTGACCGGTTGTTTACGGCGGCGGTCCAAACGAACCGAGACCTGGTCACGGCGGTCAATTTCCAGTTCAAACCAAGCACCGCGCGATGGGATGATGCGTGCAGTATAAATATCTTTGTCCGTGGTCTTATCCGGGGTGCGCTCAAAGTAAGCGCCCGGGGAACGGACCAGCTGGGAGACGACGACGCGCTCAGTACCGTTGATGATGAAGGTACCTTCATCCGTCATCAGCGGGAAGTCACCCATAAAGACGGTCTGCTGTTTGATTTCGCCGGTGTTGTAGTTCATGAACTCGGCTTTGACATACAGCGGAGCAGCGTAGGAAGCATCACGTTCTTTGGCTTCCTCAGCGCCCATCTTCGGGTCCGAGAACTCTGGGTCGGAAAACGACAGAGACATCGTGCCTTGGTAATCTTCAATCGGTGAGATTTCATCAAAAATCTCTGCCAGACCTGAAGTTGTGACTACCGAGTCATCGCCGATTTCTTCTGCGCGTGCGACCTGTGCGGCCCAGCGTTCATTGCCGACCAGACGGTCAAAAGACTCTGTCTGCAGAGCAAGAAGATTCGGCACATCAAGTGGCTCAGCAATCTTTGCAAAAGAAATACGACCGGCTGAAGAGCCATGCCGATAGTTTGTAGCGGTTGTGTTATCAGAGGTGCTAGAAGCGACCAACAGCGATCCTTTCACAGACCTTCCAAGTATCTATAGACGCGCAGTGCCCGTTCATCTACTCAGATACGCCACGAGACAAAGACACGGGACCCACCGCTATATGAAGGTCAAGCCGCTCTTGTGTATGATCCTGTGGAGATGGTGCATCCGACACTCGCGCCGGGGACACCAAAACGACCTGAAGACAGGGATACGCAAAGAACCAGCATAGCTTGACTCAACCCCTTTTGTCCAGTAGGCGCTCGCGAGTTATTGACAAATTCACCGACGAGTGTGACGTATCTCGCACAGTTGTTCCACAATCTCCTGCCACTGGGAGTTTGTACTCTCCTACGCATACGGCCTCCGCTGTGCCTCATGCGACCAAACCCGTCTTCGGTCGTCTGCGACCGTTTAGAGTGCTCAAGGCTAAAGAGACTCCGTCAAGAACCAGGTACGAGTCGATTTCGCATGCAAGGTTGCATCGCGTTGGTTGCGCAGTCCAATTACACCGGGCAAGCGGATCCTCACAGCCTGTAGGCCGGAACGATGGGGGCTTATAAAATTGCGATATGGAGCCGCCAGATGATCCGGTAGGACCGCCGGAAGATGAGTTTCGAGCCGAGCGCATGTCCCGGCAAACAGCTCCGCCTGAGCTGGAAGACCCCGAAAAGCGCGCCCTGTGGGGGCTCGGCAGCCACGAAGACGATTACGGACCGTATCTCATCGAGCTGAATGTCCAGTATGTGGATGGGTTGGCTGAAGCCGCTCGGGCGTTTGCCGATCTTTTTCGAAGAGTCATCATCAATCCAGCCGAGGAGCTTCACCCGAATGTGGACGAGGAGACTGCTCCTTGGGGGATCACCCGCATTTCGAAGACGTATTTTCGGTGTGAAATGACCATGGCCCAGTGGAAGATGCTTATTGCCGCCGACGAACACCAAGCTGCCAGGCGGAGCAACGAGTCACAGGCCGGTGGTGATCCTTCCATGACGGTGGCGGCTTTTCGTTTTCGAACGATTTACAAGCTATGGCCGGACTTTCCCGTGCACGCGCAACTCACGCATTCGATTTCGACGATCAAGGCCGATGCAGCCTTACGCACATTTGAAGCCAGCGGCGAAGGCATTACTTGGGCTGTGGTCGACTCAGGCATCGATGGTACCCATCCGCATTTTGGCTCCGCCACCGACCATGTCTTAAACGATCCATCTGTGCAGGGGCTCCACCGGTGTTTCATTCCCATCAACGGGCAACGTTTAGAAGACCCCGACGAAGATAGCGTCGACGGCGAGGTGCTCCTACAACCTGAGCGCCAGCGACGAATTGCATTGCATCTGCAGCATGCACTGATTGATGATATGGGGCATGGTAGCCATGTCGCCGGCATTATTGCAGGCCAGGCACCATCCGATGACTCAGCTGTTGTCTTACATCATGAAGTCATGATGGCAGCCGGGGAAAATTTGGAAAACACGCCCCAGCGCCAGACGGTCACGCGCGCCCGTTTCCTAGCCGGCGATCAGGAGCAGCGCCGTCTGCACGGGGTTGCACCGCGTTGTCGCTTGGTGAGTTTGCGGGTGTTAGATGGGCAAGGCCAGGGCCGTTCCAGCAATATCATTCGGGCGTTGGAATACATTCGCGAGAAACTCAACGATAATCCCAAAGAGCTGCGAGTGCACGGGGTCAATCTCAGCGTGGGATACGAATTTGACGCTGAGATGTTTGCGTGCGGGCAAAGTCCGTTGTGCGTTGAAGTCAATCGGCTGGTTCAGACAGGCGTAGTTGTCGTGGCAGCCGCAGGCAATACGGGGTATGCCACGATTAGCGCGAGTAGTCGAACCACCCGGGTTGGTTTGGCGAATTCGATCAATGACCCGGGCAACGCGGAATCGGCCATCACCGTGGGATCAACGCACAAAGATTCCCCGCATACCTTTGGGATTTCATATTTTTCGTCAAAAGGTCCAACCGGCGACGGCCGGCCCAAACCTGATCTGGTTGCACCCGGCGAGCGCATCATTTCGTGTGCGGCAGGCCAGAAGAAAACCGAAGCGCTCGACCAGGTCACTCAGCAGATCGAGCCCCCTACAGAGCCGGCTCATCCCGCAGAGCCCGGCACGGGCAGAGAGAACATTGCTGATCGTGCCTGCTATATCGATGACAGCGGCACCAGTATGGCGGCGCCACATGTCTCGGGTGCTATCGCTGCATTCCTATCGATACGTCGTGAGTTCATCGGACAACCCGTCGAAGTAAAACGCATCTTCTTGGACAGCGCGATGCCACTGGGCCGAGAGCGTTACTTTGAAGGCCACGGTCTCATCGACGTCATGAAAGCGATCCAGTCTGTTTAGGAGTCACCATGGTCTACCAAACATGCGATGTTGAATACACCAAGCTGGGAACCATCTATGACTCGAAGCAGGTGGAGGCCCTGCTGACCGCCTGTGCTGATGCGTCGTCGTTAGTGGTTTTGACCCACGGGTGGAATAACGATATGACCGAAGCACGCAAGCTCTATGACGAGTTGCTTGCCAGTCTTCATCGGGTTGCGACTGCCGAACCGCAGATCCTACAAGACGCGACGGTGCTGCAGGTGTTCTGGCCAAGTAAAAAATTCGCAGCTGAGGACCTCATCGCCGGAGGCGGAGCCGCAAGCATCACAGAACACGACGAACTCCAACAAAGCCTACAGGCTCTACGGCACGACCCTTACCTGCTGGGCGATACCGCCCCAGAATCAATAGCACCCGTCTGGTCCAACGACATCCACCACGCGATAGCATTAGTCGATCAACTTGAAGACTCCGCCCAAGCCCGCCGAGAGTTCGTTTTACACATCCGGGCTGCCCTGGACCCAGCTGAAGCACACAATGACGATGCGTCCCGGGAGTTCTTTGAGCTCGAGCCCTATGAACTCTTCGCACATTTTGGCGAACCGGTAGGAATCATCACTCCGGGACTAGACGGCGGCTCAGCCGGCGGAGTTGGTATCACCGACTTCGATGAGGCAGGCGGGGCCGCCTTTCTGGGTGGTGGCTGGTCGAAGGTGAAAGCTGCTGCGATGCGCATCGCGAATTACGCGACGTACTACCAGATGAAATCTCGTGCGGGTACGGTCGGTCGAAATGGGTTGGCGCAAACGCTTGAGCTGGTTCGTGAGCGATATTCGCACCTGCCGATTCACCTGATCGGTCATAGTTTCGGTGCCCGCGCTGTTGTTTCTGCGGTCGCGCAACTGACCCCACAAAAAGCTCCGGTTTCAATGTCGTTACTCCAAGCGGCCTTTTCGCATAATGGTTTTGCCGAGAAGTTTGACGGTAAACACGATGGCGCTTTCCGGGCAGTCGTCACAGAAGGTAGGGCCAGCGGACCGATCATCATTACCCATACCAAAAACGATCGGGCGGTCGGGGTTGCTTATCCCCTTGCATCACGCATCGCGCGCGATAACGCGGCTGCGTTGGGCGATAAGAACGACCCATACGGCGGCATGGGAAGAAACGGCGCCCAACACACCCCGGAGGTCAATGTCTCCGAAGCATTCTTACGCGACTGGGACCTTGCCACGCCATACCAGTTCTCCCCCGGACACGTTTACAACCTGCAAGCTGATCGCTTCATCCACGATCACGCCGACATCACGGGTAGTGAAGTGGCCAACGCTACACTACAGGCCATGCGCAGTGCCTTGAGCTTCTGACGCATACGAACTGACTCACCGGGTGCACGGCAGCTCAACAGAGACACGCGATTGTTTTTGACTACCGTTGATGGTCTTCACCGCGGATTTGATCCACGATGTGATCGACCATGTCGTCTAACACTGTCATGCCGTCCCTGACCCCGCCTAGTGATCCGGGTAAGGTCGCCACAAACGTACTCCCCACAACGCCGGCAATGCCACGTGAAAGGGCGGCAAGGGGTGTATGTTTCAAGCCCTCAAGAAGAATCGCCGTCATAACATGGGGAAGTTGCACGTCTAGGATCTCACCGATGACATCTACGGTCTGATCGGTGGGAGAAATACCGGTGCCCCCACTGGTGATCAGCACATCGGGTAAAGCTTCCTGGTCATCGGACACCAATTGTGTGATGGCATCAGCCAGGTCGTGGTCGGCCACAACGAATGCATTCGGCGTGACATAGCCCTTCGAGCGCAGCCACCGCACAAGTTGCGGGCCGGCTTCGTCTTCATACGTGCCGGCAGCAGCCCGAGTGGAGGCAATAATGACTTGGGCAGTTTTGCCTTGACCTCCATCAGTGTCATGGAGATCGGTTACAGGTTGAGGTTTCAGATGTGGCAGCGGTTTGACGGGAAGATCAAATGTTGCATCGGCAAATAAATGTGCGGTCACGGTTTGTCCCGGCCTGAAACGAGATAGTGGGGGAATTTCTACCAGTGCGTTTGAGCCAACCGCTTGAGCCAGTAAATGCGAGCTCGCTTCGCCTTGGAGTTGGGCCACGAGATCAGCGCCGTGCAGCCCGACAGTAGCTCGACGATATTGGGTTTTGCCGCGAATACCGGTCACAGTGCTGTTGATCTTCGTTTGAACGGCTACAGGTGACCAGCCTGATCGAAAAGCTTTCCACAGCGCCGGAACAATCACCATACGCAACGAGACCAGGGTCGAGATGGGATTACCAGGTAGGGCAAGAATTGGAGTTCTACCATAGACCCCGTACCCCTGCGGGCCACCGGGTTGTTGCTGAATTTTGCCGACCCATGATACTTCTAAGCGATCGAGCAGCTGGCGCACCACCTCATACTTCCCTTCGGAGATACCTCCGGAGGTGATGATAATATCCGGGACGTGCTCACGAATCAGACGATCGAGTTCTGATTGAAAGTCGCGTAGTTCATCAGTCGTAGAACCGGTAGCAACGATGTCCATCCCGTGGGTCTGCCCAAAGCCCTGCATCAACGGGGTATTAGCATCAAAGATTTGAGCTTCTCTGGGTGTTCGGCCGGCAACGACCTCGTCACCACCGGCGACGACGACTATCTTTGGGCGAGCCTTGACGGTCAGCTCGGCTATTCCCTGGGAGGCAGCAGCGGCAATCAGCGCAGCATCCACCAGCGTGTTCTCGCGGGCCAGCAACGTTCCGGCAGGCATATCGCTGCCGGTTTTCCTGATGGAGGCGCCGACTTCGACCGAAGGTAGGTGTACATACTCACCGGCGGCAACAAAATGGGGTGGATCAGCCTGTTCTACCGGAATGACCGCCACCACGTCTTCGGGGATTTTTGCTCCGGTCATAATCGGCACAGCTGTGTCATGGCCATAGCCGTTGACGCCGTAGTGATAGATATCTGCTGGATCGGTACCCGCCGGGACGTCGGGTCCCACCCGAAAACGACCCCCTGCTACGTTGGCGTACCCGATGCCATAGCCGTCCATCTGCGAGTTGTCGAAGCGGGGCGACGGGTGTTTTGATACCACATCAGCGGCTAGGCGCCAGCCCACAGCTTCAGTTAGAGGTAAGGAAACGGCAGGCAGCTCCCCTACCGTGTCGAGCAATAACCGAGCCAGGGTATCAGCGTAGGTTTCTGTTGAAAGTGTCACGAGCCTTCCTCCTGCCCAGCGATGGACCAGTCACCGGATTTGCCACCGGTTTTTTCTAGAACCTTGATATCGGTAATGATGGCTTGGGCATCCACGGCCTTGATCATGTCGTAGATCGTCAATGCTGCCGTCGATGCGGCCGCCAGGGCTTCCATCTCCACCCCGGTGACCCCTTGAGTCTTCACCAAAGTGATCACCCGTAGGGTGCCTGCTTCAACATCAGATTCGAAATCGACGGTGATCTTCCCCAACGGTATAGGGTGGCACAGCGGAATAGTCTCCCAGGTCTTCTTAGCAGCCATGATCCCAGCAACCCGGGCCACGGGCAGCGCGTCGCCTTTGGGCAGATCGGCATCCATGATTAAGCCGATCACATCGCTTCTTGTGTGCACTACAGCTTGGGCTCGAGATGAACGAGCCGTAGTGTCTTTACCGGTAACGTCCACCATATGGGCCGACCCATCAGATCGTACGTGACTAAGCTGGTGGTCCATGACTACCTTTCATCGGCTATTGACAGGGTCTAGACTAACTATAAGATGAAATACCCATCCCCCGCCCCAACAACCTAAACAACGCTGTGACTGTTGTGATGGTAAGGAGCATTTCTTGACTGGTTTGATAGACCAATTTGGTCGCACCGCCACTGATCTTCGCATGTCGCTCATTGATAAGTGCAATTTACGGTGTCGGTATTGTATGCCTGCTGAAGGTCTCGACTGGCTGAAAAAGAATGACCTGCTTACTGCAGATGAAGTCATCCGATTAGCCGATATCGCAATAACGCATCTTGGTATTGAAGGGATCCGCTTTACCGGTGGAGAACCACTGGTAAGAGCCGATTTGGTCGACATCATTGGGGCTGTACATGATGCACACCCACAGGTGGAGTTAGCCATGACCACCAACGGCATCAATCTCGAGAAAAAAATTGATGACCTGGTAGCGGCCGGATTATCTCGGATCAATGTCTCCTTAGACACCATCTGCCCTGAAACATTCGCCAAAATTACCCGACGCGACCGGCTTACCAAAGTACTCGAGGGCTTGCATTCTGCTAAAGCAGCTGGCTTAGATCCCATAAAGATCAACGCCGTCCTTCTGCGCGGTCTCAATGACGATCAGGCTGCTGAGCTTCTCACGTGGACTCTCGAACATGGATACCAGTTACGTTTCATCGAACAGATGCCACTGGATGCTGATCATAACTGGACTCGTGACAACATGGTGACAGCCGCCGAAATCCGTGAGCAGATCTCGCAGGTATATACGTTAACACCGCATGGCGTACCTCGCGGTTCCGCGCCGGCAGAACTCTTTGATGTGACATCCCAACAAACCGGTGAAGTTCTCGGAACAGTTGGCATTATTGCCTCGGTGACGGAACCATTCTGCGCCGCGTGTACCCGCACGCGAATCACCGCCGATGCCAAAGTCCGCTCCTGTTTGTTTTCGCATACCGAAACCGACCTCATGGAAGTCCTGCGTGACGGTTCTTCTGACGAGGCGATCGCCGATGCCTGGCGAGAAGCGATGTGGCATAAACCGAAAGCCCACGGTCAGACCACAACTGGGCTCGGCATGCCTGGCTTTGTGCAACCGGAACGCACGATGAGCGCTATCGGAGGCTAGCCACGATTCGTGGACGTCGCAGATCTTGAGGTGTGTGAGGCGCGCGTCCACGCTCATACGCGACGCTCGCTGCAACATACAGAAACTACAAGCTGAGAAAATATTCAGCCGGATACTCGAGGACATCACCATTCAGAAGAAGTGGCTGCTCATCGCCAAGCGCGGCAGATAAACCGAGTTGAAATACATTGCCGTGCCCAACCAAAATGACATTGTGTGCACGGTGACGCTGGGCGATGTAGCGGAAGGCTTCGAGGGCCCGAGCTTTCACCGCTTCATCAGATTCTTTTGCGCACATCAATTCCTTGCGCGTTTCTTCGTCGAAGTTCCCCAGGTGAATTCCTTCCGCTGGGCCAAAGTCACGTTCGATGAGATTATCAACTGTGCGAACCCGGCCAAGACCGAGGATTTCGGCGATACGCTGAGCAGATTGCACCGACCGAAGAAGAGGCGATGAATAGATCGCGTGCCACGGCCCTGTCCGTTGGAGTCTTTGGGCTGCTTTGGTCGATTCGAAGTACCCTTCGGCGCTCAATGGGTTGTCGGTTCGTCCTTGCAACAGTCGTTTACGGCTCCACTGTGTGTGTCCATGTCGGACGAAAGCCCACTTCATCGTTAATCCCCGTTTACTGAACAGCGGTCGGTCGGATGTACGCGGCCGATATTACCGGGCTGAAAGAACCCGGGATTTACCTGGTAAATAATGGGCGACCTCTAGGTAACAGGCAATAGAAGTCAG
>ERZ1032895.257-NODE-257-length-10712-cov-5.327484_pt1 | contig 10712 bp, 9 predicted proteins | sample MGYA00516687_ERZ1032895 | MGnify/ENA primary metagenome ERZ1032895 (study PRJEB33719, sample SAMN04261600) | wastewater metagenome | biome: rural village; feature: latrine urine exit; material: soil | place: El Salvador | collected 2013-01-14 ... | reverse complement strand
GCGGTTTCTTTGACCACTGCTTCAGATTCTGGTGAGAGTTTCAACATCGGTTCAGCTCCTTTGGACTACCTCCGCAGCGCGGATTTCGAACGTGACCTCATTGTCACCCGGGGCCGGTTCGATTGCAGTCGTTTCCACCGTGTTTAATGCCCAGCGACTAAACGCCCTCATCAGAAGCCCGTGGGCGGCAAAGATTTTGCTGTCCAATTGTGGGGTAATCCCTTCACGCAGCGACCTGTGGCCGTTAGCGTGGTGGCTACACCAACCCGTGAGTGAAAGGTGACACCGATGAGTTCCCGTGATGAAGAAGACACCGTATCGCCGCACGACAACACCACATCGCCCCAAGATCCAGACACCGGGCTTTCGGCCACCCGGCTAGGTTTTTTCGGGATCCTTGGCGAAGTCGTCGTCTTGTTGTTGGTGCTGTTCGTCGGTGTCAGATTCTTCATGCCCGAGGGTCGCCCTGATCTTGTGGGCTGGATTTCGTTCGCAATCGCCGCTGTTCTCGTCGTCGATATCATCCGCCGCATTGTCCGTGCCGTGCGCAGGGATCGAAGAGCTCAAGTCAGACAGTCACGAAACGAAGGCACCACTTCGTAACACAGCGCTTCCTGTGGAACTTGGGGGAAGAACCAAAGTTCTCCTGTTTCGATGTTCGTTCTAGGCGCTGCGGGTCTTGCGCAAGCTGAGTTGATAGCGCTGGGGGTCTTGGCCCAGGTGCCCGGCGATCTGATCGACAAACGGTTGCATCAGCACCTGACCGAGCTGCACGAGCATGACCTGCATGACTTGCTCTTCGGCATCGCGCGACGTCGAGGCGATCCCCCGACGGCGCAGATCTTGAATCTGGCGTAATGCCATCCGGGTGAACCGTTCGGTCAGATCCGACCCGGCGCCATTGCCCTCAATCAGCATCATCCGGCGCAGATAGGCGGCAACCAACGGATTGGCGTCAATATGATCCAACAGGCGCTGGTCGAGTTTTCTGACGACGCCGTCCACACTTTCATCTGTTTCCTGGTAGGCAATCGCATTGGCGATGCCCTCTAGCAGGTCGTCCTCGACCGCCTGGATCAGGCCGGCCTTGGTGCCGAAGTGGTGGGTAATGAGCCCGACGGTGACTCCGGCGCGCGAGGAGATCGCCCGCATCGAGGTGCCATCGGAGCCGTTGAGCGCGAAGAGCTCCAGGGCCACCTGGCGGATGCGAGCCTTGGCGGTCAGATCAATATTGATAGCGGGGTTTGACATTGCGGTAGACCTTTGTGCGGTAACGTGTTTGGGGCCACAGGCGGGGATGCTCTGAAAACTCTTTCTGAGCGTCTAAATTGTACGGTATATTGTACAAATATACAGTGAGTGAACGTCATCACTATGAGGTGTAAATGAAAGTCGTAGTGCTCGTCAAGCAGGTGCCCGACACCTATGAAAAGCGCCATATCGCGCTGGACACCGGCATGTTGGCTCGGGAAGCGTCCGAGAACGTCGTGGATGAAATCGATGAACGCGTCTGCGCGGTGGCCGCCGATCTCAAAAAGGACGGCACCGCAACCGAAGTCGTGGCCGTGACGATGGGGCCGGCAAATGCCGATAAGGCGATTCGTAAGGTGCTGGCGCTGGCTGCTGATCGTGCCGTACATATTGTCGACGACGCCCTGGCCGGTTCGGACATGGTCCAAACCGCGCGCGTGCTGGCCGCAGCGGTGGCCGACGCCGACCTGGTGCTCACAGGTGCCGCCTCGACCGATGGTGGGGGTAGCATGGTCCCGGCGATGATGGCCGAAATCCTGGGTCGCCCCCACGTTGTGGCCGCCGACTCGATGGAGGTCGCCGACGGCACCGTGACCGCGGTGGTCAATACCGAGGCCGACAAGCTGACCCTGTCGGCTGCCACCCCGGCGATTGTGTCGCTGACCGAAAAGGCCGGTGAGCCCAAACTGCCAAACTTCAAAGCCATCCGCGAAGCGAAAAAGAAGGACATCACGGTGACCTCGCTGGCTGAGCTGGGCCTGGCTGCCGGACCGGATGCCGCGTATGTGCGCAATGTGATGGTCTCGGCTGCTGAGCGTCCACCGCGGGAAGCCGGAGTGAAAGTCTCGGGCGATACCGCTGCCACTGAACTTGTCGATTTCCTTGCCTCCCGGCACCTGATCTAAGGAGACGCTGAACGTGTCGAAAGTGCTCGCGCTGATAGCTACCACTGATCCTGCAGAAGTCCTGGGTGCCGCCTCGGCCATTGGCGACCCGGTCGCCGTGGTGACTGCCACCCCGGATGCTGACACCATCGCCGAACTCGGCGCGGCCGGGGCCACGGAAATTTTTGTCCACGAAGGCCCCACCGATCAACTGGGCACAGCACAAGTGGCCGCCGCAGTTGCCGCGATCAACCACTACGGTGCCTCGCTGGTCATCACCTCGCACACCCCGGTCAACGCTGCCGTTGCCGGACGAATTGCCATCGCTGCCAAAGGGGCGGTGGCCTCGGATGCCACCGGCATCTACTGGGACGCCGACGGGCAAGAACCCGTGGTCACCCACGCGGTCTTCGGTGGCGATTACAACACCGAATCCACCGTAGAAGGTGGCCTGATGATCGTCACCATTCGTCCCGGCGCTATCGCTGACCGCGCCGATGCGGTGACCCAACCGCAAGTCGTGACATCCGACGCGGACGTGACCACCGGACCGGGTGCCACGATTGTGTCCACCGAAGCGCTGGATGCGACCTCGGATCGCCCGGCCTTGGCCAGTGCCTCGGTCGTGGTCTCGGGTGGTCGAGGTGTGGGTTCGGAAGAAAACTTCCAACTCATCGAAGACCTCGCCGACCAGTTCAATGCTGCCATTGGCGCCTCACGTGCCGCAGTGGACTCCGGGTATGTGCCACACAACCTGCAGGTGGGCCAAACCGGGGTCTCGGTGTCTCCGGATCTGTATATTGCGGTGGGCATTTCCGGGGCCATCCAGCACCTGGCCGGCATGCAGACCGCCAAAACCATTGTTGCCATCAACAAAGACGAAGACGCACCGATTTTTGATGTGGCCGACTTCGGCGTGGTCGGTGACCTCTTCGAGGTGCTGCCGAAAATTGTTGATGAACTCCAAGCCCGTAAAAGCTGATATCTATGGCAAAACGTCGCATGGTCGGATGGCAGCCGCTGGTCGTCGAGAACACCGACGCACCAGCGCCGCAACCGGCCGTAGTTGAACCCGAACCCGTTACACCTGCTGCCGCCCCGGTCGTAGAACACCCCGCAGCCGAACAGCCAGCCGCCGCACCACCAGAAGTCGGAGTCCAGCACGCTGAACCGATGCAAGCTTCTGGTCCTATCCAAGACCCTGATCTCCCGCGCCGTCGGATGGCCGGGTGGCAACCACTCGCTGTGGCCAATACCGCAGCTCCAGTGGCTGCCGCTGCTCCGCTGAGCCCCGCAGCCCAGGCGGCTGCACCAACGACGACGAGCGCACCAGAATCAGCCGAAACCGACGTTGCAGCAACGTCAGAAACGGCAGCGCCTGCCCCAGCAGCGGAACCCTCGGGTCCGATTCAGGATCCGACGGTGCCCCGTCGTCGGATGGCCGGTTGGCAACCGCTCACCGTGGCCCACGATGCACCCGTCACACCTGGAGTCGCACCGGCTGCGGCCAGTGCTGCACCGGCGGAGGTCCCCGAACAACCGGCGGCTGCTGCAACCGAAGCTGCCGTGGCGGCAGCACAGCTCGCACCTACCGCACCGGCACCGGTGACTAAAGATATACCGCGTCGTCGGATGGCCGGGTGGGAACCACTGAAAGTCGGTCACCCAGCCACCGCACCTGTGGTTGCGGAAAAGCCGGCGCCCGAACCGGTGGCAGAACCCGCTGCCACGATTGCCGAACCGGTCGCAGAGCAGCCGGTTCCCCAACGCATGGGCACACCGTCCGCCGGGGCCTCAACACCGAAACGCCTGGGCGCACCAGCTGCACCACCTGCGCCAGCTGAGCAGCCGCAGGTCACGATGCCCGAAGTGGCCACCCCGGCGGCCAAGACCCCTGCGGCCAAGCCCGCACCGGCCGAGCCGAAACACGGCTTATCGAAGACCGCCAAGGTCGTGCTCACCTTGCTGGGGGTGGCCCTGGTCGCCGCGGGGCTGGTCCTATTGGCCCAGTGGTTGCGCACGCTGGATCCGGTCGCGCAGTTCATTGCGACCTATGATGGCACCCCAACCCACCCCGATGGGGTCGAGGCCGGGATTCCGGCCTGGGTGGGGTGGCAACACTTCTTCAACTTCTTCATTATCGTGATGGTCATCCGCTCGGGCTTGCTCATCCGGAACCAAGAACGCCCCGAAGCCTACTGGACACCCAACGAGGGCGGCTTCTATTCACCGAGTAAGAAGAACACCCCGGCCAAGGTGTCGATCCAGCAGTGGATCCACCAGAGCTTCAACGTGTTGTGGGTGGCCAACGGGCTGATCTTCTACATCACGGTCGTTGCCACCGGGCACTGGATGCGCATAGTGCCAACCAACTGGGATATTTTCCCCAACCTGGTCTCAGCAGGCATCCAATACGTGTCTCTGGGCTGGCCAGCAGACAACGCGTGGGTGTATTACAACGCGTTGCAGATCATGACGTACTTCATCACCGTGTTCATCGCCGCCCCCATCGCGGTGCTGACGGGGCTGCGCCTATCAACCTGGTGGCCCCAACACGCTAACGGGATCAATAAGGCCTTCCCGTTACCGGTGGCCCGCAAGATTCACTTTGCCACCATGGTGTACTTCATCCTGTTCATCGTCGTGCACCTGTTCTTGGTATTCACCACCGGGGTGCTGCGCAACCTGAACATGATGTTTGCCGCACGCGACGCCAGCGACTGGATCGGCATCGCGGTCTTCGCCGTCTCCGTGGCCGTGACCGTCGGAGTCGCCTGGCTGATCAAACCCATCTTCATCTCCCCAATAGCCGAAAAGACCGGAACGGTCTCAACCCGCTAAGGAACCACCATGATATTGGACAACTACAATCCGATTTGGGAAACCGAAGAACACGCCGACTTGCGAGAAATGGCCCGTGACTTCGTGGCCGCAGAAATCACCCCGCACGCTGAACGCTTTGCCGAACACCACCAGGTCGACCGCGACCTGTGGAATAAGGCCGGCGACAACGGCCTGCTGTGCATCTCCGTCCCGGAAGAATACGGCGGGGGTGGCGGAGACTTCAGCCACGAAGCCGTGGTCCTCTACGAACAAGGCCTAGCCGGAGATGACGCCTGGGGCTACGCGATTCACTCGACCATCGTGGCACCCTACATCGTGGAATACGGCACCGAAGAACAAAAACAACGCTGGCTACCCAAACTGGCCTCCGGAGAACTGGTCGGAGCCATTGCCATGACCGAACCGACCACCGGTTCGGACCTGAAAGCCATCCGCACCCATGCCACCCGAGACGGCGATGACCTGGTCATCAACGGTTCCAAAACGTTCATCACCAACGGCACCCAAGCCGGACTGGTCATCATCGTGACCCGCACCAGCGATGAACCCGGCGCTCGCGGGATCTCGCTGGTCGTGGCCGAAGTCGACGGTCTAGAAGGCTTCGAACGCGGCCGCGTGCTCGCCAAACTTGGCGGTCACGGCCAAGACACCCGTGAACTCTCCTTTACGAACATGCGCGTCCCCGCCGCCAACATCCTGGGTGGCGAAGCCGGCGAAGGCAAAGGTTTCATCCAGCTGATGCAGCAGTTGCCACAAGAACGCCTGGCCGTGGCGATCTCCGGCGTCGGACAGGCCGAAGCCGCCGTCCGCCAGACCATCGCGTATACCAAAGAACGCAAACTGTTTGGGCACACGGTCATGGACTTCCAGAACACCAAATTTGTGCTGGCCGAGTGCGCGACCGAGACCCTGGCCGGTAAAACGTTCATCGACTACTGCATCAATGAACACGACGCCGGTCGGCTGACCAGCGAACAGGCCTCGGCCGCCAAGTACTGGGGCACCGACCTCCAAAATAAGGTCATTGACCGCTGCCTGCAGCTGTGGGGTGGGTACGGGTTCATGATGGAATACCCCATCGCCAGAATGTACGCAGGCGCTCGCGTCCAACAGATTTATGCCGGCACCAATGAGGTTATGAAAGACCTCATCGCCCGCGAGTTCTAACGGCGTTTCGTCGCTACAGGCGGGTCCTTGCAAACCTTCGTGGCCGGGACCGGTCTGTAGTGTCGCATCCCTCTTGCCTATACTCCGTAGTGCCTCATGTCAAACTGAGCGCGTAGGAGAAGTCGTGCCTCATGCATGGTGAGCGCGAAAGCTTCGTTAGCCGGTTTTTGTGTGGATGCCTGTGGTGCGGCGTTTGGTCCGGGCCTGTTGCTTCTGGTCGAAGCTTGCTGCCAGGCTGAGGGTTTTGTCTTTGGCTAGGCTGATCAGGCGGTCTTGGTAGGTCAAGATTTGTCGGGTCAGCTGGGCGGGGTTGATGCTGCGGAAGATGGCTTCAAGCTCTTGTTGCTGGGCGGTGGAGAGGATTCCGGAGTCCATCAGACGCTGGTACGGGGTGGTGGGCTCGTCGTAGACGCGTTTGCGGCGCCCGGAGGCGTCTTGGGTCCACCCGATGGGCTTTTTGGTAGCGGTGAAATAGTTCAGTTTCAAACACACCACCTGCCACAACGCGGCCAAGATAGCGCGTTCCTCGTCGGTGTCATACCGGTAGTGAAACCCGAACTTGCGCACGGCGTGGTTGTTTTTGGATTCCACGGTGGCTGGGTCATGTTTCTTATAGGGCCGGGACCGGATGAAAAAGATCAATCGGTCTGCAGCCCAGTGCATGACCTCGTAGTTGATAAATTCGGAGCCATTGTCACAGTCCAGGCCGGCGATGGCATAGGGGATGGCTGCTGCGGCTCGGTCCAGGGCGGCCAGGATGTGCACTTGGGCGTTATTGCCTAAGACCTCTAATTGCACCCACCCGGTGCGCTCATCGGTCAGTGTTAGGGTGCGGGCGAATTCGCCTTTCAGCGTCGGACCGCAGTGGGCGATCGTGTCGGTTTCAAAAAACCCGGGTTCGTCTTCGATCTCATCCCCAGGCTTGGTCGTGGGGATGCCTTTGAGTGTCAGCCGGTCACGTTCGGCTTTCAAATACCGATCGATGGTGGCAGCGCTCATGGCCAGCAGTTGGGCGCGCACCGTGGGGTTATAGCCGGAGCGGCCAAAGGCCAGCTCGTCGTGGGCTTCCAGGGCCTCCAGCCAGATCACCATGACGGCCGCCATGTATTTGCCCGAGGGCATGCCCATGAACCGCCACACCCGGATCAGCTGTTTTTTGGCGTTAGCAGAATACTTCGTGGGCTTGTGCTTGCGCCGGTCCATGCGCACCACATCTTTGACCCCAATAGTCTTGGACGTCAGATACCGTCGGGCCGTGGACCGGCCCAGGCCAGTGGAAACACAGAACTGATCTAAAATCGCGGACTTTTCAGACTTACTGCCAATGCGATAGTCCGTTCGTAATTGCTTGGTCACTTCAATCCGAGTACTCATCGAAACAATGTCCTTATCCATGCGTTCAGACTAGAGTTTCGCGCTCACGATCTGTGAGGCACGACATGAGCTAGGCGCTCAATATGCATAAGGTACGTCGTACTCTTGCCAACCGGCTCTCACAGGCGGATACTTAGGTTATGAAGCAGGTGTCCAACGTTGTGCTCGCCGTCATCACGAGCCTGATCGTGATCGTGGCGATTCTTGCCGCGATTTTTGCAAATCGCGACCAAACCGCCCGGTGGGCACCGGACTCACCAGAGGCCACCGTACAAAGCTACGTTCAGGCTGTCGTTGACCAAGACTATCCGGCAGCCCTGCGCCACCTAGATCCCGCCCTGATGTGCAACGTCAGCCATTTTGAGCAGTCCTACTACCCACAAGACACTGCCATTTCGCTGTTTGAAGCCAACGTGACTGACGACCGTGCGACCGTCAGCGTTGAAATTGGCAGCTATGGCGAACCCTTCTTCGACACGTTCGTGCACCAAGAACAATTCGAGCTCATTCAAAGCGACGCCGGGTGGCTGATCACCGGTAGCCCGTGGCCCGTCTACATTTGCGCGGGGATGCTATGAGCCTTACGATTCTGCTGGTCGCCCTGCTGGTCGGGGCCGTCGGATTTATCGTCGTCGCCGCCCGGCGCATGCAGGGCAAAAGCCTCACCGGGCACATGTTCCGCCGCGCCTTCCAATACGTGCTGCTCTACGCGCTAGTCATCGTGGTGGCCAATGGTGCCGCCGACCTGTTAGCCCGCGCATTTGGCAGCACCCCGGAGTTCGACGAGCCCCTGTTATTGGCCCAATCCGTGACCGCCGTCGTCATCGGTCTGCCGATTACCGCGTTGTTGATCTGGTGGATTGTGCGAACCCATCGTAACGACCCCGAAGAACGTGGATCGCTGATCTATCAGGCATATTTGACCGCCGCGGCACTGACCGGGGCGGGCATGACGGCGGTCAAACTCTCCGAAAGTCTCACCACGGCGCTGGGCACCCAAATTTTCGACGGCGACGCCGTGGGCCACCTGATCATCTGGGTTATTGTGTGGGCCATTCACTGGCGGGTCATTCAACGAACCCTGGCGCCGGCCAATGCGGTTGCGCACTTGCTGCTGGGCTCGACCATCGGCCTGGTGCTCGCCACCGGTGGGCTGATCGACCTGTTTTCCACCTCGCTGGAGATGCTCACCGGCACGCAAATCCTGGTCGGTTCCTTCGTGCCGCTGGGTTCAGCGGCCGGACTGTTCGTGAGCGGCGCGCTGCTGTGGATCGTCTACTGGTTACTCTCGGCCAGCAAACTGCCGCGCGGCAGCATCTGGCACGCCTACGTGCTGCTGTTGGGGGTTGCCGGCGGGCTGGTGACGGCGCTGGTCGGCGCCCAAGCGCTGCTCTGGCGCGGGCTGGTGCATCTACTGGGCGACCCGATGCCCTTTGTCACTTGGTTTGAATGGCCACAAGCCGTAGCCGCCCTGCTGATCGGCGCCCTGGTCTGGTGGTACCACCGCGACCTGTTGGATGCCACCTCGCGCACCCCGTTGCACCGGGTGTATCAGTACCTGGTCTCGGGCATCGGCGCGATCGCCGCGGCCGCCGGCGTCGGACTACTGGTCGTGTCCCTGGTGGATGCGATCACCCCGGCCCAGCTGTACCACGACCCAATCAACACCCTGCTGGGAGCTGCGACCCTGATCATCGTCGGCGCTCCGCTCTGGTGGTCGCACTGGCGCCTGGCCCAGCGCGCGACAGAACAGCACCCCGAGGTCGAGCTCACCGCGGTGCCGCGCCGGATTTATCTGATCGTGCTGCTGGGCGCCGCGGTCATCACGGTGGTCATCGCGCTGATCGCAGCCGTCGCCGAGATCATCGCCGACGTCATGGAAAATCAGCTGAGCCTGACCACGCTGTATAACACCCGCACCGAAATCGGCTACCTGACCGCAGGCCTGACCATCATCGCCTATCACGCGGCCGTACTGCGACAGGACAGCCGGAATGCGCCCGCCAAGCCGGAAGCCACTGATGCCCCGGCCGTTGCAGCCGACACGGGCAAACTCATTCTCGTGGGCCCGATGGACCCGACGCTTGCCACCACGCTGCGCAAACGCTTTGGCCGACCCGTCCAATTCTTGGCCAGCAATACCGGGGAATTGTGGAATGCCGACGCCGTGCTGGCCCAAATCGAAGCTCACGACGTCGACACCGACTTGCTGATTATCGCCAGGGAGCAAGGGCTGGAAACCCGACCGATTGACGAAGTTCGTAACGTCCAATAACCCTGTCAGACCCACTTCACGTTGACCAAGATCTTCGCTATTGTGAGCTACATCATCTTCGTGTGGGTCGTGCCCCGTCTCGGCCCGTGCCCCGTCCGATCAGCGAAGGACAATCATGACAAATGTCGTTCACTGCTACCCATCCACCATGCAAGACGATTACCAACTCACGATGGGTCGGATGATCCGCCAAGCGGTGCGCTCATTTGGTGACACCGAGATCGTGCACTGCAACTCCCACGGCACCTGGGGTCGCACCACCTACGCGGAAAACTTTGACCGCATCGAACGTGCCGCCGCCGCGCTCACCGACCTCGGCGTGAATGTGGGAGATCGCGTTGGTGTGATGGACTGGAACTCGCTGCGCCACTACGAACTGTACTGGGCCGTGCCGGCCATCGGCGCCGTCTTTACCCAGCTCAATTTGCGGCTGAGCGAAGATGACCTGTTATACGTCATCAACGACTCCCAGGCCACGGTCATCCTGGTGGATGAAACCCTGGTACCGGTCATGGAAGCGCTCGCCGCGCGGGCACACGGCGTCAAAACCTGGGTCATCCTGTCCGACGGTGCAATCGAGCACCAGCTGCCCAACGCCGTGTATTACGAAGAGCTCATCGCCGACGCCAAACCAACAGCTGCGTGGCCAAATATTTCCGAAACGTCAGCTTTTGCGGCCGGATATACAACCGGTACCACCGGTCGGCCCAAAGGGGTGTTCTACTCGCACCGTTCGCAGTACTTGCACGCCTACGGCTTCATCGCCGGGATGGGCATGAGCCCCGAAGATGTGGTCATGCCCATCACCCCAATGTTCCACGTGCTGACCTGGGGCACCGTGCAGGCGACCGTCCTGGCTGGAGCCAAACTGGTACTGCCCGGCCAATTCTCTGCCGACACCCTGGGTGAAATTACCG
>ERZ1032895.255-NODE-255-length-10846-cov-12.416273_pt1 | contig 10846 bp, 10 predicted proteins | sample MGYA00516687_ERZ1032895 | MGnify/ENA primary metagenome ERZ1032895 (study PRJEB33719, sample SAMN04261600) | wastewater metagenome | biome: rural village; feature: latrine urine exit; material: soil | place: El Salvador | collected 2013-01-14 ... | reverse complement strand
GAGACATGCCCTCTCAGCGCAGCTGCAGATTTCGGGGTGAGAAGGTCAGCTGAAAGTCGCGCTCCAGCCGGCCATCATTGTCGCCGCCCGGCACCACACCGGGCTGCGAGCTCAGCGTGAAGGCAAGCTCCACTCTGACGACCTGATTCCAGGTATCAGCCGCACTCACGTCAGTGGGATCCTGCTTGAGCTTGTCGGGCTGGCCGTCGTTGTTGGTATCCAGGCTGACAGTCACCTTGTAGCTACCTTTTTCGATCCCCGAGACCAGTTCGTTGTATTTGGTACCCGATGGTCCATCGACATCAACCAGAAAAAGCGCCGGTTCGTTTATACCGGTCGCTTGATCACGAAGCTTCAATTCCCAGCGGCGGATAGGATAGAGATAGCTGTTGGCGCTATTGCCACTGCCATACAGCTGCGACAGTGCCGTTTTCGGTGCTACCTTGACACCAAGGGCTCCTTTATCCTCAGAATCATCTACCTCAAAAATATCCGTCGCCTCGCAGTCGGTGATCAATGCCACTCCGCTGGCATCAATAATTTTCTTGAAGTCTTTTCTATAATCCGTATCCAGAAACTCGCCGGCAACAATCTCCCCGTTCAGCGCGCTCATCGGTGTTGATAGCGGCACATCGCTGCCAAACTTCTCTGCCACAATAAAGCTCAGTTTCCAATAATCCTCACCATTGTAATTAGCCTGACTGCCGCCAAAGGGCTGGCTGATATTGTACTCGGCGTCTACGTCGTCACCCCCGGCCAAACTGCGCACATTGGCACAGCCGGCATAGCCGGCGTTACGGATGATTGGCCTTAGCCGATACACCGCATAGCGGATGGATTCCTGAAAATAGGAGGTGGCTTCCTGAGTGCTCTGGCTGTTGCGCGACTGCAGCAGCAGATGAATCGCCAGGCCCGCCACCAGCAGGCCCAGCACCAGCGATATCATCAGTTCGATGAGGGTCACGCCTTCCTGGCGATGTTTCATCCTTTCAGCACCTCGAAAAGATAGACTTCTTCGGTCTGCGCACCGGTAACGGTGTCATACCACCGGACGGCCACCGTCACCTGGTTGCCGCTCACCGCGATATCGGCGTTGGCGGCGGTCAACGCCGATTTGCTTATGGCCTCCTGCCAATCGTCCAGATCCTGGGCCGCCAGTTCGGCCGCGCTGCAGTCGGTGTCACAGCCGCTGCTTTTGGATCTGGCGGCAATATCGATGACCGCATAGCTGCCAATGCCTTTGGGGTTGGCATGGATGCGCTCGACCAGATTGGTGGCCAGCACCTGGGCCATGGTGTGGCTGTAGCTGAGGCGCTGGTCCTTCATGGTCTCCAGCTGCAGCCTGGCAAACCCGAGCAGCGCAACAGACAGCAGCAGGACGGCAATCAGCACCTCAATAAGGCCGACCCCGCGCTGCGAGCGCAGTTTCCCTGGCAGTTTTGCGCGCCTCATCTCCTTGATTCGCGTCATGTTCATGAACAATCAGATCCTTCCTGTCGAACTCTTCCCTTGTTCGATAGCACGAGCTTTTTACCAGCACTGCCCGCACAGATTTTCCAAGTTTGATTCGTTCCACTGGCTTCCCCGCGCTGACTGAATACGGACTTTGCTCTTGCAGCAGTAACAGTATCCGCTTTCATCGTGTCGCCAACGCGCAGCACGGCCGCGGCGTCAAAGGTGTCGCCGCTGAAGACGATCCAGCCATTTTTCCAGTCTTCCTTGCCGCCACAGCCGTTACGGTTGCCGTCGTTGTCCAGCGCCATGGAGCAGACGCTGACGATATCGCCGGTAGTCACGGCTTCGCTGCGCGCATAGGACAGCGCCTGCTTGACGGAGCGTATGTCGCTGTTGACACGATTGGACTCGATAAGCCCTCGCCACGCCGGGGCACCGGCTGCGGCAATGACGGCCAGGACCATGATGGTGACAAGCAGCTCGATCAGCGTAAATCCGACTTGGCGGTAGACTCTGTCATCCATGACGCCATGCCACCTTTCGTCGTTGCTTTTGATTGGGTAATCACGCACTGCTCAGCCAATTGAAGCTAGCTAAAATAACGCTTAAGCATTACGGAAAAACCTTCATGAGACAATGACAGGTTTAGGTCCATGAGGGAGTGCTCAAATATAAACTAGCTTTAACAAGTTTATTGATCGCTGGTGATTACATTCTTGCGCAGTTCCGGCGGCATGGAGAAGGTAATGGTTTCTTCACGTCCGGCAAGCTCGCTGGGCGCCGAGGCGCCCAGCGCCTGCAAACGCTCCACCACGCCCCTGACCAGCACTTCCGGCGCGCTGGCACCCGCAGTGACGCCGATCGAGGTCACGCCGTCGAGCCAGGCAAGCTGCACCTGCTCGGCGCTGTCGATCAGGTAGGCCGGGGTACCGACCCGCTCGGCCAGCTCGCGTAGCCGGTTGGAGTTGGAGCTGTTGGGGCTGCCGACCACCAGCACCAGGTCACTCTCAGCGGCCAGGCTGCGCACCGCGTCCTGACGGTTCTGGGTGGCGTAGCAGATATCGTCCTTGCGCGGCCCTTCGATGCCGGGAAAACGCGCGCGCAGAGCGTCGATTACCCTGGCGGTATCATCCATGGACAGCGTGGTCTGGGTCACGTAGGCGAGTTTCGAGGCGTCCTCGACTTCCAGCGCCACCGCATCGGCCTCGTTTTCGACCAGATAGATTCGGCCACCGTGAGAGGCATCGAAACGCCCCATGGTGCCTTCCACTTCGGGATGGCCGGCATGGCCGATCAACACACAGTCATAGCCGCGCCGCGCATAGCGCAGCACTTCCATATGCACCTTGGTGACCAGCGGACAGGTCGCGTCGAAGACGCGCAGCCCGCGCCGCGCCGCCTCGTCCTGAACGGCGCGAGAGACGCCGTGGGCGGAAAATATCACGATGGCGTCGTCGGGCACCTCATGCAGCTCCTCGACGAAGATCGCGCCGCGCTCGCGCAGGCTGTCGACCACGAAGCGGTTGTGCACCACTTCATGGCGCACGTAGATGGGCGGCTCGAACACGTCCAGCGCCCGGTTAACGATCTCGATGGCCCGGTCAACACCGGCACAGAAGCCACGGGGATTGGCCAGCTTGACTTGCATGTTTGCCTCGCCTCGATGCCTCGGCATCACTTGTTGAAAAGAAAGAAAACGAAACCTCAGGGGTTAGCGCCAGAGATAAGCCCGGGCATCCGTCAGTGCGTGGTCACCGGCTTGACCTCGATGATCTCGACCTCGAAGGTCAGGGTCCGCCCCGCCAGCGGATGATTGAAGTCGACTTCGACCTGGTTTTCATCGACGGACTTGATCACCCCCGGCAGCTCGCCGCCACTCACGTCGGAAAACGACATCACCATGCCTTCCTCGGGCACTTCGGTTTCAAACTGATCACGCGACATCATCTGCACATTCTGGGGGTTGTGCTGGCCAAAGCCATGCTCGGGGCTGACCTCGAAGGTGTCTGCCTGGCCGGCACTCATGCCCTTGAGGTGGTGCTCGAACCCCGGCGGCAGATTGCCATCGCCTACCTGAAAGGTTGCGGGGGACTTGTCGCGCGTGCTGTCGAGCTCGGTGCCATCTTCCAGCTTCAGGGTGAAATGCAGGGTCACTTCCATGCCATCGTCGATGCGATGGCCAGTTGTCTGAGAATCACTCATGAGTGTCTCCGTCACGATAAGCCGCGCGATGGGCGTTGAATATAAAATAGCGCAGTCTGGCTGCACCATCGAATGGGGCTGCAGGAGCGCTATGCTCGGCGCCGCCTGGCGCGGCGGCGCTCGCCGAGCAGCGATTCCCAGATCAGACCAATCGCGCCCAGGGTGATGGCGATATCCGCCACGTTGAAGGCCGGGTAGTACCAGCCGGCCAGGTGGAACGACAGAAAGTCGACCACATAGCCATGCACCAGTCGGTCGTAAAGATTGCCCAGCGCCCCGCCGATGATCAGCGCCAGCGACGCGCCCAGCCACTTCTCGTCGGCGCGCAGCCGGCTGATCCAGATAGTCAGGCCGATACTGGCGCCCGCCGCGATGGCGGCGAACAGCCAGCGCTGCCAGCCGGGGTGATCGGCAAGAAAGCTGAACGCCGCGCCGGTGTTGTGCAGCAGCGTCAGATTGAAAAACGGCAGCACCTCTCGCGGCTGGGCATAGCCCAACCAGCTTGAGGCCATCGCCTTGGTCGCCAGGTCCAGCACGACCACCGCCGCGGCCAGCCACAGCCAGCGCAGCGGCTGACGCATGGGTGCCTGCTCGACACTCTGCTCAGTCATGCCTGTTTCATGCTTCTCGGTCATGGCTGTTTTTTGCCCCCGGTCATGCCTGCCTCACGCATAGCGGCGCGTCTCGCCGGGGCCGTCCGGCAGGTTGCTCACGCAGCGGCCGCACAGGTCGTCGTGGCCGACATGCTGGCCAACGTCCGGGCGGTGATGCCAGCAGCGCTCGCACTTGTTGTGTTCGCTGGTCACTACGGCAACTTTCAGCCCGTCAAGTTCAGTGGCCTCGGCGCTGCCGCCCTCTGCCAGCGGCGCCAGATGCACCTCGCTGGTCAGCATCACGAAGCGCAGCTCGTCGCCCAGCGCTTCCAGCGTGGTGCGCAGGCTGTCATCCACATAGAGCGTGACTTCAGCGGCCAGGCTGCCCTTGATGACTTTGGCGTTGCGGGCGTCTTCCAGGCACTTGTTGACCGCCTGCTTGACGTTGAGCACGCGCTCCCAGAACTCACGCCCCAGGCTGGCGCTCTCGGCCAGGGTGCCGAGCCCAGCGTAGTACTCCTCAAGCAGCACGCTATCGGCGCGGGTGCCGGGGATATGCTCAAAGATTTCCTCGGCGGTGAAGCTGAGGATCGGCGCCACCCAGCGCGACAGCGCCTGCACCACATGATAGAGCGCGGTCTGGGCGCTGCGCCGCGCCACCGAGTCGGCCTGGGTGGTGTACTGGCGGTCCTTGATCACGTCCAGGTAAAAACCGCCCAGCTCCCGGGCGCAGAAACCGTGCACCTGCTGGTAGACATCGAGGAAGCGGTATTCCTCATAGGCCTTCTGGATACGCGACTGCAGCTGGGCGGCGCGGTCCACCACCCACTGGTCCAGCGCCAGCATGTCATCGAAAGCCAGCACATCGCGCTCCGGGTCAAAGCCGTTGAGGTTGGCCAGCAGGAAGCGCGAGGTATTGCGGATGCGACGGTAGACGTCCGCGGTGCGCTTGAGGATCTCGTCAGAGACCGCCATTTCACCGGAGTAGTCGGCAGACGACACCCACAGGCGCAGGATATCGGCGCCCAGCTTGTCCATCACTTCCTGGGGGGCGACCACGTTACCCAGCGACTTGGACTGCTTGCGCCCCTTCTCGTCCACGGTGAAGCCGTGGGTCAGCAGTTGGCGGTACGGCGGATGCCCGTCGATGGCCGAGCCGGTCAGCAGCGACGAGTGGAACCAGCCGCGATGCTGATCCGAGCCTTCCAGGTAAAGATCCGCACGCGGCCCCTGCTCATGACCGTAGGGATGCGAGCCGCGCAGCACGTGGTAATGGGTGGTGCCGGAATCGAACCACACGTCCAGGGTATCGGTGACCTTGTCATAGCTCTCAGCCTCGTCGCCCAGCAGCTCGGCGGGATCGAGACGGAACCAGGCATCGATGCCCTCGGCCTCGACGCGCCTGGCGGCCTCTTCCATCAGCTCGACGGTGCGCGGATGCAGCTCGCCGTTCTGCTTGTGCAGGAAGAACGGGATCGGCACGCCCCAGTTACGCTGGCGCGAGATACACCAGTCAGGACGATTGGCGATCATGGAGTGCAGTCGCGCCTTGCCCCAGGCCGGCGTAAAGGCCGTGGCTTCGACGCCTTCCAGCGCTTTCTCGCGCAGGCTGCGGCCATCATGGCCAGTGATGTCCATGCCGACGAACCACTGGGCCGTGGCGCGGTAGATCACCGGCGTCTTGTGCCGCCAGCAGTGCATGTAGCTGTGGGTGATGGTGTGGTGGGCCATCAGGGCGTCGACTTCATCGAGCTTGGCGACGATCTGCAGATTGGCCTTCCAGATCATCTGCCCGCCAAAGAATGGCAGGTCGTCGGCATAGACGCCGTTGCTGCCCACCGGGCTTTCGATGTCGTCGAAGCTCATGCCGTGGGCACGACAGGTGTTGAAGTCGTCGACGCCATAGGCCGGAGCCGAATGGACGATACCGGTGCTGCCCACCTCGGATTCCACATAGTCGGCCAGATAGACCGGCGAGCGACGCTCGTAGAAGGGGTGGTCGAACTCGATCAGGTCCAGCCGCTCACCGGTGGCGGTGGCGATGATGTCGCCCTCCAGGCCGAAGCGCGCCAGACAGCTCTCGACCAGCTCCTCGGCCAGCAGCAGCAGGCGGTTGCCCACGTCGACCAGCGCGTAGGTGAACTCGGGGTGCACGTTGAGCGCCTGGTTGGCGGGAACGGTCCAGGGCGTGGTGGTCCAGATCACCACCGCGGCGGGCTTGGCAAGCGAGGTCAGGCCAAAGGCCTCGGCCAGCTTTTCGGGCTCGGCACAGGGGAAGGCCACGTCGATGGCGTCGGACTGCTTGTCGGCATACTCGACCTCGGCTTCGGCCAGCGCTGAGCCGCAGTCGAAGCACCAGTTGACCGGCTTAAGCCCCTTGAACACATAGCCGCCCTTGACCATCTCGGCCAGAGCGCGGATTTCACCGGCCTCGTTGGCGAAGTCCATGGTGCGATAGGGACGCGCCCAGTCACCCAGCACGCCCAGCCGGATAAAGCTCTCGCGCTGCTCGTCGATCTGCTCGGCGGCGTACTCGCGGCACAGCGCCCGGGCGTGCTGCGGGTCCAGATGCTTGCCATGGGTGGTCTCGACCTTGTGCTCGATGGGCAGGCCGTGGCAGTCCCAGCCCGGCACATAGGGCGCATCGAAGCCCGCCAGGTTCTTGGACTTGACGATGATGTCCTTGAGGATCTTGTTGAGCGCATGACCGATATGAATGCTGCCGTTGGCATAGGGAGGGCCGTCGTGAAGCACGAACAGCTCGCGACCGGCGCGCTCCTCGCGCAGGCGATGGTAGATATCCATCTGCTGCCACTGCTCCAGCCGTGCAGGCTCGCGCTTGGGCAGCATGCCGCGCATGGGGAATTCGGTTTCTGGCAGATTCAGAGTGTGTTTGTAGTCGCTCATAATCCTGGGGGTCAGCCGTCGTCGTGGTCGGCGGGCTTGCCCGCCGAGGAATCGGAAATCACAGCCTCGCGCGCCAACGGCGCCGATGCCAGAGGAAGAGGGTCTTGTGCTGCGCGGGCATCGGCGAACAGACGCCGCGCACGCTGTTGATCCCGCCGAATCTGGGCTCGCAGCGCATCGAGCCCGTCAAACTTCATCTCGCCGCGCAGCTTGGCACAGGGCAGCACCGACAGGCGCTGGCCATAGAGGTCGCCGTCGAAGTCGAACAGGTGCACCTCGAGGATCGGCCGCTCGCTACCCACCGTGGGTCGCCAGCCGATATTCATCACGCTCTCGACGCGGCGCCCGTCCGGCAGCTCGGTAATCGCCGCATAGACGCCCTGCAGCGCCATCGGCCGCAGCGGCTGGGGCAGATTGGCGGTGGGCACGCCGATGGTACGGCCAAGCTGACGATCACGCACCACGCGGCCACTCAGCCGATAAGGGCGACCCAGCATTCGCGCGGTCTGGGCGAAGTTGCCGCTGGCCAGCAGCGTCCGCACCCGGGTGCTGGACACGCGCTCGCCATCCAGCAGGAAAGTGCGCGTATGCTCGACCGTGAAATCGAGACTGGCTCCCGCCCGCTGCAGCAAGGCGAAGTCGCCACGGCGATCGCAGCCGAAGCGGAAATCGTCGCCCACCACCAGATGCCGCACACCGAGCCCCTCGACCAGCACCCGCTCGATGAACTCATCGGCGGTGAGACTGCGCAGGGCATCGTTGAACGGCAGGCACAGCACCTGATCGGCACCGTGGTCGGCCAGCAGCTGCAGCTTGTCGCGCAGCCGGCTCAGCCGCGGCGGCGCCTGATCGCCGGCGAAGAACTCCCGCGGCTGGGGCTCGAACACCACCACGCAGACTGGCAGCCCCAGCGTCCTGGCACGCTCGCGCAGCTGCTCGAGAATCGCCTGATGGCCGCGATGCACGCCGTCGAAATTGCCGATGGTCGCCACGCAGCCGCGATGCGCCTCGCGCAGATTGTGCAGTCCTCGGATCAGTTGCATGGGCGTTATCGCCAAGTTGGTAAGTGAGAACGAGAAACCGAGTAAAGGGCTCGATTATAACGGACCAGCAGCACCTTGACAGCCGACCCGCTCTAGCCATCGGTGCGCACCATCCAGCGAGCACCATCAATTGGCGATGCGGAAGTGCCTCAGGCGCACACCCAGGGCTCCTAGCCAGGCGAAATACACCGCCGCGCCAGCAACGACCAGCGTCATCAGCCAGCCCACCCGGGTCCACAGCGACCAGTCCAGCCATTGATGCCAAGCAGGTGACAGCCAGCTCAAGCCGGCGCCCATCAGCACGCAGCCGCCAAGCAGCTGCAAGCCATAGCGCCTCCAACCGGGCTGAAAGACCAGCACGCCCTCCCGGCGCAGCAGCAGGCCCAGCAGGCCGGCATTGAGAAACGCCGACAGCGCCGTGGCCAGCGCCAGGCCGGCATGGGCCAGCGGCCAGATCAGCATCAGGTTGAAGACCATGTTGGCAACCATCGCCAGGATGCCGACCTTCACCGGGGTTCTGGTGTCCTGGCGGGCGAAGAAACCCGGCGCCAGCACCTTGATCAGCATGAAGGCCACCAGACCCACCGAATAGGCGCGCAGGCTCATCGCCGCCATGCTGATGTCGTGATCGGTCATGGCGCCATAGTGGAACAGCGTGATCAGCAGCGGCTCAGCCAATATCGTCAGCGCCAGCGCCGCCGGCAGCCCCAGCAGCAGCACGGCGCGAATCGCCCAGTCCAGCATGGCGGCAAAATGCTCGGCGGACTGCTCGGCATGACGTTTTGACAGCGCGGGCAGAATCACCGTGCCGATGGCGATGCCGAAAACGCCCAGCGGCAGCTCCACCAGCCGGTCGGAGTAATACAGCCAGGACACGCTGCCCGCGGCCAGCAGCGACGCCAGCACCGTATCCAGCAGCAGGTTGATCTGGGAGACCGACACGCCGAACAGTGCCGGCATCATCAGTTTGAGGATGCGCCGCACGCCCTCATGGGCAAAGTTCGGCCAGGGTCGCGGCATCAAGCCCTGTCGTGCCAGAAACGGCACCTGAAACAGCAACTGCGCGGCACCGGCGATCAACACGCCCCAGGCCAGCGCCATGGCCGGGTCGCTCATCCACGGCGTCAGCCACAGCGCCGCACCAATCAACGACAGATTGAGCAGTACCGGCGTAAAAGCGGGCACGGCGAAGCGGTTCCAGGTGTTGAGCACGCTGCCGGAGAATGCCGTCAGCGAGATCAGGAAGAGATAGGGAAAGGTGAGCCGCAGCATGTCGGCGGTAAGCGCCAGCTTCTCCGGGTCTCGCGAAAAGCCCGGCGCAAAGGCCCACACCAGCCAGGGCGCGGCAAACATCGCCAGCGCGGTAATCAGCAACAGCACCGCCGCCAGGCTGCCCGAGACGGCATCCAGCAGCTCGCGCACCTCTTCCCTGGTGCGCTGGGTGGCGTATTCCGACAGCACCGGCACAAAGGCCTGATTGAAGGCGCCCTCGGCAAACAGCCGGCGCAAAAAGTTGGGCACCTTGAAGGCGACGAAGAAGGCGTCGGCCCCCGACCCCGAACCGAACAGGGCGGCGATCACCACGTCACGCGCCAGCCCCATGACCCGCGACAGCATGGTCATCACGCTGACGATCATGCCTGAGCGCATCAGGCCGCCGCGCCGAGACGCCAGGGCGGGCGCGTTCACCGCTGCCTGCGGCGCGGCGCTGTCAGCGTCGCGCGCCCCTGTTGAGGGCTGCGTAGATGTTGGTTGCTGCGGGTGCTGGGGTTTTTCGCTCAAGGCGCCTTTCCTCGCCAGGCCAGGAAACATGTCGGGCACAAAAAAACCGGCCGCGGCCGGTTTTTCATTGGCATGCCCACATCTGCGTGAGCATCCAGAGGCGTCCGGCGAGCTTAGGCTGCCAGCGCCTTGACGCGCTTGTTCAAGCGGCTCTTCAGACGAGCGGCTTTCTTCTTGGACAGCACATCCTTGTCGGCAACGCGGTCGATGACCGGCTGCGCCTGCTTGAAGGCCTCCATGGCAACGGCATGATCGCCGTCGTTGATAGCCTTGATGATGCGCTTGATATAGGTACGAACCATGCTGCGCTGGCTGGCTTTCAGGACACGACGCCCTTCTGCCTGACGGGCGCGCTTGCTGGCTTGCTTGCTGTTAGCCACTGACTGTCTCCTTGGAGAAAGTTGTCACCGCCATCGAAAGCGGCATTGGATAATGTTTTGATCCAACAGGGAAATAAAAAATCCCCGCCGGTTTGGTCATCTGGCCGACCGCGCAAACAACGCGCAATCGCACGGGCCGTGTCTGAGAGGATGGCGCATCCTATCATGCCAACCGCCCGTCCGCCAGCCTTGTCAAGGCCTTGCTTCGAGCGAACGACGCGCACCTCATGCGCCCTACAGCACCACCAGATTATCGCGATGGATAAGCTCGGGGGCTTCCATGTAGCCGAGGATCGCCTCGATACGCTGACTGGACTGTCCGAGCAGCTTGCGCGCCTCATCAGCGCCATAGTTGACCAGCCCCTTGGCCACTCGCTGCCCGTCTTCATCAAGACACAGCACCATGTCGCCGCGCACGAAGTCACCGCTCAGCGCCTTGACGCCCACCGGCAGCAGGCTGGAACCGCTGCCGCGCAGCACCCTC
>ERZ1032895.254-NODE-254-length-10961-cov-5.937282_pt1 | contig 10961 bp, 10 predicted proteins | sample MGYA00516687_ERZ1032895 | MGnify/ENA primary metagenome ERZ1032895 (study PRJEB33719, sample SAMN04261600) | wastewater metagenome | biome: rural village; feature: latrine urine exit; material: soil | place: El Salvador | collected 2013-01-14 ... | reverse complement strand
ATGGCAACCGCCCAAATGGTCGACGAATCCGAGCGTGAGGTTGTGCTGAACCAGTTGCCGGTGGTCTCCGGGCTACGTGCGTTGGGCGACTGGCTGGCTACGTCGAAACCGCTCACCGCGACCGGGCTGCCCAGGCGCTCCGACATTGCCACGCTGGCAGCCATGATTGGCATGGATGTCCAAGGTGTAGCCAAGCTGCCCGAGCGCGGTCCCTGGCCCGAACCCGGCCAGCTGCTAGGGCATGGGTCCACACTATATGTTCAGTCAGCCAAAGATGTTGACGAGTTGATGGCATGGTGGGACGCCTTGATACTCTGCGACATCATTACCACCATGGCCACACGAGTAAAACTTGGTGCAGCGGCGCACGAATATCTTGGCTCCGATATCGTACCGCTGGAAAACGCTGAGATTCTCGTCGCCGAATACATCACCAGGATTTTGACGACGAATCTTGGGGCCATCCCGCAAGAAGCCGACGCGATTGCCTTGACTATCAAGCAGCTGATCGCCACGATGTCTGGCGGATATAACCAACGCTATGTCATGGATGACGATGATGAGGTCGTCGTGATGGTGATGGAAATGCGCACCGATCACCATTTCGCTTTGCTCGAAAGCGCTGGCATCTTGAAAGTTCAAGACCAGGAAATCCAAATCACCCCAGCAATGCACATTCCGTTGACGCTCGGGGCGATGGGCGCCTTCCAAGAGATCGCCTTACTCCTCGACGTGGACATCAACGGCACCGCTTGGTAGCTCCCCGTTCGTCCCAAGGTCACGTCGACACGGTGGCACGTGCTCTCCCGCAGACGCACAAGTGCCAACGACGACGCGCGCACCTCGAATGCTGAAAACCGCAGCCATTGCTGAATAGCCCGCTATGCTGGGAGTTTGCGATCTAACGAATAGGAAAGTGGCGGGTACATGGGACTGGTCATGGCTATCGTGCCAGTACTGTTGACCCTGGCGCTATTGGCCTACCCGCGTATGCCTGGCACCCTGCCACCGCTACTGGGAACCTTGAGCGCTGTGGCCATCGCACTGTGGTATTTCAACGCCCCCTCAAGTGACCTCATCAACGCCTGGGACGAGAACTTCTGGACGCTTATCAAAGTCCTTGCCATCATCGGCGGTGGGGTCCTGTTATCCGGGGTCATGGATCGAACCGGGGCTCAGCGAAAACTTGCCAGCTGGCTGTCATCAGGTGGTCCATCCATTGCCGCGGCGCTGCTCATGGCACACGGCGTTGTGCCGTTCTTAGAGACTGTCACAGGTTTTGGCGTCTCAGTGCTAATTGGCCTGCCACTGTTACTGTCCCTTGGCTTTACCCCCTACCTGTCTGCCTTGCTGACACTACTGGGGTTGATGATTGGGCCCTGGGGTTCGATGGGTCCCGGCACGCTTGTCGCAGCCGAAGCAGTCGGAGCGTCGCTAACCGATATGGGGATAGTCTCCGGATGGATGAACCTCATCCCGTTCATTGTCTCCGGAATCGCTGTGTCCATCATTGCCAGCCGTGAACCATCTGGTGCACAACTTTCAGGCAGCGCACGCTTCGTCTGGGCTGTTGTTGGTATGGGGTCGGGTGTGGCGTTGTGGGGTCTGACCATGTTGGCCAACGTACTGCTCGGCACGCCGGTAGCCGGTGCCACCTCAACGTTGATCATGGCTGTGGTGTGGTTGCTGTATATTCGTCGCGGTCGGCTCACACCTGGCCCGGGACGTGCACTAATTCCGTATCTGATTTTGATGGTCGGTACGATCGCTGGGCAATTGCTCTACCGTTCCTTTGATCTCGGCGCGTGGGGTGAGGTTGTGGCATCTCCGGCGTTATGGTCCACACTTGGAGCGTTGGTTTCTTTGACCTTTCTCCCGATCGCATCTGAAAGTCTGCGAGCCTTGCCGAAGGCTTCAGTACAGATGTGGTGGAATGCTGCGATGCCAACGGCGCTGTATATTTTGTTCGGCGTCGTGATTGCCGGTGGAGGCTTAGCCGAAGTCATCGCTGAGAGTTTGGTAAACCTGGGGCCGGTCTACCTGTTCTTACTGCCCTTTGTGGCGGGACTGTCGGGGTACATTACTGCATCCGGCACAGGAGCCAATGCCATGTTCGGGGCAACACAGGTGGCCGCGGCGCAAGGCCTGAGCGTATCTCCGTTATGGGCCATGGGCATGCAAAACTCAGCAGCGGGCTGGGCGATTATCGCTGGCCCCGCTCGCATTGAATTGGCCTACCGCATGGCGGAGGTATATCAACGCCCGGGTACTCCCGGACCCGCAGTGTCTCGTGGCACCTTAGTCAAAGTGTTACTGCCCATTGTGTTGGGCAGTTTAGTGTTATGGGGAATCGTCGCCGTCATGTTCTTGCCGATGACGGCGTGACAATAACACTTATATTCGGCACGATATAAGTGTTATTGTGGAGTCGTGGTAGAGGCTGTCGGGATCATTGCAGACATTGTCGGTTCGCGCAATCTAACGGATCGTAAGGCGGCGCAACGTGCCATTCTTGAGGCGTTCGAGCGCGCAGATTCCTCGGTGCCAGCCTTGCGTTCGGCGTGGGCAACCGTTGGTGATGAGTTTCAGTTAATCGCTACGACCTGGCAAGATGCGCTGCGCATCACCGTGCGAGTGCAGGCTTTGCTTCCAGACGACCTACGCCTCCGGTTTGGGGTCGGCGTCGGGCAGATTCGTACCGTCGGCGAGGGTGAGGTCGGGCCGATCCAAGATGGTACCGCCTGGTTGAATGCCCGCCAAGCAATCGAAACGATCGAAGAACATCAGCAACGACGCGATGAAGTACTCACCGGATTTCTCAGTGCTGACCCAGAGCTCACCGCAGCCCTCACCACGCAGCTGGTCTTGCGCGACCACATTGTCGCACGAATGAAAGCTCGAGAGCGCAGACTGTTTGCTGCCCTGCTCACCGGTGCGACCCAGCAAGAAGCCGCGAGCGCCGAGAGGATCTCTCAAGCTGCAGTGTCTCAAGCCCTCCACAGGTCGGGAGCCATGGCATTATTGGACGCGGATGCCACACTGGAAGCAGTGCAAGATGACGGTGCCGCGAAAAAGGAGTCTTGATGCTAGTTGTGCTGACAATCTTGGCAGTTGGTGTCACCGATCTGATCGGCTTGGCGCAATCCCGTTTACCGGTCCAAACGGTGCGTTACGTCCAGCTAGTGTGGTGGGTGGCCATAACCGTAGCCGCCGCTTTCTGGGTTCGCCCCGAGGGGTGGGCCGGGGCGGTCGCTGCTCTGGTTGCTGCCGCGTGGTACTTCATTGCCGAGCGCATGAACGGTCCAGTAGATCAGGATGGCGACACTCGATCTGTTCCTGAACTATTTGCCTGGTCGGCAGTCGGATTAGTGGTGCTCCTGGCGGGTTTTACCTGGCTGGATATCGCCCTACTCAGTGCCGCCGTTCCCGTCGGGCTAATGTGGCTCGCGCTGGCTATATTTTTGACGCAGACTGGCAATCGTGTCACCCGCGCCGTCTTGTTGCTGTCCGGCCGGGAGCTTGGTGCTGACGGACAAGCGGCCGGTGCGGTCCCCGGAAGTCGCCTGAAAGGTGGGCGGGTTATCGGCCCGCTGGAGCGCATCTTTATTATGGTGTTAGCGGTCGTCGGTGCCTATCACGTGGTGGCAGCCCTTATGGCCGCCAAGGGCATTGTGCGCTTTCCTGAAATATCGGCGGATGCAAAGCGTGATGATCCAGTCCAAGCCGGAACGAAGGCCGAAGAATTCCTCGTCGGCAGTCTTGCCAGCTGGGGATTGGCGGGCGGCGCCGCACTATTGGCGACTATCCTCCTATAGCGTGAAACACCTTATATCCGAACCGATATAAGGTGTTTCGCGCTATCCAGGGGACGACCTTAGGAAGTGGTGGCTACCGATGTGTTCCTCAGAGCCACAGCAGGCCAATGATCGGTATCTCGCAGCAGTTGTCGATCATGCGTTGCCATGATGACGGCGGCTCCGGTGTTCTCAAGGGCTTCCGTTAGCTCATCGACGAGGCGAATCGACAAATGGTTCGTCGGCTCATCAAGTAACAACACGTTGGGTCGCGCGGCTAATACCAGTGCGAGCTCTAGTCGTCGCTGTTGGCCCATTGATAGTTCGCCCACACGCAGTCGCATCTCCGAAGCGCCTAGTAGCCCGAGGTCCCGTAGTGAGACAGCTTGCCGCTCGGCCACGACCTTGCGTGCGATGAGCCGTTGAACATGAGTCTCAAAGAATTCGCCAACGCGCTGCTGTGGCGGCAGCTCGGACTCCTGCTCAAGGAAAGCAACCCGAGCCGAAGCATGCTGCGCCACGCTGCCCGTTGTTGGTTCCAGTCGTGCGGCCAAGACCTGCAAGAGCGTTGATTTGCCGGCCCCATTTGGACCGGTCACGACTAGGCGATCACCACCGGTCAGCTTCAGCGATATTGGCGATGTCAGTCGCTCGGCCACAGTGACGTCTTCTGCAGTTAGCACCGTGGAGCCTGACCTGCTCTGCACATCCGGGAACCGTAACTGCAAGGGAGGCTCGGGAACACTGAGCGTATGTGCTTCCAGAGCGTCTTGGCGTCGCTGCACATTGCGGACCGTTGATGCCGCCCGGGTTGCACGAGCATGTTTACCCGTGCCCTTGGGCGGACGCCACCCGCTGATCAGCCGGTCCTGTGCTGCCTGCAAATCATCTTGGAGTTTGGCATGCTGCACCTGTTGCCGAGCATAGTCTTGTTCCCATTGGATGCGCTCGGCTCGAGAGCGCTCTCGATAACCGGCATAACCGTCGCCGTAGAGCCGAGGGCGATCATCCGGTGTTGGATCCAAACTCAAGACTGTCTCGGCAATATCTGTCAGCAGCGCACGATCGTGGCTCACCACGACGACGCCGCCGTCGCGTTGTTGCAAGCTCCGCGTCAGAAAATCCAGTCCAGAACGGTCCAGATGGTTTGTTGGCTCATCCAATAAGAGGAAATCGTACTGCCCGCCCAACAAACAGGCCAAACGCACGCGATAACGTTGTCCCACCGAAAGATCACTCAGCACGATTTCACGGTCGGTCTCAGCATCGAGCGCTTCCAGAGCTTGGGTCACCCGACGCTCAGCATCCCAAGCATCAATGGCCTGGGCATATTCCAGCGCAACCGCGAATCGTTCCGCCGCATCGGCTTGCCCTGTAGTTAGCGCTTCGGAGGCGGCATCCAGCTCCGCCAGGGCTGCTACCGCTGGCGCGATGGTCTCCGCTACTGCATCACCGACGGTTCGGCCGTCGTCGGCGGGCATTTCTTGTTCCGCCACGGCGATGCTGCCGTGACGGGTTACGGTTCCAGCATCTGGCGTCAGTCTGCCAGCGAGCACGTGCAGCAGGGTGGTTTTGCCGCGACCATTTTCACCCACAATGCCGATCCGAGACGATGGTGTGACAGTGAGCTCGACGTCGTGCAGAATGCGGTTGCCACCGAGTGTGGCTTCGACGGCGTGCAGCGTAATTTGGGCGCCAGAATGCGCCGGATGGTTGGATTCGAAAGGCATAAAAAGTCCTTGTAAGCCTCGTGCAAAAGGACACGAAAAATAAACAGCGACCAGATCGGTCAGGAAATAGGTGTGTTGCTGCGAACTCGATGCAGAATATTTTCGAGTGCGATAGCCAGTCGCTGTTAGAGGTATAGGATTTGTTGCAATGCCATGTCCTCAGTCTAGTGAACCGGCATGTTGTTGACCAGTTTGCGCACGGAATTGTGGTCCCACTAGCACGAATGAATTCACGCGGATTGCCGCGATGACGATGCGTTTGGTGTTAGCGTGACGCGAAAAGGTCTCAGCGGCCTGGTGCTAACCAGCATCTTCGGGTGGCGCAGAAGAGGCCGGTCTGTGTATTTACCATCCCTCGACAGTGCCGCACCCAGCTGCCAGACTTGAAAAGAAATACGACCCGGTGTTAACGCCATCAGGAGGCTGACCATGACCAACGTGACCTCATCTCAAGCCCAAGAGCAGCTGTCCGATTGGACCGTCGTTGACGGCCGCCTGGAAATCAGTGTGCGAGCCAAAGATTTTGTGCAAGCCATCGAATTCGTCAACCGATTCACAAACCTGGCTGAAGCCCAGAATCACCACCCGGATTTCGACATCCGCTACAACACGATTCGGATGCGCGTGGTCAGTCACGACGTCGGCGGGCTCACCGATCGTGACTTGAAATTTGCCACCGCGGTCAATGTCCTGATCGAAGAAATGGGACTCAAACGCCAGCCCGAAAAGATCACCCGGGCCGCCGTCGTATTAGTCAGTGCGAATGTCGAAGCGATCAAACCGTTCTGGAAAGCCATCTTCGATTTCAAAGACGCCAAGGACGACGAGCACTTGTTGGTCGACCGTTCTGATGTCCTGCCACCGATCCGATTCCAAGAACTCAGCAACGTCCCCACGACAGATGACGACGCCACTCCCGCACCGGGCAACGTGCACTTCGAAGTCTACGTGCCAGCATCCTTGGTCAAAGATCGTAGGCAGGCAGCCGTCGACGCAGGCGGGCGGTTACTCAGCGACGCCAATGCTACCGATTGGTGGGAACTTGCCGATGCCGACGGCAACCGCGTCATCCTGCGAGCAGAAGGCTAAACCCTGGAAGATGGGCACTCGTCATGTGTATGACAGTTTCATAGTGTGGGCACATGAAAAGGTTAAGCGGCGTGGGATTTCGGTTGGTCATTATCAGTGTGATTTTCGCATTGGCAAGCGCAGGATGCTCTCCATCCGAAACGGTGTCGAAGACGCCCGCCGAATTGCCTGCCCGCACATCGATTCCGCCGGAAACAGTCGAACCAAAGACCAGCGTCGAGCTGACTGATGGACACTTGACCTTCGAGATTCCGGAGTCATGGAACGCTCAGATTGAAGATATGACAGAGAGCATCACCGCTGATGGCTCAGCCCCGCAATTCAATGGGCATACCGCGCACCAAGCTACTATTACCAACCCCGGTCAAACGGTAATGATCGATGTTTTTGCCAACGTGCCATGGCCTGACGTCTCAGCAATTGACCCCAACGAAATCGAGCTGCTGCATTCAGAACCACTCGACATTGGGTATGCCACCGACAGCGGTGATGCTATATGGCTTCGAGCTGTCATCGGTGAGAATCCTGAACATGAAGGCCGACCGCATTTTGGGATGTTCGATGGAAGATTCGAAGACGAACAATACCTCCTGGTGGTCGCACCCTATGCTGCTAAAACCGATCGGAACGACCTCGATGAAGTAGGTGGAGGTATAAGTTCCTTCATCATGCCCTTCTCAGAGTCTACGGCTGGCGTCTGGTGGGACGAAGTCATCACCATTGCGGCCGGGACCATTAACCAATCGGCCGCTGAAGAACTGACGGGCTTAGAAGGCCTGGATGCCATGCAGGCTCTCCTGGACACTCAGGAGTATGAGGAATTGGTCGACGTCATGAGCAGTTTCCAAGTGCATGTGCGTGAATAACAAAATTGGTGAGAGCGCACAAAAAGCTCGCGGAACGTTCCGAAGAACCGTTCCGCGAGCCGGTATTCTGAGGTTCGTTCGGCGACCTTAGAGGGCGGTGTAACCACCATCAACCAGGTGATATGAACCGGTGATGAACGATGCCTGATCCGACAGCAAGAAGAGCACCAGGTTGGCGACTTCTTCTGAGGTTCCCAGACGGTGCAGAGTGTGCTTTTCTTCCAGCGCTGTCATCGTGGCCTCGTCCAGCGACTTTTCGAGCAGTGGCGTGCGAATGTAGCCGGGGCCAACCGCGTTGATGCGTAGCTTCTGTGGGCCGTATTCGGCCGCAGCATTCTTCGTCAGCCCAACCACGCCGTGTTTCGCAGCGGTATAAGCAGCGTTATTCGGTGCGGCCACCGAACCGTGAATCGACGAAATATTCACAATAGCGCTCTTCTCGGCCCCCACTTCAAGCATCGCTGGGATCTGGTAACGCATCCCATACAGCACACCGTTAAGGTTAATGCTGATCACACGATCCCAATCGTCGAGATCCAGCTCGCCTACCGGTGCTGGTTTCCCGCCGATCCCGGCGTTATTCACCGCTAGATGCAGGCCACCGTAGGTCTCCACAGCGTGATCCACGGCCGCCTTGTTATCATCCTTCGATGCGGTATCGGCCTTGAATGCCGATGCCTTGCCGCCGGCTTGTTCAATCTCGGTTGCGACGCGCTTGGCCGCCTCCAGGTCAATATCGGAGACGACGACGTTCGCGCCCTGGGCTGCCAGCTGCTTCGCTACGGTTTCACCAATGCCTGAGCCTGCTCCGGTAACCAGTGCTGTCCGATCTGAAAACTGTGCCATGTGTCCTCATTCCTTCGGTGTCATACCTAGCTCCATCATTCTCCTACAGGAAACTTCGAACAAGGGGTCTCTGCGATAGGGGACTAGCCTCGACCTTTATACCACGGGCCGCGCACGCGACGAATACGACCAAAAGCGATGACCATAGAAATCAACGCCAGGCCGGCAAAGACCAGCAGCGTGGTGCTGTAGGGCATGACCGGCAGTAGGGCTGCGATCATGGTGGGGAACAGGAACCCCACATAGGTCAGCGCATAAAAAATCCCCGTCAGGCCGGCAAGATCACGCGGCGGGGCAATCTGCTGCACGCGGGTCAGCCCGGTTACCAGTACGGTACCGTACCCCAGGCCCAGCAGGATTGCTGCAATGACGCCGACGACCGGCAACGAGTGCAGTGCTGCCAGCGAGGCGGTGCCCAGCCCGATGACGACGAGCGCCAAACCCAGGGGCAGGCCGCGACCGTCGAGTTTGCGGTCGAGCTTCTGGGCAAACGGTTGAACAAAGGCGCCGATACCCAGTGTCAGCACCGCCAGAGTGGTGGCATAAATAGTCGTGAACTCCCCGGTCGCATCGGCCATAATCTGCGGCATCAGACCATAGGCGATACCGCCGGCGCCGAAGACCCACGGGGCAGCGGTCGCGACTTTGATCAGGAAATCCGGATGCGCGGCACTCGGGGTACGCAACTGACCGACCCAGGAAGGCTGAGACGGCAGTTGCCGTGCGTTCGGGCCAACCGTTTCGGGGGCGAATGCCGTCGGGATAATCGTCAGCACCAATAGCGTGACCGTGACGATGAAGGGTATGACGGTGGGATTCGGCGCCCACTGCGCGAGCACCCCGGTGACGGCGGCCCCCATGCCGAAGCCAAGTGTCATGGTCAGTGATGGACGACGTGCGCCTGCGCCGACGGTGGCGTTAGGGTCCCAGTCGGGGGAGGAGAGCTCCTTGATCCACGAGGTGCCCACGGACATGCCGATGCCCACGGCAAGGCCCGCGAAAAACCGGCCGGTGTAGAGCATCGACAGGGAGATTGGGCCCAACAGGATGAGTAGGTTGCCGAGCGCCGAGGAGATCAGCCCGGCCAGGGTGATGGGTTTGCGCCCGTAGACATCGGACAGGGCCGCGGCCACGAGTAGGCCGGGGATCAGCCCGAAAACGTAGGTGCCCAGCAGCATGTTGGTTTGCCACGGGATCAGGTTGGCGACCTCATCATAGAGCGGCAGCAGCGGTGTGAAATGGTTGCCACCCCAGGCGATGAAAAATAAGGACGGTACAGCCAACAGCCACGGGGTGATCTTGCGCATCGAGGTCCTTTCTGGTTCAACTTGGCTAAGTGTAGCGACAACCGGTGGACTTCGAAGTTAGTTTGGCAACATTTATGCTATGAAATTGACCAGGACGACGTAGGTCACGGTGCCGAGTCCAATTGAAACGAGCGTGCGTCGTCCTAACAACAAGTGCGATGCGATGGTCACGGCCACTGCGGTTAAAAGTTTCCACAGCACGGTGTCTGCGGCTGTGGCGGTGGAATGGAAAATGACGATGGCCAACAGGCCCAGGATTCCGGCGGGCATCCACAGGGCCATGATGTTGACGAATTTGGAGTCGCGGAGTTTGGCCAGGATCGCAAACGGGAGCGCGCGCAGCGTGAAAGTCACGGCGAACATGATCGCCACGGCGGCGATGATGTACCACGTGGCGGGTGGGTCCGGGGTATTAGTTGCCAGCAGGATCATAGAGCCCACCCTTTCGTTTCGCAGTGAAGTAGCGAATGGTTAGCAGCGCCATAAAGATGATCATGCCAGCGAAAATGATTTGGTCGGGGGTGATCAGCAGGGCTGCGAAAAAGGCAATGGTCGCGATGATCAGCGAGGGCAGCTGTTCGCGGGTGCGCACCGCATCCAACGTGAGCGTGATGAACAGGGCCAGCAGGGCGAAATCTAGGCCTTCGATCGTGCCGGGGATAGTCCAGGCGACGAGTACCCCGACGATGCCACCGCCGACCCAGTAGATCTGCATGGAAATTTGCATGGCTAAGAGCCGCGGTGCGGTCCAGCCGGTGGGATTCGCTGCGGCAACCGCGTAAGCCTCATCAATCAGCGCGTGCATCGAGTAGAACTTCGCGATCGGGTTTTTGACCACGTGCAACGGAAAAGAAAACGCGTAGAACACGTGGCGGAAATTCACGAAAAACGTGGTGACGGCGATCGTGAGCAGTCCGGTGCCGGTCATCAGCAGGTCAATCATCAAAAATTCCAGCGACCCGGCGTAGCCGAAAATAGAGAGCGCGGGGACGGCCCAGCCGGGAAGGCCCGATTGGATAGCGAGCAGCCCCAGGGCGAGACCCATCGGGAAGAGCCCGAGCCCGGGGCCGAGGCCTAGTTTCAACCCGGTGCGGATCTCTCGGCGGCGATCCAGTGGCGCCGTGTGCGCCATCGACTCCTTGTGCATAGCTCCATAATCCCAGCAACTGTGTGCTCGACAGGTTGTATTTCGCAACGTCGAAGTTTCGCTGGAGAACTTAAGCTAACCTTTGGCCTAGGACAAAACTATGGCCTAGGCCAAAGATGAAAGGACGCTATGAGCGCACAAGCCACCGTGAAAACAGGACTGACCGATCAATTCCGTGGGGG
>ERZ1032895.253-NODE-253-length-10974-cov-4.610862_pt1 | contig 10974 bp, 10 predicted proteins | sample MGYA00516687_ERZ1032895 | MGnify/ENA primary metagenome ERZ1032895 (study PRJEB33719, sample SAMN04261600) | wastewater metagenome | biome: rural village; feature: latrine urine exit; material: soil | place: El Salvador | collected 2013-01-14 ... | reverse complement strand
ATTGATACGACACCGCCATGACTTCACGCATCATGGGATTGACCCGGCCGATAACTCTCATCAACCCGTGCGGCATGGTCGATACTTTGGCGGGAGGGGCCTGCAGTGCCTCTGCGCTCGCGGCGGCCAGTTCACGTTGCGTCACCGGAGGATTGGTTGGCACAAACCATACCCGCCCGTGGGTATCAGGGCGTTGTGCCACCATCGCTAACGTCCTGGCAACATCCTGAATTGCGGTCCACGAATGTGGCTGATCTGCGCTGCCGAGCATCCAGGTCCGTCGTCCCTTCCGGAGGGCGGGCATGTTTCGAGTCGCGTGCCCGTTGGGGCCCACACCGGGTCCAATGAAATCTGAAGCTCGCACCACCACGGCCCGCAACTGGTCCTCCGCGTGAGCCTGCAACGTTTCGCGATCCATCCGGCCTCGAAGCGTGCCTTTGAGATCTTGTGGATTCTCAGGGGTATCCGGCGTGATCGCTTCGTCGCGTTCGAGCGGACCGTACATATAAAGATTCGACAACGTCACCAGAACCGCGTCCGTTGCTTGGACAGCCTGCATCAGTGCCTGGTGAATTGGCGGCCATTGGCGTGCCCAGTCGGTATAGGAAGCCGGATTCATGCAGTTATAGACAGCTGCTGCCTCTCGTATGAGATCGGTCAGTGCGCCAGTGTCAGTGGCATCGACCTGCGCTCGTTCCACGCCTTCTATTGCGGGACCAGTCCCTGAGCGGCTCGCCAAGATGACGCGATTCCCTTGGCGTTGGAGGTAGTTGGCGGTGGCTCTGCCGGCGGGCCCTGCACCCAGCACAACGTGTAGCGGGCCAGTGGATGGAGGAAAGTTTGTCATGGCTACTCCTCAGAAGCTCAGATCGAGAGCACTGCTCTCGGATTAAGTGTGACAGGCGTGCACGGGAGAAATCAAGAGCGGTGCTCACAATTGTGATCGGTGATCTCTTGTTGCAGAATAGGAGCATGACTGACCCACAAACCACGGCACCTCGCACAGCTCGGGAGCTGGCGCATGCGGAAATGCAGGATCGGATATTGGCGGCTGCTCGTGAGCAGCTCAAGACCGTTGGTCCCGCACAGTTATCACTGCGGGCTATCGCTCGAGAACTCGGCGTGGTCTCATCAGCCATCTACCGCTATGTCGCAAGCCGAGATGAGCTCATCACCCGACTGATTTTGCAAAGCTTTCATGAGGTGGCCGAGGCTGTCGGTGGGGCATGTCAGCGTGCCGATGCAGATCCGGCCGTGCAGTTGCAGATCTGGGCTCAGGCGCTGCGACAGTGGGCGCTGCAACACCCCTATGACTGGGCGCTGATCTATGGTGTGCCCATCCCGGGATATGCGGCACCCGAGGACACGATCGAACCAGCTCGTCGAGTCAACGAACCGGTGCTGCAACTATATCCGCAGCTACGTCCCAACGTAGCGACAGGTGAGGCGCTCGATGCATCGGAACAAGTCTTGGAGCCGCTACGATCAGTGTTAGCAGACCAGGGTGAGGGAGCCCATGGTGCTGCAACTGCACTGATGCTGGCCTGGTCAAGCATCCATGGTTTTATCACCCTGGAACTTGGCAGTCATTTTGAAGGCTCCGCCGAAGACACGGAACCGGTGTTCGCGGCGTTAGTCGAACAGGTGGTCAGCCAGCTCCTGCCTCACGGGACTCCCGGTGAGAGCACTCGCTGACACCGCAGAAAGCTTCGCGCGAATGCCATCTTGTTTCTGGACATCTGGCGCACTGGGAGTTGAGGGGTTTATGGTTGCTACCGCGCGTCCGCCACTATACCCTAGAGTTATCAGTCTCTAGCCGTTGACTTCCCACTCGATCCCGGGAAAGCCGATGACAGAGACTTCTTTCTTTTTATGTGGAGATAGGGGCCCGATGACATCGACACCACTCACCTGGGTGGAACAAGATACCAGCCTGGGTGTGGCAGAAGATCTGACCTACTCCACCACGTTGCTACGAGCGGTCCAACACGGTGACTTCACTGGACCGCTTGTGCGACTGTACCGTCCCGAGCCGACGGTCTCGTTCGGACAGCAGGATACGCGCATGCCCGGTTATGGAGCAGCCCAGGAGCAGAGTCGAGCCCATGGCTTTACCCCAATCGTGCGAAAGGTCGGTGGCCGAGCCGCTGCCTACCATCACGGCTCATTGATCATCGACCATATTCAACCGGAAGCCGATGCGATGGTCAGGTTTCGGAAGCGATTCGAGTACTTTGGGGAGCTCTTCACAACCATGCTTCAGGGTCTCGGTGTTGCCGCCGCCATTGGTGAGATTCCCGATGAGTACTGTGCTGGCGAATACTCGGTACATGCGGTGCTTAGTCCCGAGCATCGCATCAAATTGGCGGGCACCGCACAACGTGTGGTCAAAGGCGCTTGGCTATTTTCCACCAGCCTCGTGGTGGAAAATGCGCGACCGGTGCGTGACGTGCTCACCGATGTGTATCAAGCCCTTCAGTTGCCTTTGGATCCCACCACGGTTGGGGCCGTGGATGATGCCGCACCCGGTGTGAGCGTCGCGGACGTCATTGACGAACTGCAGCTGGCTTATGAACAACAACTCCGAAACGAAACCTCGCGCGGTGACGTCCCAACAGGCCTCGTCGAGATGTCATGGGCGGATTTGCTGCAGCAGGTCCCGCCGACCGTCGGCCGATGAGTTCACCTATAGGGCGTTCGTCACATCTGTGTAGCTTGCCGCTGTCGGTTGAGTCGCCCCAAAGTATTTCAAGATTGCAATAAACCCTCATGTTTGCAAGGAATTTGAGCGCCGCCGGGCCCTGTTGTCGCGCTAGTGCAACTCAGGTCACATGGATAAGGTCACATCGTACTGGCTTGCCGACCGATGACTTTCCGTGTCAAGCTGTCGGCTATGCAAACACTCTTGAACCCTGCAAAGAAATATCTCATCCTCGATGACATCGTCCTGCTGCTAGCTCGCATAGCACTGGGTGTCATCCTCATTGCCCACGGCTGGCAAAAATTCAACGAATGGACGCTCGCTGGTACCGCTGCGGCATTCGCTGACATGGGCATCCCAGCACCTAGCGTGACTTCGGTTATCGCAGCCTCAGCCGAACTCGTCGGGGGAGTGCTCGTCCTCATCGGCCTGCTGACTCCGGTCGTGGCCCTCCTGAATGTTCTGGTCCAGCTGGCGGCTTTCGCCCTGGTCCACGTGCAAGCTGGCCTCTTTATCGAAAATGGCGGCTACGAACTCGTCCTTGCTCTTGCTGCTGGCCTGCTGCTCATTGTCGTCCGTGGCGCTGGCAAATTCAGCATCGACGCCCTGCTCCCAAGCTCCCCATACCGCAACAACGCGGCTGACCGGGTAGCTGAAGAAGACCTCGTCTCCGTTCGCTAACCAGCAAGAATAACTTCAAAGCATGCACGGCCGTGATGGCAGCGGACCCAAAGAGGGCCTGCGCCCTCACGGCCGTTTCGTATCTTGCACAGTCTTAGATCCAGCCTTGTTCCCACGCATACTGCGAGGCTTCGGTGCGAGTGCTAACGCCGAGCTTCTGCATAGCGGTGGAGAGATAATTCCGCACGGTGCCCTGGGCGAGGTGCAGCCGTTCGGCTATCTGGGCCACTGTGGAAGCATCCCGTCCGGCACGAAGGACATCGAGCTCGCGGTCAGTCAGCGGGCATTGGGCCGCAGTTAGCGCGGTGGCGGCAATGTCGGGGTCCACGTACCGTCGTCCTGCCATGACTTCCCGAATCACATCGGCCAGGCGTTCGACCGGAGTGGACTTCGGAACAAACCCAGCGACCTTCTCGGCGAGCGCTCTACGCAGTACACCGGGCCGTGCATGCCGGGTGCAAATGATAACTTTCGTGGCAACCGTCCGTGCGATTTCTTGTGCCGCCTCCACGCCATCGAGTTCTGGCATTTCTAGATCCAGAATGCACACATCGGGTTGTAGTTCTTGTGCCGCTTGAACGGCGGCGCGTCCGTCAGCGACTCCCGGTAAGATCTCGATGTCGTCTTCCATCCCCAGCAGGGTTTCCATTGCGGTACGGATCATCGTCTCGTCGTCGGCTATCAGCACGCGAATCATGTCGCGACCTCCCGAGCTGGGCTAGGTAACACGGCTTGCAGCTCAAAGGTATCAGCCTCTTGATGCGTGTGAATGCTGCCTCCTGCGGCGCGAAACCGGGTACGTAATCCTTCCAGGCCCGTGCCGGAGTGCTTCGTCGCGCTGGCCGTGACACCATCATTATGGATATCCAGGTGTAGAGCTTGTTGGGTGGTGTAGAGCTGTATGCGGACCTCGCTGGCATCAGCATGCCGCAGAATGTTCGTCGTGGCTTCGCGTACTGCTAGACCTAAGAGTCGGCTGACCTCGGTGGTAGCGGCAGCATCCATATCGGCTGCGTTCGTCACCTCGGTGGTGATGTCAGCTGCCTCCAACACGTCCTTCGCATTTTTCAATTCTTCAGTCAGCGACACCACGCGTAAGTCTCGCACGAGCTGCCGGGTTTCAGACTGTGCTTCTTCGGCCAGCGACCGGACCTCGGCGATCGCTTCTTGTGCTGCTGCCCGGTGTTCTTCGCTGGGTGCCGCCAGCAGCCGTTCAGCCAGCTCGGCCTTCAGTGCGATGACCTGGAGATGGTGGCCCTGAATATCGTGCAGGTCCGAGGCGAAGCGAAGCCGTTCGCGAGCGACGGCCAATTGACTACTCATGGTGCGTGCCTCGTCCAGGCGTGTGATTAAATGCCATAACCAGCCGGAGACCAGAAAGGTTGATGGGACGAAGACAATGTACATGACCAAGCCGAACAGTAATCCACCGTTTACAAAGCTTGGGGCGCCGGGGTTGATCAACCCGTGGAGGGCAATGAGGACCAGACCTGCTGCGGTCACACTCCAACGGTGTGGACGGGGAATCAGCGCCAACAGAATGCTCAGGGTGGTCCACAGTGGGATAGCACCATAGAACACCGCGCCGGGGATAAATAACGTGACGACCCAGCTCAGTGCGGGCAACGCCAGGATGCCGAGGGTAACCGTGCGACGCGGCCAGCCCGCGCCGTATCCCTCCCGCATGAGCCACGAGGCATATACGCTGCCGACCCCGCTGCCTAAGAACAACACGAGCACTACAACGACCTGCCAGGTACTGCCATCCAGCCGGTTGATGAGCGAGGAGACTACGAGGGCGGCAACCACGAGTAGGAAGACCGATATGCCGGCGATACTCAAAAATGTGTACCACCAGGTCAGCGTAATATCCCGGCCCGAGGTGTCTGCTCGGTCGGATGCAGCCGGGCTCACTGGCACTTGACCGCTGGGGCGCAGCTTTGGTGAGGTCACACCACTTAGTCTAGAGCCATGACAACTGTCATGGATTTCGCTGAAAAGTGTCACGGCAAGTCATGACGAGATGCCACTACCTGGGAGAGGGGAGACCCGGAAAACTAGAGGGCATGAACAACTTCATTGAATCACTTCAAAACTTTGTCCTCAGCCTTCCAGAAGCCATCCAGTTCCTGGGTGTCGCGCTCGCAGCCATGGTGCCCTTTGTCGAAAACTACGGTGCGGTGGTGATCGGATCGGTCGCCGGCATCCCCATCTGGGCCGTGGTGATCATGGCCATCGTCGGCAACCTGGCGATCATCGCGCTACTGACCCTTATATCGGGTCGCACCCGAGACGCGGTGCTGGCACGCCGTGGGGGAGCTGCCCCTCAGTCAGAAACTCTGACCGGCCGACAACAGCGCGTTCGACGGCTCTTTGATCGCTATGGAATTCCCGGCGTCACGCTCATTGGCATGCTCCTGGTTCCAACCCACCTAATTGCGGTCACGCTCGTGGGGTTCGGCTGCTCCCGGAGCGGGGTGCTGGTCTGGCAGGGCATCGCCATCACCATCTACGCCGTCATCTCAGGCGCGCTCATGCTTGGCCTGTTTAGCCTCAGCGGACTCTAACCCGGAGGGAGACCGCCGTCCTACTCGTCGGCGGCGGTCTTTTCATGCGGTACCACACCGGCAACATCAGCGGTGGGTGGCATCAGTCCACGCATCGCCACGACCATGAGCGCCACCAGTGCAACCACCAGCAGGATTTCGCCCCCAATGTAGTAATAGTGCGTGGTCGACCCGCCCTCGAACATGCCTTCAAGCACCCGATCGGTGTGGACCGCCAACAGCGGTCGAATCACCACGGTCTTGACCAACAGCAACGCCAGGGCCACCAGGCCCCAGAAGCGCATCTTTTTGAAGTTCGGCAGCTCTTGATACCGGTGATTGCGCCACAGCGTGAACAGTGCAACGAGTAGGAAGACTCCGAGTATTCCCTCAACGATATTCATCGCCAGGAATACACGCCGACCGATCCCTAAGCCCAACGGAATGGTAATGCCCGGAGCAGTGAACTTCAGGGGTGCTTCGAGAAACGAAATGCCAATAATCAGGCCCAACCAGATGGCCGGGATGAACAGCATGGAGGCTCGTGCCCAGCGTGGCACATGAGCTGTTTTAATCAGCATTAGGGATTCTCCTTTGCACGAGTGCGGCGGTACAGCAGCACGCTGACGATACCGCATAGTACATACGATACGCCGACAAAGATCCAGCCGGCGGTGAAGGATTGGGTGACATCTTGGAGGAGTCCCATGACCAGGGGCCCGAGTGCGAATCCGGCATACATGCCCATCGAGTTCAGCCCGGAGGCGGCACCAACTTTGTGGGCGGGCACGACCCGCAGCAGGCCCGCATTGATCACCACATTGGCCCCGAGCACGGTAATACCGTGGAGTGCGGCCCCGGTCCAGAGTAGGGCCGGTGCTTGCCAGGCGGCGGCCCCAAGGAATGCCAGGACACCCAGCAGGGCACCGGCGCTAATAAGCATTAGCAGCTTAGACGGCTGGGCGCCGGCTTGCATTCGACGGCTCCACGCCAGGCGGGAGACCACACCGATGACCCCCGAGACAGCAGCCGCGACCCCACCTAGGACCAGTGAGAAGTTCAATTCTTGGACGGCAAACAGTGGCAGATAGACGTTGGTGGCTTGCATCCCCATCCCGGAGAACATCGCGATGACCGCGAAGAAATACACCACGGCCGGCATCTTGTCTTTGGTCGACACCGCCGACATTTGTCCGGTATCTACCGTGACTTCCGGTGGCTCGGGTTGCGGCGTGGTGTTTCGTGCTGCCAGTTGAGCCGGCGAGGGCACGTACTTCAACGAGACCAGCCACAGCAGGACACAAACCAGTGCCCCGCCAAGTGCCGCCCCGGTCCACCCGAGCGCCAGGGCAACCGCGGGGAAGAACAGTCCTGAAAACAGCTGTGAGGCCTGCACACCGGATTGTTTGACCCCGATCCAGCCGGTGCGTTTATGCGTCAGTACGGCCCGGATAATCACCCGGTTGGTGGTCGGATTGGAGATCGCTTGGGCAGGTCCGGCAAGCACAGCGGCGACTATGAGCAACCAGTAGCTGTGCGCGAAGGCTGCGACCACGAGCGCTACGGCGGTGCCCACAAAAATGATGAGCATCTGGCTGCGGGCGCTGATCTTATCGGCGAGGTTGCCCAACCAGATACTGGACACCGCAGCGGCCGCGAAGACCACGGTGACGATGAGCCCCAACTGCCCGGCGGTGATGCCCATTTGCTCGATAATCAGTGCCGAAGAGACGGAGATTCCGTAGTTGAAGAGCGGCCCGGCACCCATTGCACACAACAAGATGATCAGCAGACCGGTGGATGCTGAGGCTTTCGGAGCGTTAGGACTATTCACATCTTTAGGGTAGTCCTTTCCAATTCGATCCTCGCCAAATGGGTCAGATCCTGAGGTCACAATCGTCCGAATGCTGGATAGCTCCCGGAATACCCAGCGACAGCGGATATGTTAAAACTCTGGAAAGGACGGATTATGAGCACTACCGCGCATCGAACTCGTCGACCGCTACGCTTTCTGGTCGGCGCGATGCTGCCTGCCTTGGTGCTGGTGGGGTGTGGTGCGGATGATGCGGATCCCGCGTCCGGCCCGCCAGAGGCTCCGCAGCAGCTCATGCCGCCGCCAGCTGATGAGCAAGCAGAGACCACCGAGGGTGTCCCGATCGCTGAATTGGCCGATGCCGAGTGGGTCGAAGAAACCGCTGCCGACAATGCCATCCCGCGTCGAGCGATGGCAGCCTATGCCGGGGCGGCACTGCGGATGGCCGAGACGCATCCCGACTGCAATATGGGGTGGAATACGCTGGCCGGTGTTGGTTCGGTCGAAAGTTCGCACGCCAGCATCGACGGGGCCGGACTGGATGCCGAAGGGGTGGCACAACCGGCCATTATCGGGCCGGTGCTTGATGGCTCGGAAGGTGTCATGGCGATTGAAGATACCGACCAGGGTGAACTCGATGGTGACGGCCAATGGGACCGCGCGGTTGGGCCCATGCAGTTTCTGCCTGAGACTTGGGAGCGCTACGCCGTAGATGGCAACCTCGACGGTGAGACCGATCCGCAGCAGATCGATGATGCGGTCCTGACCGCAGCCGTGTATTTGTGTGAAAGCAGCGAGGATCTGACGGTTGATGATGACTGGGTGCGCGCGGTGACCACCTACAACCAGTCCATGGCCTACGCTCGCGACGTGGGCGCCCGAGCGACCTTATACGAGCCCGAGGACCTGGATTCCTAAGCGGTGTCACCGTTGGCAGTACAGTAGAGGGTGCTCTTCCGGATGCGCCGGGTAGAGCTGGAAACGAGAACATTATGACCCAGAACCCTTCGGATAGCCACGCCACGACGCCGAGAGTCGGAGGCGATCAAACTGCACAGGTCCGCACGGCCGGGCTGTTGCGACGATGGCTGACATTCTTATTCGGTATCTGGGTCATGTCGGTCGGCATCGCCTTGAGTATCCACGGTCAGCTCGGTACCGCACCCATTTCTACGTTTCCGGCAGTGCTCGACGCCGCGACCTCGCTGACCGTCGGGTTTGTCACCGTGCTGATGAACATCGCGTTCGTCCTGCTCCAGATCCTCATCCTGCGCCGGCGTTTCAAGGCCTTCCAACTGGTGCAACTACCCATTGCGGTGCTGTTTGGCACGCTCATTGATCTGTCGGTGTACATGACCAGTTGGGTGCAACCCGAGAACTACCTTATGCAATGGGTCGTCACTATTATCGGTGCGCTGATCCTCGGCATTGGGGTCTACATTCAGATTCAGCCCAAGCTGCTCTACCTGCCCGGTGAAGGTGTGGTCATGGCGCTGACCCAGGTCTCGTCCGTGCGATTTGGGACGATGAAACAGCTCGTGGACTGGTCCCTGGTGATCATCTCCGCTGTGCTGTCATTGATTTTGCTGCAGCAGCTGGTAAACGTTCGGGAAGGGACCGTCTTTGCGGCCTTTGCCGTTGGGGCAGTCGTCAAAGCGATCGAGCGTTTCAGAAACCGCCATAGGAGCTCGACAGCATAGCCCGTTAGCTCACGGATTCTGTACTGAGGCAATCCGACTACATAATGCAAGGCGTTTCTACGTCAGCCGTATCTGACGTGACCTCAGATAATACGACGTACCTGCGCTGACGGATCATCGAGGTTTGAACTTCTCATTGACAGCCCTGTGGGTGAGTGCCATACTCGAAATTACTTGTAAACGCAAATCAGTATCTTTGCATCCCTGACACGCACTGTCAGACATCGCAGAAGTATCGAAGTCGTTCACGGTTCAGCCTCTGCGTACTATTTCTTAAAATCACCCGAGCCTTAGCGTAAAAGAGGCGGGTCATGGCAAGTATCCATGTTCGAGGCCATATCACTGCACGGCGGAGAGGGACTTCCACCAGCGGCTACGCCGTGGTCGCCCGACTCCACCGGATCGTCACCCTCAGCGGACACCACAAAGACGAGACCATGACGGTCCCGGTCTCCGGAAGCGCCCGGGTCAAACCCGATGGCGCCTTCGACATCCTCATCGAAGGCGACGGGCAGCCCCTGGGTCCCATCGACCTATCGGTCTCGGCACCCGATGGCACACAGGTCGCCACGCGAAGTTACACCCTCGACCAAATCAAAAAAGGTATTCGCCTCGCCGTTGAAACAGTTCAGTTGCGGCGTGTAACCCCGGTAGACGACCCCGATCTTGGTGAACGGACGTCGCTGACCGGCCGGGTGGTCGATGAGCGCGGCCGTTCCGTGCCACCACACCTACCGGTCGTCATCTGGGCCACTGGTACTGCGGACGGTGACCAACCCGGCCCGGTGGTACTGGCCGAAACCTCCGCCAACGGGTATTTTTCGGCGCCTTGGCCAACCGCCACGTTCAGTGCGGCCGAAGGCCGGGTGGCCGGACAGGGTCCGGTTCCGATACACCTTGATGCCCAGCAGCGCTTGCCACGCAATCTGCTGTTAGTACTGGACCTCGGTGTGGCCGCCGACGCCGAGCCATGCGGGTGCGATGATGCTCCGCCGCGAGCCCCAGAACCGGGCGATCTCACCAAGAACCCCGCGGCCTTCTCGCAAGATCTCGGCGTCGGGTGTGTCAATCTCACCACGCCCAACAGGACCGTTGAAGAATTCGCCTATCGGTTTGTTGTGCGCACCACCGAGCCCAAGGTCAAAGGCCTGACCCTGGGCGTGCGGCGGACGGTACCGCAGGATCTGTTAGCCGACTTGCTCGGGGTCACGGTCGTGGCCGAGCGCTTCCGGCGCGCTAAGCGGGAAATCAGTCGGGTGCCCAATATGTCGCTGAGTCTTGACGTGCACACCGCCCGTCATCTGGTGCGTTCGGATACCCCACCGGGGTTGGAGGCGGTGACACGCGCGGCGTGGTTGTCAGAAGTTGGGCACACCCAAAACGTTATCGATGCCAGTTTGGCCGAAACTTCGGGGCGTAGCCCGCTGACCGGTGCGAACCCTATCGATTGGGACGAAACACCGACCATTCACCAGACGGTCGAACTGGCTTTTGGTCATCTGCTCCACATGCGTGAGGTCTGGCGAGCCGATG
>ERZ1032895.252-NODE-252-length-10981-cov-13.828940_pt1 | contig 10981 bp, 11 predicted proteins | sample MGYA00516687_ERZ1032895 | MGnify/ENA primary metagenome ERZ1032895 (study PRJEB33719, sample SAMN04261600) | wastewater metagenome | biome: rural village; feature: latrine urine exit; material: soil | place: El Salvador | collected 2013-01-14 ... | reverse complement strand
GATCAAGGGCGGGCGCCTGGCCGCCGCCGCCCATCCCGCCCAGGTGCTGACCTGGCTGATTTCCGACGTGCCCGGTGACGACGCCTCGCTGATCGCCTCGGGCCCGACCCTTGCCGATGACAGCACCCCTCAGCAGGCGCTGGAGATTCTCGAGCGCTACTCCATCCCGGTCTCTGACGAGGTGCACAGCCACCTGGCCAACAGCAGCGACTGGCCAAGGCCCGATGCGCCCGAGTTCGCCCGCGACCAGCAGGTGATGCTGGCACGGGCCAAGGAGGCGCTGGCCGCCGCCAGGGCATTTGCCGAGGCCGACGGCGTGACGGTCGAGCTGCTGGGCGATGATCTGGAAGGCGAGGCCCGGGAGCTTGGCCGCCGCCATGCACGACTGGCGCTTGAACGCCAGGCTGGGCTTGGCGGGCCGCTGCTGATTCTGTCCGGCGGTGAAACCAGCGTGACCGTGGTCGGCGACGGCCGCGGCGGGCGCAACGTGGAATACCTGCTGGGAGCCTTCGATGAACTGCAGGGCGCGCCCGGCATTCATGCCCTGGCCATCGACACCGACGGCATCGATGGCAGCGAGGACAACGCCGGTGCGGTGTTCGGTCCTGAGCAAGCGCAGCAGGCGACAGACCAAGGCCTGGACGCCAAAGCCTATCTGTCACGCAACGATGCCTATACTTTCTTCGCGGCGCTGGATGCACTGCTGGTCACCGGGCCAACGCGCACCAACGTCAACGACTTACGCGCCATTCTGGTATTCCCGAGGACACCATGACACAGCCCACCACGACGTTGACAACTCCGAATCACATTCCCCTGCGGCGCACCAAGATCGTCGCCACCCTCGGCCCCGCCAGTGATCGGGACGGCGTACTGGAAAAGATGATTGCCGCCGGCGTCGATGTGGTGCGCCTCAACTTTTCCCATGGCGAGCCGGAGGATCACCGCCGCCGTCTTGAGCAGGTGCGCGAAATTGCCGATCGGCTGGGGCGCAGCGTTGCCTCCCTGGGGGATCTGCAGGGCCCAAAGATTCGCATCGCCCGCTTTGCCGAAGGCGCGGTTGAGCTCGCCGTCGGCGCCTCTTTCGTGCTCGACATCTCGCTGGACGCCAATGGCGGCAACGTCGAGCGGGTGGGCTGCGACTACCAGACCCTGGCCGATGATGTGGTGGCCGGTGACCGCCTGTTGCTCGACGATGGCCGCGTGGTGCTGGATGTCGACCGCGTGGCGGGCAGCGAGATACACACCACCGTGGTGGTGGGCGGCAAGCTGTCCAACAACAAGGGCATCAACAAGCAGGGCGGGGGGCTTTCCGCGCCGGCGCTGACCGACAAGGACAAGGAAGACCTGAAAACCGCCATCGCCATCGGCGTCGACTATCTGGCGGTGTCCTTCCCGCGCTCGGCGGAAGACATGCACGAAGCGCGCCGGCTGCTGGGTGAGGCCGGTGCCGAAATCGGCCTGGTGGCCAAGCTCGAGCGTGCCGAAGCGGTAGCCGATGACGAGACGCTGGACGGCATCATCAAGGCCAGCGAGGCGGTGATGGTGGCGCGGGGCGATCTGGGCGTGGAGATCGGCGACGAGATGCTGATCGGCACCCAGAAGCGCATCATCAAACACGCCCGCTCCCTGGACCGTGCGGTGATTACCGCCACCCAGATGATGGAGTCGATGATCGAGGCGCCGCTGCCGACCCGCGCCGAGGTGTTCGACGTGGCTAACGCGGTGCTCGACGCCACCGATGCGGTGATGCTCTCGGCCGAGACCGCCGCCGGTGACTATCCGGTGGAAACGGTCGAAGCCATGGCGCGGGTCTGCCTGGGCGCCGAGCGCGAGCGGGTGGCGCAGTCTTCCGAGCACCGTATCCACGAGGTGTTCTCGCGGGCCGATGAGACCATTGCGCTGTCGGCCATGTATGCCGCCAACCACCTGCGCGGCGTGGCCGCCATTGCCTGCATGACCGCTACCGGCTACACGCCTCTGGTCGCTTCCCGAATTCGCTCCGGCCTGCCGATTGTCGGCCTGGCGCACAATCCCAACGCCCAGCGACGCATGGCGCTGTATCGTGGCGTCATTTCGCTGCCCTTCGACACCAGCGAGATGGAGGCGACAGAGCTTGACCAGCAGGCGCTGGCGCTGCTGGCCAAGCACGGCATCACCGATCCCGGCGATCACGTGATCCTGACCCGCGGCGACCACATGAATGCCCATGGCGGCACCAATACGCTCAAGGTATTCAAGATCGAAGAGTGAGGGGTGGTTGATGGAGATCAGTCTGGTATACCGCGCTGTGTACAGCTGGTGAAGTAGGCTGTAGCCAGCCGGGCCGAAACGTGCGAAGGTTTGAGCATCCTAAAACTCGGAGCCTTTCAAGATGATGCATGCTTGGCCCGCTGGTATTGCCGCCCAACGCAAGGACGGCGAGCGCATCAGCGATCAGGAGATCGTGGAGCAGGTGCGCCACGCCGTGCTGATGCAGCGGTTGCCGCCGGGCACCCGGCTGCCCGAAGTCACGCTGTGTGAGGTATTTGGTGTCAGCCGTTCGGTGGTGCGCAAGGCACTCACGCGGCTGGCAGCCAATCATGTGGTCGACCAGCGTCCCAACCAGGTGTGCCGGGTCAGGGCGCCCAGCGTTGAGGAAACCCGCGAGACCTTCGACGCGCGTCGGCTGGTGGAGGGCGAAGTCGTGGCGCTGCTGGCGGGCAAACTGTCAGGAAAAGCCATGGAGGCGCTGGAACAGCTGGCCTGTCTCGAGATCGAGGCCTTTGAGCGCGGTGACGAAACGGCGCGTATCGAACACTCTTTGAGCCTGCACTTTCAGCTGGCCAGGCACTCTCCCAACCGGGTGCTGGGCAATATGCTGACGGATCTGGTGCTGAGAACCTCCATTGTCGTGGCACTATACAAGAGCGCCGGGCTTGCCTCCTGCTACTTGCAGGGTGACCATGTGACTTTGTTGGGCCTGCTCAAGAAGGGCGATGCCCAAAGTGCGCGTCTGAGCCTTCATCGTCATCTTGATAATCTCGAGGCACTGCTCGAGCTGAGTCCTGAAGAGTCGACCATCGATCTCAAGGCGATCCTGGGGCAGCCGGTTTAGGAGAGTAGCCACCGAGAGTGGAGCATGAGGGGAATATCATGGATGGGATGAGTCCGAGTCGCCGCCGTATGCTACAAGGCCTGCTGGTTCTGCCCTTGGCTGCGCTGTTGCCGGGTGGAGCCAGGCTGCTGGCCAGTGACAATGTCATGAGTGGCAGTGTCGCGAATGACAGCGGCATCAGCCGTGCCACCTTGACGCTGCACGGGCGCCAGGGGCCGCAGCGGCTCAATGCCGAGCTTGCCATCAGCGATGAGCAGCGTCGCCAGGGGCTGATGGATCGTGAGTCGCTCGCCGCTGATGCCGGCATGCTGTTTCTCTATCCGCGGCTTTCCAACGGCAGCTTCTGGATGTATCGCACCCGCATCCCGCTGGATATCGCCTTTATCGATGACGAAGGGCGCATCAGTGAGATTCACCACATGCAGCCCTGCACCAGTGACTCCCCTGAGGCCTGCCCGCAAACCCGGCCGGGCGTGACCTATCGTGCCGCTCTGGAAGTCAATGCCGGCTACTTTGCAGCGCGGGGCATCGCCGTGGGTGACTGCGTCAGCTGGCCGGGCGATGGTGGCCAGTGCCTAGGTGAAAAGGAGAGCTAGTTTCCCTGGTGCTGGCTGGCATTACGCCGCTCACCGCGCTTGAATCCGCGCTGAATCACGATCAGCCCGATACCGGATACCACCAGGCCGCCCCCGATCAGCTTGTACGGCCCCAGCGAATCACCCATCAGCAGCACGCCGAGTATCACCGCCAGCACCGGCACCAACAGCATCATCGGTACCACGCTGCTGACCGGGTGGCGGCGCAACAGCCCGTACCAGATGCCATAGGCCACAATCGACGACATCACCGCCGTATAGAGCACCGCGCTCCACGCCAGCCAGCTTGCCGATGTCAGCGCCTGCCACTGATCCTGCTCGAACCACCACGAACCCAGCGCCACCTGAGGCGTGGCAAACAAAGCCACCCAGCCCGCCAGCGCCATCGGCGAGATGGCCGGACCGCGCTTGATCAGCAGCTGGGAAGACGCCCAGGCCAAGGCGCTGGTCAATAGAATTGCCGTGGGCAGCGGCGCCGGCAGGGTAGGACCCCCGGCCAGCACGATAACGCCGGCAAACGACAGCAACAGCCCCGTCAGCCGCTGGAATCCCAGCGCCTCCTTGAGCACGATCACCGCCAGCAAAGTCGCAAAGGGCGTGCCCATCTGCACCAGGATGGCCCCCGTGCCGGCTTCCGCCTGTCCCAGGCCAATAAACAGCAGCGCGAAGTGCAGGGTGCCAAAGGTTACCGATAGCAGCAGCAGAAAAGGCAGCTGGTGCCGCGCTACCGGGTAGAAGGGCACCAGCAGCGCCGCGACCAGCGCAAAGCGCAGAGTGATCAGCATCAGCGGTGGAATCTCCGCAACGCCGACTTTGATGACGATGATGTTCAGCGCCCAGATGGCAACAACGGCCAGGGCAAGGGCTAGATCCCGGAGCGGCACGGCGCCTCCCGTCTATGGTGTGGTTACCAGCCGGCGATGGCAGAAAGCCGGCCAGCTTATCAGAAGATGCACCGACGGGTTATCTAGGGGAGTCAGCGGTCGTAATTCTTGATCCCGATGGCATGGCACACGCAGGAGGCTGTTTCGAGTCCGCTGTGATCAAGGTTGACGGTGAGACGGGCGATCCTGTCGCAGATTGAAGGCTCACTGGCTGCTTGCCTTTTATTAGCTGTTACTTTCGTCGTGTTTAGGTGGTGGCAGCAGACGATCCGTTTCTTGCTTGCCAACAAAGTAACATTCACAGCTCATACGCTCTAGAGCAGGCCTATCCAGCACCTGAATGCGGCCACGGCTGTATTTGATGATACCCAGCTTATGCAATTTACCTGCGGCATCGGTTACCCCTTCACGCCGCACGCCAAGCATGTTGGCGATCTGTTCCTGGGTCATCCGCAGCTGGTTGCCCGGCAGGCGATCCAGAGAGAACAGCAGCCAGCGACATAGCTGCTGGCTGATGGTGTGATAGCGGTTGCATACGGCGGTTTGTGCTATTTGAATTATCACTACCTGAATATAGCGCAGCATCAAATCCAGGAGTTCGCCATGGCGGTTGAATTCATTCATGAATTGCCGTTTGCTCAGGCGATAAGCGTTCCCTGCACTTTGTACAACGGTCTGGCTGATGAAGCTTCTACCTCCCATGAACACCGTCGACCCCACAAATCCTTCCTTGCCCACCACGGCGATTTCCACCGTCGCGCCGTTTTCCATTTCATGGACCAGGGAGACGATGGTGTCGACAGGAAAGTAAACGTGGCGCGGGGCTTCGCCAGTTTCATAGATCACTTTATGCAAAGGCAGTGCAACCAGCTCAAGGTGTGGCAGCAGTCGGTCCTGGACCTCGCCAGGCAAGGCCGCCAGCAGATGGTTTTGAAGAGGTGAACAACGTTTGTTCATGCATGCGTCGCAAAGAGACGGTTTTCGGAGAAAAGCAGAGTATAGCTATAAACCCTGCTCTCTTATGTTCGATATCGAACATAAGAGCTTTGGAAGTGCAGCTTGCATGTAGTTTAAAAGATTCTCATTGGCCTTTGTTTTGGGCAATTAAAGATATATTTGTGTGCGCTGGCGCACGGAGACATTTCCTTGTGGTCTCTATTCTAGAAGTATGAATAATTGTAAATCTTTGAGTAAGGCGATCTTATTGATAGCTTTTATGAAGGCATGAGGGCGCAGGCCATGATTCATAAAGATAAAGAACTAAGAGGCTGCTCTTTTCCTAATGAAGTAATTAATACTTCTGTGAGGAAAGAGTTAGATAGAGCCGGGATGTACCAGGATATGGTGCTAAGGTATCTCCCTTTCAGCCTGAGTATCAGTCGGCTCATGAGTGAGCTATCGAAGGAAAGCGAGGCAAGGGTAGGGTAGAGCGTCTGGTTGAGCTGGGAAAGAGCGTAGAGTCTCAGGGTGATCTGTCGGCGACTCCATGGCTTGATATCCCGTCAAGGCTGCATGAAAAGGGGCACTTCTTCGTCATTGACGCCCTGATGGCGGTGAATATTCTGGAAAAAATATGGAAGGTAGAGTGTGAAAACAAGGTTTTCTATGAGTGGCTAAAAGAAAGAAATGCCACGCCTTGTCTGGATAGATTGCTCACAAGTTTCATTGAGCAGGCCGAGAGTCAGATGTGTATATTGCAAGAAGCCAAGACTGAGGCTTTTTTGCTAGGGCAGTGGCGGCATAACCCAGGCATGCTGAAAAAGATTCTGTAGGTACAAGGTGAGTTTGATGCGCCGCCGCGCCCTGCGAGGCGGCGACGAAATCTGGTGGGTTTTTGCCATGCCCGATCGGGGCAAGCGTTTGGGCTGCGGGATCCTTCGGTTGTCTGCTGGCCGAACCAGGCTGCGCTGGGTTACCAAACAGCGTGCAGCGAGGCGTGCGGGGGCAGAAGGATGGAGCATAGCGTAGAAGCCATCAACTTGAGATGATGTTGGCTTGGCGGCATATTTGTTCAACCATCGACGTTGAACAAACACTAACATATCGGCCTCGCACCAGCCGAGCGCCGCGCCAAGGACACCCTATGTCATCCAACAAGCACTTTGCCCGTATTGCCGCCGGACTGGCTGGCGCCGTTTTATTGAGTTCGGCCGTGGCGGCCCAGGCCCGGGAGCTGTCCGTTTCCACGGTGCTCTCGGACGCCTTTCCCTGGGGCCAGGCCGCCGAGAAATGGGCCGAGCTAGTAGCGGAGCGCTCCGAAGGTGAGCTGACGCTGCGAGTCTACCCCAACGCCCAGCTGGTCAGCGGCGACCAGACCCGGGAGTTTTCTGCCATGCGCTCGGGAATAATCGACCTGGCCGTCGGCTCGACCATCAACTGGTCGCCCCAGGTGCCGGCGCTCAACCTGTTCTCGCTGCCGTTCTTCCTCTCGGATGAGGCTGCGGTAGACGCAGTGACCGGCGGCGAGGCCGGTGAGCTGCTGTTTCAAGCCATCGAAGACAAGGGCATCGTACCGCTGGCCTGGGGCGAGAACGGCTTTCGTCAACTCTCCAACTCCAAGTCTGACATTGACGCTCCGGAGGATCTGGACGGACTGAAGATTCGTGTGGTCGGCTCGCCGCTGTTCCAGGATACCTTCACGGCACTTGGCGCCAATCCCACCCAGATGAGCTGGGCCGATGCCAAGCCGGCGCTGACAACCGGCGCGGTAGATGGCCAGGAGAATCCGCTGTCGGTGTTCGATGTGGCGCGTATCGATCAGGTCGGCCAGACCCATCTGACGCTGTGGAACTACATGAATGACCCGCTGGTGTTTGCCGCCAACCGCCAGGTGTGGGGCTCGCTCTCCGAAGACGAGCAGCAAATGCTGCGCGAGACCGCCATCGAAGCCGGCGCCTGGGAAATCGCCATGACCCGTGAAGAGGAGTCCGCTCGCTTGGAGGCCATTCGCGAGCGCGGCGTGACGGTGACTGAACTCTCCGAAGAGCAGCACCAGGCCTTCGTCGAGGCCACGCGCAGCGTGCATGACAAGTGGATGCCGCAGATTGGTGAGGCAATCGTCGAGGCTGCGCGCCGCGATATCGGCGCGCAATGAAACCTCCCGACGCAAGATTCGAACGCGTGCTGGCCGCGTTGGCCATGCTGGTGATCGCCCTGATCAGCCTGGCCAACGTGATCGTACGCTATCTGACCGATGCCTCTTTCGCCTTTACCGAAGAGTTCTCGGTATTTCTGCTGGTGCTGCTGACCTTTGCCGGGGCCTCGGTGGCGCTGCGCCGTCATCGCCACATTCGCATCGGTCTGCTCGAACGAGCGCTGCCGCCGGGGCCGCGCCGTGTGTTGATCGTGTTGCAAAGTCTGTGCGGCCTGGCGGTGCTTGGGCTGATCGTGTGGTTTGGCGGCCTGCTGGCCTGGCAGGAATACCAGTGGGAGACGCTGTCGCCGGGACTCGGGCTGCCCCAGTGGGTCTATCTGATCTGGCTGCCGCTGCTGGCCGCGGTGATGATGCTGCGCCAGCTGCAGGCGATGCGCGAGCGACTGCGCGGAGATCTCGACGATGAGTCCTGATCTGTGGATGCTGCTGTCCTTCGCGGCTCTGTTGGTCATCGGTGTGCCGGTGGCCTTCTCGCTGGGTCTGGCCGGTGCCGTGGGCATCGTTACCGGCCTGTCGCCGGCCATGCTGGCCACGCTTGGCACCAACACCTATAACAGCGTGGCCAAATACCCGCTGATCGCCATTCCGCTGTTCATCCTCACCGGGCTGGTGTTCGAGCGCGCCGGCGTGGCCGCGCGGCTGGTGCGCTTTGCCCAGGCGCTGATTGGCCCGCGCCACGGCGGCCTGGCCATCGTGGCGGTGCTGGCCTGCATGATCATGGGGGGCATGAGCGGCTCGGGGCCGGCGGACGCCGCCGCGGTGGCCATGGTCATGCTGCCAAGCATGACTCGCGCCGGCTATCCCAAGCCCTTCACGGCGACGCTGATTGCGGCGTCGGCTTCCACGGCGATCCTGATTCCGCCGTCGGTGGCGCTGATCCTGTATTCCATCGTGGTGCCCGGGGTCGATCTGCGGGCGCTGTTTGCCGCCGGGCTGTTTCCGGGCATCCTTGCCGGCGTCGCCTTGATGGTGCCGGCCTGGCTGCTGGCGCGACACTACGGCTGGGAAGCCCCCGGCGAAACGCCGCGACCGCCCCTGGGCGAGAGCTTTCGTCAGGCGATTCCCGCGCTGTTCGCACCGGTGCTGATTCTCGGCGGGCTGCGCACCGGGCTGTTCACCCCCACCGAAGCCGCCGTCGTCGCGGTAGCCTATGGCGTGGTGATCGGCCTGTGGCTGACCCGCGAGCTCAACTGGCGCGATCTGTGGGGGCTGCTTGGCGAGGCGGCGATCATCAGCGGCGTGGTCATGCTGATCATCGCGCTGGCCGGCATCTTTGCCTGGTCGGGGACCATGCTGGGTGCCTTCCGGCACTTGGGAGAGTGGGTCATCGGTCTCACTGACAATGGCCTGCTGCTGCTGGTATTTATCATGCTGGCCGTGCTGGCCGCCGGCATGCTGCTGGATGCCATCTCTATCTACTTGATCCTGATGCCGATCCTGATTCCGGTCATGCAGCATTTCGGCTGGGATCCGGTATGGTTCGGCATTCTGCTGGCGATGAACATCGCCATCGGTCAATTCACGCCGCCGGTGGCGGTGAACCTCATGGTCACCACCGAGGTGGCCAAGGTCCGGCTGGAGCATACGGCAGGCTGGGCACTGGTGTTTGTGCTGGCCATGGCGGTTGCCCTGGCGCTGGTGGTGGTGTTTCCATCGATCGCCCTGTGGCTGCCAGAGCAGCTGGGTTACCACTAAATAACGCCACACAATAGCCATCACTGTGGCGCTGTCATCATTCAGTTGCATAATGATGCGTGATGTTGAATACGCATGGTCGGCACACTGGCGCCGCAATTTTCAAGGAGGAATATGTGCTTAACATACTCAACCATCTCGCGCGCCCGCACGAGATTCTCAAGATGTATCAGGCCGGCGAGCGCGGTGCCGTGTTCGATTTGAACAACCCCGAGAGCTACAGCGAGACGCCAAATCTCGGGGAGGTATTTCCGGGAGCACGCTCGCTGGTAGGTGAAGCTCAGCTGCGCACCTCTGACGAGCTTCCGGTTCGCATTGGCATCGAGCACGGCAAGCTCTGCGTGGCCCAGCCTCTGGGCACCACGGGGCGCCATCCGCTGTATTCCGAAACTCCGCTGCTCGCAAGCCCGCCCTGTACCTTGGCGTTTTCGCTGCTGATGGATCCCGCTTCGGCTGGCCCGCGCACCATGGGGTTCTGGCAGCATGAGAAGGGCGCGCCAGGTCGAGTGCAGATCACCATCAACTCTCGCTACACCAAGGCGGGCCACGTCGAGGATCTCGACAAGCTGCAGGTATTCATTCACGGCGCAAGCGGTGGCCAGGGAAGAGCAGGTCAGCCCCGCCAGGCGGAAGCGCCGAGAGGGCAGCCGTTGACAGTGGTTGTCGTGCTGCGCGAAGAGTCACAGGCATCCGAGCTGTGGGTCGGCGGGCATCTGATCGACACCTTCAGCGCGCCGGCACAGATCGCTCAGGTGCCGTCCTACCTGATGGGCTATGACTCCATGGATGAAGACCCCGATGGGCTCTGCTATGGACGTTTCCTGTCCATCGACCGTGCGCTGACGCCACAGGAAGTGGCCACGGCCGGGGACTGGGTGGCCAAGGCTTTCAATGCCTCCTGGCATGGTCAGCCGCTGTATAACAGGGACCTGCTGAATGCTGCTGCCGCGGTGAGCTATCTGGTGCCTTCGTCTGGAATACCGGAACCCCAGGGTCAGTACCAGAGTATCAAGACGCTTTACGCCAAGAATCTCGATGATGTGCAGCGACCGGCATCGATGACCAAGGTGCTGACAGCGATGGTCATGCTCGACAACGTCGATGACCTGCAGGACACCGTGGAGGTGCAGGACACCGACGCGACCAAGGGCAGTGGCAACAACCTCAGAGCGGGTGACATTCTGAGCTATGAGGATCTGCTGTATAACATGATGCTGCCGTCCTCCAACGTGAGCACCACGGTGGTAGCCAGAACGATCGGTACCAAGCTGCTCGCCGGTAGCGAAGGAGAGCCCATGGCGCGCTTCATCGAGGAGATGAACACCAAGGCTCGGACGCTGGGCATGCATGATTCGCACTTCCTGACGGCGTCTGGGCTCAACCGGCGAGGGATGGTAACTACCGTGCGCGATATGGCGCGCATGGGCATCTCGGCGCTGGCCTACCCGGCACTGGTCAAGGTATGGAGAGCTCCGAGGCACATCATGAACATCCAGGGGCCTAACCCGGATATTGCATCGGGCTGGCAAGAAGCCTCCTGATTCCAGTCTCGCTG
>ERZ1032895.251-NODE-251-length-10995-cov-4.376143_pt1 | contig 10995 bp, 9 predicted proteins | sample MGYA00516687_ERZ1032895 | MGnify/ENA primary metagenome ERZ1032895 (study PRJEB33719, sample SAMN04261600) | wastewater metagenome | biome: rural village; feature: latrine urine exit; material: soil | place: El Salvador | collected 2013-01-14 ... | reverse complement strand
CGAGACCGGCGGGTTCAGACCCCGACTACACCCTGGATTCGGATGAGCCCTCAATTACGCGCCCGCGATCAACCATGCGCTCATGGGCGAGATGGTTCGCCGTGTCTACGGAGCCGACTCGTTCGCGAAACTCGCCGATGAGCTGATCTTCGCTCCGCTCGGCATGAGCGACACGGCGTTCGGTCTTCCCGAGCGGCTGGCGGAGCGGGCCGTGCCGCTCAAGGCATACCTGCCCGAGGGCGGATTCTTGCAGCCCGAAGACATCGAATGCCTCAACCGGTACATCACGTCCGATGCAGAGATCCCCTGGGTGGGCGCGGTCTCCACGGCCCGCGACGTGCACGCATTCGCCGAGATGCTGCGGCGTAAGGGTGAAGTCGGAGGTGAGTACCTCATCTCCCCGGCGATCCTCGATCAGGCGACCACGTTGCAGACCGGCGACATGCCCAACGACCTCTACGCCCAGATGGCGATGGCGCGCGGCTGGGAGATCCCGGCGGGCAATTTCGGTCTCGGGTTCTCCCTCTCCGGCACGGGCACCGCGCCCAACTTCTTCGGGCCGTTCACCTCACCGCGCACGCACGGCAATTACGGGGCGGGCTCGTCGCTGTTCTGGGTCGATCCCGAACGCGATATGACGCTGACGTTCCTCTCCGCCGGCGTGATGGAGGAATCGGAGAACGTGGCCCGATTCCAGAAGATCTCGACCATGGCCGCGTGCACCGCGGTGTGAGGCAGGATATGACAGGACCATCGATAATGCCCTCGCGAAATGCCCCGTGGCCCACGGTTTCGACGCGATGAGCGACGACTATTACATCGACCCGGCGGAGCACTTCGCGAAGTTTCGCGACGAGACCCCTGTGTTCTGGTATCCGTACCTCAACGCGTGGATGGTGACGCGCCGCGAAGATGTGGAATTCGTGCTCTCGGACTGGCAGCGATTCACTTCCGGCGCGAACTCCGGAAAGATCGAGCCGCCGGTCGAATACCGCGACGATCTTCCCGCGGAGTTGACGAGTCAGATGCTCGTCGGCAGCGATCCGCCCGGCCACACCGAGCACAGGTTCGTAGCCCAGCGCGGGTTCACCAAGGAGCGCATGGAGGCGCTGCAGCCGGAGATCGAGGCGCGCGCCCACCGCATCATCGACAAATTCGAGCAGGAGGGTTCGGCCAACCTCATCGATGCGTATGCCCTCGAGCTGACGACGCAGACGATCATGGCGCACATGGGCCTCGGCTACGAGGACGAGACGATGATGCGGCAACTGCGCGACGACTTCTTCGCGATTCTCGCCAGTGCCCAAGAACCCATGCCCGAGCCGGCCCGCTCGCAGGTGTGGAAGCGGTACCACGAGGCGACGATGTACTTGCGCTCGGTCGTCGCCGCCCGCAGGCCGTGGGCGGATCCGGGTGACGACCTCATCTCAGACATGGCTGCGGTCATGGACGATGAGGGTGAGCCGATGCTTTCGGACGCCCAGATCACTCTGCACCTCACGGAGTTCGCGGCGGCCGGCGTCGACTCGACCACCCAGGCGATCGCCAACGCAGTGATCTTCCTCTCCCGCGACGAGGCCCAACTCTCCGAAGCCATCGATGACCCGGAGCTGTGGCGTCGCGTGTTCGAAGAGACTGTGCGGCGACGGCCGTCGTCTGTATTCGCGTCACGCCAGGCGCAGGAGGACGAGACGATCGGCGGCGCCGAGATCAAGGCCGGAGACATGGTGTGGCTCGCGCTGGCCTCGGCCAATACCGACCCGCAGCACACGCCGCGGCCGTTCGAGTTCGACATCCACCGGCCCGATCCGGAAGATCACGTCACGTTCACGCGCGGCCGGCACACGTGCCTCGGCCAGTCGCTCGCGCGCGTGCAGGGCTCGACGGGCCTCAAGGTGCTCATCGAACGGCTGCCGTCGCTGCGGCCGGTGCCCGACTTTCCGCTCACCTTCGTCAAGATGGCGCTCCTACCCGTGCGGCGTGATCTGCCCGTCACCTGGGACATCGCCGACATCGACCGGCAGAAGTCGCAAGTCGTGCGGCAGATGAAGCTGACTGTCGCCGGGCGTCGCTATGCCTCCGACGGCGTGATCGAGCTGACGCTGGCGCACCCGGACGGAGGCGAACTGCCGGGGTGGAAGCCAGGCGCCCACATCGACCTGCACACCGGCGACGACGGACTGGGACGCACCTGCCAGTACTCGCTGTGCTCGTCTCCGTCGCAGCCGAACTCGTGGCGCATCGGGGTGCTGCGCGAGCCGGTGAGCCGGGGCGGGTCCGAGTGGATCCACGGCTCGCTGCGCGAAGGTGAACAGGTCACAGTGAGCTGGCCGCGCAACAACTTCCGCTTCCACGCGGCCGATCGGTACGTGTTCATCGCGGGTGGCATCGGCATCACACCGCTGCTGCCGATGATCGAGGCAGCTCAGGCGGCGGGAGCCGATTGGAGCCTCACGTACGGAGGCCGTAGCCGCGCCAACATGGCGTTTCTCGACGAGTTGGCTGCGCACTGAGACCGAGTGCGGGTCGTGCCGCAGGACGAGACCGGACTCATCGATGTGGCTGGTGCCATCGGTCAGCCGGATGCCGACACGCTCATCTACTGCTGTGGGCCCGAGCCTCTGCTGCAGGCAGTGGAGCAGGTCGTCGCGGGCGCCGGCTGGCCGGTGGGCGCTCTCAACCTCGAACGGTTCGCCCCGAAGGCCATTGTGCGTGAGCACCCCGACGAGGCTTTCGATGTGGAGTTCGCGACCTCCGGTCTCACGCTCCACGTGCCGGCCGACCGGTCGATCCTCGACGTGGCCGAAGAGCAAGGCCTCACCACGCTCTCCTCGTGCCGAGAAGGCACGTGTGGCACCTGTGAGACCCGTGTCATCGGGGGTGATGTCGACCATCGGGACTCGGTTCTCTCGGATGCCGAGCAAGAGGCGAGCGAAACGATGATGATCTGCGTGTCCCGTGCTGCTCACGGCTGTGGACGGTTGATCCTCGAACGATGACCCGCGCCAACCCCGCCCCCGGGCAACGAGCCGCGCAGAAGCTGCGCACGCGCCGAGCCCTCGCCGACGCCGCACGGGAACTGTTCGTGCAAACGGGTTACGGCGAGACGAAGGCCGAGGCCATCGCTGCCCGGGCCGGGGTGAGTCGCGCGACGTTCTATCTGCACTTCGCCTCCAAGGCGGAGATCGTCACCGACCTGATGCGCAGCCTGGCGGGGGATCTCGCCGAGAACATCACGAACCTGGCGAAGTGCACGACGCGCGAAGCCACGCATGAGTGGCTGGAATCCCACGCCGAGCTGTGGCGGGAGTACGAGGCCGAGTTCATCGCCATGCGCGAGGCACTCGGAACCGAACAGAAGGTTGCTGATGAGTGGTTCGCGTTCGTCAACGACGTCTCGGCACGAATGAGCTCTCCAGAGGGGAGCGCGCAGACTCGCGTCGCCATCTCGGTGTTCCTGCTCGGTCTCGAACGCACCTATGCCTCTGTGCTGCAGCAGGGCTACTCGGAACCCTGGGAGCTGGTGCGAGAAGCCTTGACGCAGCAGTGGCTGGGGCTCGTCGATGCCATGACCGAGGGATAGTCCCACGAGCTCGGGCAGGATGGCCGCATGGGTCACGTTCGCAGCATCGCCACGTATCCGGTCAAGGACGAGCCGGGGGTGTTCCACGACTCCGTGGAGATAGAGCCCGAGGGGCTCGCCGGTGACCGGCGCAAGAAGCGTCCGGTGCACCTGGTGGGGGCCGAAATCACGCCCGAGCACACGCGCGCCAACTTCTTTCTCACCCTCGGTGAGGCGGAGGTGCAGGCCCTCGTCGGAAGCCGTGTGCTGGTGGGCGACTCGGTTCTCGACATCACCGAACTGCCCACAGCGTGCCCGGGTGTCTATGCGGAGGTGGCGCAGACAGGGGCCGTGCGCGTGGACGACGATCTGCGCGTGCTGGAGTGACAGCCCTGGAGCGACAGCGGGCGACGGCACGTAGCAGCTCGTGATAGCGGGCGAACGTACCGCAGTTTGGGCTGCATGGATCGGACGTAACGCAAACCGAGAATGCCCTGACCAGGGCATCCCTCATGGTGGACAGACGCGAGACAGCCCGTATTGCGGTACCTCGACGGATACCGGGTGCGTGCGCAGGTCGCTGGTCGGGGCGGCGAGTTCGCGGACGTACCATCGAAGGTGGTGCCCGGGCCTTCCGGGCGTAGTCGACCCTTCGAGGAGCTCCCCGTGTCCACCGTGTCCACCGAGATCACCGTCACCCTCGCAGGCGAGCAGCGATCGGTGCCGGAGGGCACGACCGCGGCGGACCTGCTCACCGGAGACAAGCGCATCGTCGCCGCCCGCCTCAACCCCGGCGAGGGCGAGCGCCTCGTCGACCTGACCCACGTGCTCACCGACGGCGACACCGTCGAGGGCGTCGACGTCGGCAGCACCGACGGCCTGAACATCCTGCGCCACTCCGCCACCCACGTGATGGCCCAGGCGGTGCAGAAGCTGCGCCCGGGCGCCAAGCTCGGCATCGGCCCGTACATCACCGACGGTTTCTACTACGACTTCGACGTCGACGAGCCGTTCACCCCCGACGATCTCAAGGCGCTCGAGAAGAGCATGCAGAAGATCGTCAACGAGGGTCAGACCTTCCGTCGCCGAGTCGTCACCCACGAGGGGGCGCTCGCCGAACTCGCCGACGAGCCCTACAAGCTCGAGCTCATCGGCTTGGCGGACGGCCCCGGCTCCGGCGGGGGAGACGAAGGTCTCGATGCTGGGCTGGATAGTCTGGCCGAGGGCGCGAGCATGGAGGTGGGCGGCGACGAGCTGACCATCTACGACAACGTGACCCGTACCGGCGACGTGGCCTGGAAGGACCTGTGCCGTGGCCCCCACGTGCCCACCACCAAGGTGCTCGGCAACGGCTTCAAACTGATGCGCAGCAGCGCCGCCTACTGGCGCGGCGACCAGCGCAACGCCGGCCTGCAGCGCCTCTACGGCACCGCCTGGCCCAGCAAGGCCGAGATGCGGGCCTACCTCGATCGCCTCGCGGAGGCCGAGAAGCGCGACCACCGCAAGCTCGGCACCGAGCTCGACCTGTTCAGCTTTCCCGACGAGATCGGCTCCGGCCTGCCGGTGTTCCATGCCAAAGGCGGCATCATCCGCATGGAGATGGAGGAGTACAGCCGCAGGCAACACGTCGCGGCCGGCTACCAGTTCGTCAACACCCCGCACATCACCAAGGGGCAGCTCTTCGAGAAGAGCAAGCACCTGGAGTGGTACGCCGACGGCATGTTCCCGCCCATGCACGTCGACGAGGAGCATGACGCCGACGGCAACGTCACCAAGCAGGGCCAGGACTACTACCTCAAGCCGATGAACTGCCCGATGCACAACCTCATCTACTCCTCGCGGGGCCGCAGTTACCGCGAACTGCCGATGCGGCTGTTCGAGTTCGGGCACGTCTACCGGTACGAGAAGTCCGGTGTCGTCCACGGCTTGACCAGGGCACGCGGCTTCACGCAGGACGACGCCCACATCTACTGCACCCGCGAGCAGATGAAGGAAGAGCTCACCTCGCTGCTCCACTTCGTCTTGAACCTGCTCAAGGACTACGGGCTCACCGACTTCTACCTGGAGTTGTCGACCAAGGATCCGGAGAAGTTCGTCGGCGACGACGCCACCTGGGATGAGGCCACCGAGGTGTTGCGGCAGGTCGGTGTCGAATCGGGGCTGGAGCTGGTCCCCGATCCGGGCGGCGCGGCCTTCTACGGCCCGAAGATCTCGGTGCAGGCCAAGGACGCGATCGGGCGCACCTGGCAGCTCTCGACCATTCAGCTCGACTTCTTCGAGCCCGACCTGTTCGAACTCGAGTACCAGGCCTCCGACGGCAGCCGGCAGCGGCCGGTGATGATCCACCGGGCGCTGTTCGGTTCGATCGAACGCTTCTTCGGTGTGCTGCTCGAGCACTACGCAGGCGCGTTCCCGGCGTGGCTGTCGCCGGTTCAGGTGACCTGCATCCCCGTGGCCGAGGAGTACGTGCCGTACCTCGAGGACGTGGCGGCACGGCTTCAGGCGGAGGGCGTTCGCGTGGAGGTCGACGGCAGCGACGACCGGTTCCCGAAGAAGATCCGCAACGCCAGCACCTCCAAGGTGCCGTTCGCGCTGATCGCGGGGGAGGACGACCGCTCCGCCGGAGCCGTGTCGTTCCGCTACCGCGACGGCTCGCAGGAGAACGGCGTGCCGGTCGACGAGGCGATCGCCAAGATCGTGGAGGTCATCCGCAGCCGCCGCAACGACTGACACCCGGCTCGTCAGGAGCGCGCTCGGCCCATTCGTACGAAGACGTCGAGGCAGGAGGGGTCGTCGACCGCGTCGAGGCTGACGACCTTCTCCACCGGAGCGCCGGTGAGGATGCGCTTGACCGGCACCTCGAGCTTCTTGCCGGTACGGGTGTGGGGGATGGCGGGCACCTCGAAGATCTCGTCGGGCACGTGCCTCGGCGACGCCTGCTCGCGCAGGCGGGTGCGGATGGAGGCGACGAGCTCGTCGTCCAGGTGCCGGCCTTCGTCGAGCACGACGAACAGCGGCATCCAATACTCGCCCTCGGGCAGGTCGACGCCCACGACCAGTGCCTCGCGTACTCCGGGGGTGCTCTCGACGATCTCGTAGATGTCGGCACTGCCCAGCCGCACCCCCTTGCGGTTGAGGGTGGCGTCGGAGCGGCCGTGGATGACGACGCTTCCGCGGTCGGTCAGCGTGACCCAGTCGCCGTGCCGCCACACGCCGGGGTAGACGTCGAAGTAGGTGTCGCGATAGCGATCACCGCTGGGGTCGTTCCACAGGAAGACCGGCATCGAGGGCATCGGCGCCGTCACGATGAGTTCGCCCACTTGGTTTCGCACGGGATGGCCGTTCTCGTCGAACGCCTCCAGCGCGACGCCGAGCGGCCGGCAGGAGAGCTCGCCAGGCCAGACCGGCACCGTCGGCGCCCATGCGGCGAGAGCGGACACGACATCCGTGCCGCCCGAGATCGAGACGAGCGGAACTCCCGCGAACTGCTCGGCGATCCACGTGTACGAGCCTGTCGTGAGCGGGGAGCCGGTGGCACCGATGAGGCGGATGCGGCTCAGGTCGAGAGCGCGGGAGGGCTCGTCTCCGGCCGCCTGGCTCGCGTGCAGGTAGCTCGGGCTGGTTCCGAACACCGTGACCGCGTGCTCGGCGCACAGCTCCCAGAGCCGCTTCGTGTCCGGATACACGGGGCTGCCGTCGTACGCCACGATCGAACTGCCCATGAGTAGCCCGGCGACGACCAGGTTCCACATCATCCAGTTGGTGCTCGTGTACCAGAAGAGACGGTCCTCGCCCGAGAGGTCGAGGTGCAGCCCGAGCACTTTGAGGTTCTCGAGGACTACTCCACCGTGACCGTGCACCAGCCCCTTGGGCACGCCGGTCGTACCGGAGGAGTAGAGCACCCACAGCGGATGCTCGAACGGCACGGCGACCGGATCGAGGGGCGGAATCTCCGCGGCCGAGCCCGCCACGACCTCCGCGTAGTCGATGACCGGAACGTCGAAGGCGAGCGGAGCCTCGCCCAGATGCGGCACGTGCACCACGGCGCGCACGGAGGGGAGCAGGCGCGACAAGTCGACGGCCTCGCTACGCCGGTCGTGACGTGCACCGCCGAACCGGTAGCCGTCGGCGCATACGAGAACGACGGGCTCCAACTGGCCGAGCCGGCCCGCGGCCGCAGCGGCGGCGTAGTCCTGCCCGCAGGCCGACCAGATCGCCCCGAGACTCGCGGTGGCCAGAAACGCGACCACGGCGGCACTCGCATTGGGGAGGTAGCCGGCCACACGATCTCCGCGACCGACGCCGAGGTCTCGGAAGCTCGCCGCCAGCAACGATGTGCGGCGCCGCAACTCGGCCCAGGTCAGCTCCGCGGAACGCCCGTCCTCGGTGACCTCGACCACGGCGACGCCGTCGGCCGGCCGGCCGTGGAAGACCTGGTCGACGAAGTTAAGCGTGGCGCCGGGAAACCACACCGCCCCCGGCATCCGGGCATCCTGCAACGCCGGCCCGTCGCCGCGCTCTCCCTGCACGTCACCATCACGCCACACGAGATCCCAGAAGGCGTCGAGGTTCTCCACGGACCAGCGCCAGAGGTCGTCGTAGGAGTCGAGGCGCACATCGAACTCGGACGCGGTACGGCGGGCGAACCGCGCGATGGCACTGCGATCCGCGCTCGCCGGGTCGGGGCTCCACATGGGCGTCGGTTGCTGTTGCACGATTCCTCCTCCGGAACTCTGACGCGGTGAGAGCTGGCCACGCTGGGTTCCAGCGGGTTCCGCGCGGCTCCCACACGGGTCTCCAGCAAGTCTCCTCCGGGGTCGACCGACCCGCCCGGCGGCACGGCGGAGCGACTGACCTGCGTATTCACTGTTCACAGTTGCGATGCCTCATGGTCTACTTGAGGTGTGCCGGTAACTCAAGGCCAGCTCGTCGAGCTGTCGCGCGCCGAGGCCGAGGATGCGTTCGCGCTCGCCGCCCTCGAATTGCAGCGCGCCCGCGAACAGGGCCGGCCTGGGCAAGAGGGGTTCATGGACAAGTACGCCGATTTCTGGTTGACCGACCGGCAACACCGCCCGGCGTGGCTGGTCAAGCAGTTCGACGGGCGGCCGCTCGGGAGCCTCGTCCTCGATGTGCGGTTGTCGATGCCGTCGCCCGGACTACGCAGCCGCGCCATCGCCGTGATCGACACACTGTTCGTCAACCCCACGCACCGGCGGCAGGGTAACGGGGAGAAGCTCGTGCGCGCAGCGCTCATCTGGTGCACGCAGGCGGGGGTGACCGCCGTGCACGTCGCCCCGACCCCGGTGTCGGCGTCACTGCTGGCGCGGCTCGGCTTCACGCCCGCCAACTCCGAGATCGCTCTCGTCAAGCTCCGCTGACCCGCTGACCCGCTGACCCGCTGACCCGTCGGGCCGCTGCGTCCGGTTCATCCGGCTACTCGCTGGGTGCCGCAGCTCCTGGGAGCCCATGGGCGGCCGGCGCAGAAATTCTCGCCAGAACCGGTCCGGCGGGTGCCCTCATGTGGGATCGCGCGGATAAGGTGACGCTTCCGGCAACCGTGGACAACCGCCTCCCGCGACGACCACGAGCACCGAAGCTGCGCCGACCATCGACGAGGAGCTGCCCATGTCTGCAACGCCGCAGAGCGCCGTCACACAGGTCAAACCCGGTTGGCGGAGTGTGGGCCCCGGCCTCGTCGTCGCCGCCACGGGTGTTGGGGCCGCCGACCTCGTCGCCACCCTGCTGGCCGGGCAGCGCTACGGATACGCCTTGCTCTGGGCCGTGGTGCTGGGCTGCATCATGAAAATCGTGCTCGTCGAAGGCGCCGGCCGCTATTCGCTCGCGACCGGCGAGACGATCTACCACGGCTGGAGCCGGCTCGGCTGGTGGACGTCGGTCTACTTCGGGCCGTACATCGTCATCTGGGGATTCGTGTACGGCGCGGCCGCCATGGCCGGCACCGGCATCCCGCTGGCGGCCCTGTTTCCCGTCGCGAGCGTGACGTTCTGGGGCATCCTCTCCGGACTCATCGGCATCGCCCTCGTCTGGTTCGGCCGGTACTCACTGGTCGAGAAGTTGTGCACCGTGCTCGTCGGGCTGATGTTCATCTCGATGGTCGGTGCAGCGGTGATGACGCTGCCGAACCTCGGCGAGATCCTCAAGGGCCTCGTGCCCACCATCCCGCAGGGGTCTTTGGTCAACATGCTCTCGGTCGCGGGCGGCGTCGGCGGCACGATCACACTCGCGGCCTATGGCTACTGGATCCGCGAGAAGGGCTGGACGCAACCGAAGCACATGTCGCTCATGCGCTTCGACAACACGATCGCCTACACGGTGACCGGCATCTTCGTCGTCTCCACGTTGATCGTGGGCGCCGAGCTGCTGTACACGTACGGCCTCGCCGTCGAATCCAAGGACAGCGACAAGGCGTTGCTCGAACTCTCCACCATCCTTGGTGACCGGTACGGCGTCTGGGCCTCGAAGGTCTTCCTCGTCGGCTTCTGGGCCGCGGCCATGTCGTCGCTGGTCGGCGTGTGGAACGGCGTGTCGATGATGTTCGCCGACTTCGTGCGTCACATCACGAAGAAGGCCGACGACGACCCCGACATCCTCGCCGGCGGCAAGTGGTACAAGGCCTACGTTCTCTGGTTGACGTTCCCGCCGATGATCATGCTGTTCTTCGGCCGGCCGGTCGCGCTGATCCTCGCCTACGGCGTGCTCGGCTCGCTGTTCATGCCGTTCCTCGGCCTCACGCTGGTGTTGCTGCTCAACTCGAAGCACACGCCCAAGGAGTGGCGCAACGGCCCCGTCTCCAACTTTGTACTCGGTCTGTGCGCGCTGTTCTTCTTCGTGCTCGCCGCGAACGAGCTGATCACGCGATTCTCCTGAGCGGGGGAGGCAGGGCAGCGGTCACTGCCCCCGCGCCAGGTACACGTGCTCGCGGCAGACCCAGCTACTCGGAGGCCGAGCCTGAGTCGACCGGTTCGCAGACGAACACCGGGATGAGCCGGTCGGTATTGGTCTGGTATTCGGCGTAGGGCGGGAAGGCCGCGACGCACCGTGCCCACCACTCGTCGCGCTCGGCTCCCTCCAGCTCGCGGGCGACGAGCTCGTGGGTCTCGGTTCCGTCTTGCAGGTCGACCCTCGGGTTGGCCTTCATCGAGTGGTACCAGGCCGGGCTCTTCGGGGCCCCGCCGGCGGAGGCGACGGCCGGCGCCAGGGCACGCAGGAACAGCAGCGACGCGGCGAGGTTGCGGTGGTGCAGCTCGTCGCCCATCTGGAGCGCCTGGACCATCATGCGGTTGAGGTCGACGCCGCCCACCGCGCGGACGTCAAGGTCAGTTTCGACGTTAACTACCGCGCCAAACTGTGGCCGATCGAAACGGCCGCCCCGGCTCTGCTGGAGCTGTGCCACCGGGCCGATTTCGTGCTGG
>ERZ1032895.250-NODE-250-length-11022-cov-13.032187_pt1 | contig 11022 bp, 10 predicted proteins | sample MGYA00516687_ERZ1032895 | MGnify/ENA primary metagenome ERZ1032895 (study PRJEB33719, sample SAMN04261600) | wastewater metagenome | biome: rural village; feature: latrine urine exit; material: soil | place: El Salvador | collected 2013-01-14 ... | reverse complement strand
AATCCGCTGCTCAAACGCTCGGTGTATCTGGGCGCGGGAGTCATGGGTGGCGCGGTGTTCTGGCTGTGGCTCAAGGCGTTCGAACGCCGGCATGGCCGGGTGGATCGGCTGGTCTTTCGCGGGGTGGGGACCTTTGAGCAGGTGTGGACCTTTCGCGATTCGCGCGCCCGCTACGTGTTGGAAAACGTGCTGCATGCTAAAGACCAGAGTAAGCGCAGCAATAATAAGCTCAATCAGTTGGGCCGCAGGCTGTTCGCACGCTGCTTGCTTCACGGCCGACACCTGGTTGCAGTGTCGTCCGGCGTGGCCGAGAGTCTGCGCGAGGCCATGGAAGTGTGGCGCTTTCAACCTGCTTCATTGACGGTGATTCCCAATCCTTGCCCGCTGCCGAGCATTCGCCGCAGCATGCTTGAGCCGCACCCAGCCATTCCCAAGGTGCCTTATCTGGTTAGCGTGGGCCGCCTGGTACCGGCCAAGGATCATGCGCTGCTGCTGCGATCCTACGCGCGCAGCGGTGTGAAGTTGCCGCTGGTACTGGTGGGTGACGGCCAGGAGCGCGAGCGTCTGCAACAGCTGGCCGACTCGCTGGGCATTGCTGAGCGGGTCGTCTTTACCGGGCAGCAGGCCAACCCCTACCCGTGGATGCATCAGGCGCGGCTGTTCGTGTTGAGTTCGCGCTTCGAGGGCATGGGCATCGTGCTGTTTGAGTCGCTTGCCTGCGGCACGCCGGTGCTCAGCGTGGACTGCCCCGGCGGCATTCGCGAGATCCTCAAGGGCGAGCTTGAGGCCAGCATCGTGGAACACTCCGAAGAGGCTCTGGCCGAAGGCCTGCGCCAGCGTGTCATTGGCGACAAGCCCTCCATACGTGACGCTTGGCTGGATGACTTCCGGCCTGAGCGCATCGCTGGTGCCTTTCTGAAGCCCCTACATCTGAAGCCCCTACAATAGCTGCGACTATCAAGGATAGCCCGATGACGTCTGTGCTTTTTGTGGTTGACCATCTCGATACGGGTGGGGCTCCGGTAGTCGTGCGCGATCTTATCTCTGGCCTGGTGGAACAGGGGGCTTCGGTGACGCTGGTGGTGCTCAGTGAGCGGGTATCGCATGCGCTGCCGCCAAGCGTGCCGTGCGTGCGACTTCCCTTCGTTCCGCGCTCGCGGCTTGAGCGCATGCGGCGCTATCGAATGCATGCGCGTCAGTTTGACGACTGGCTGAGCCAGCAGGGTGGCGCTGATTTCGACCTGGTGGTGGCGCACCTGCACCATGCGCACCAGGTGGTAAGTCGCAGTTGCCTGGCGGATCAGGCCTGGTATTGCCTGCATTCGGATCCAGTGGTCGCCTTTCTTGGCAACAAGTCGGGATTGGGCCGCTGGCTCAAGCGTCGGAAGGTGGCCAGGCTCTACGCTGGCCGCCAGGTCATCGGCGTTTCGCAAGGTATCATTGACCGCTTGCAGTCAGTACTGGGTGTCCGCACTGCCAGGGCCCTGTGCATTCATAACCCTCTGGATATTGGGGCGATCAGCAGCAAGGCCATGGCGTCACCCGATGATATTCCCGAGCACTTTCTGCTGTTTGTGGGGCGCCTTGATCAGCGCGCCAAGCGGCTTGATCGCTTGCTTGCTGGCTATCAGAAAAGCGGGGTCGAGCTGCCCTTGCTGATGGTCGGCGAGGGCGGCGATCGCCAATTGGTACTCAAGCAAATCGAGCAGTTGGGGCTGGAGGGGAAGGTCCGGCTGCTTGGCCATCGCGACAATCCTTATAGCTACATGAAATGTGCCACGGCGCTGTTGTTAAGTTCTGACTATGAAGGATTTCCGCTGGTCATCGTTGAGGCGCTCGCCTGCGGCACGCCCGTGGTCAGCACGGACTGTCCGACAGGACCCAGCGAGATTCTGACCGGGGAGCTGAGCCGCTACCTGGTGCCGAGGGACGATATTCAGGCGTTCGCCGATGCCATTCGTGATGTGGTGGAACAGCCGATAAGGGTGCCTGAAGAAGCGGTTGCCGAGTTTGCGCTGGCGCGGGTGGTGTCGCACTACCTGGCGTTGGCTGATGCGTGAGTCTTTGACCAGTGGCACTTTCGCCGCCGCTGCGCGGCAGGTCGCCCAGTAAACTGGCCTCTTACGAAACCCTGGCCTGCGGCCTCTCATTGCCGCTGCGCAACCGGCGCCGCGAGGCGCCTCGGGATGGTCGTGATGGCTTCCGACGAAAATCAGCCCCCCCCCTTACTCCTCACCTTTTTCTACTTGTCCCCGAGCAGCGCCCGCAGCCGCTGTTCGGCATGCTGGCGGTAGGTCTCGCCGCCAAGCTTGGCAGCGGTCAGTGAGTTCTTGATCATCGCCCAGCGGGCTTGCCGGCGGTGTGGCAGGCGGCGCAGATGGGTATCGAGCCAGATCAGGGTGCCGCTGTCGGCAACCAGCAGGTTGTTATAGTGCAGGTCACGTGCCGCGTAGCCGTTGCGCGCGATATGAGCGACTTGGTCGCATAGCCGGTCAAGGATTCCCCGGCGGTCCTGTTCGCTCATGGCCTTGAAGACTTCACCGCCCAGCTGGGCGTCGGAGATGTGCTCCATCAGCAACAGCGAGGCGTTGCGGTTGGCGGGGTTCAGCGAGACTCCCCAACCGTGGTAGAGCGGCGTGCTCAGGCCGAGACGTTGCAGGGTGCGCCCACTGCGAAACTCCTTGCGCGCATCGGACTGCAGCAGCCAGCGCTTTTCCAGGTAGTCTCGTCCAAGCCACTTGAGCGGCGCCTGGCGCTTGTCGAACTTGTCCGGTACCACCTTGGCCAGGATCTTGCCGTCTCGGGATAGAAAGAAGCGGCTGCTGGCCACCGACTCGAAGGCTTCGGTGGTGGTCGTGCGTGCCAGTTGCAGACCATCGGGCAGGCGGCGTGGATGAAACACCAGGTAGCGGTGCGGCTTGCCATCGAAGGGCAGGTTAAGCAGCTTCATCGTGGTCGTGGCACCCCTACAGCGCTTCGAACTGCGGCAACACAGTTTCCTTGAGGAACTGCTGATAGTGGCGAGGCTCGACGACGACCGGGTCGCGATCCATGCGCGCAATTGCATCGGCCAGGCCGGCTTCGTCGTCCGGGGCGATCAGGAAGTCGCCAAACTCCTGGGTGAGTATTTCCCGCGGGCCGCTGGGGCAGTCGACGCTGATGATCGGGGTGTGCAGTAAAAGCGCCTCAATGAGCACGGTGGGCAGGCCTTCTCTGTCCGATGTCAGGACAAGCGCCTTGGCATTGGCAATCATCGGGTAAGGGTTGGGCTGGTAATCGACTATCTTGACGCTGTCCGACAGCCCCAGTTGATCAATCTGCAGTTGAATCCCCTGTTTCTCATCCGGCTTGCCCTTGCCCAGAATCACCAGCGGGGAGGAGGCGTGGCTTGCTGCATAGGCCATCAGCAGCCGGTCATGGCGCTTTCTTTTTTCGAAGGTGCCGACATGGATGAAATAGCCTTGTGGCGCATAGGGAAGCGCTTTTTCTGCGTTTGCAGCCTGCCTGATAGCCTCCTGATCAAAGGGGTTGTAGATGACCTGCATCTTGTCTGGCGCAAGGCCGGCAAGAGTATGTAACGACTGCTTGATTCCCTTGGATACCGTGATCACCTTTCTGTTGCGATAGAAGCGCTGCAGCTTGCCGATCTTTTTTCTGACCTCGGTTGACTGGGCAGGCAGGCCGGCGATGCTGTTGGCATGTATCCAGAAATACAGCCTGGGGTGCTTGATGTGGCGCGTTATCTTGTCGCACGAGCAGGAGATGATGGTGTCGGGCGCATAGGCGTCGAGTGCTTTGTGGATCCTGTGGGCCTGATACTTTTCCAGCAGAACGTTGGAAACGGCCTTGCTCAGCTTGTTGATCAGCGACAGGTTGACGATATCAAGCTCCGGCGGCACCTCATGCTCGATAAGGTCGCGCAGCATGAACACTCTCACTGCGTGCCCTCTCTGGCGCAGGCCTTCGGCGGTATTCAGCAATACCTTCTGTGCTCCACCGCCATACAAGTCGGCGATGACAAAGGCGAAGCGTTTATGAGTCATGGAGCACTCCGTTTCGGCGACAGCGGCAAAGGCTAACACGGCACCTGTTCGAGTGGCAGACGCTGTCTCGCTGGCGCGCCTGACGTACAATCGGGGCGATGATACCAAGGGACAGCGTTTATGAGAGTTCTGATCACCGGCATGGCGGGTTTTATTGGCCACGCTGTGGCGCGGCGGCTTTCAGGCCAGGGACACGAGATTATTGGCGTCGATAATCTTAACGATTACTACGATGTGACATTGAAGCAGGCGCGGCTGGCTGATCTGGACAGCTGCCAAGACGTACGTTTCCAGCCGTTGGAGCTGGCGGATCGCGAGGCGGTGGCGGCGCTGTTTGCCAGCGAGCGCTTCGACCGGGTCATCCATCTGGCTGCTCAGGCCGGGGTGCGTTATTCGCTGGAAAACCCCCATGCCTATGTGGACTCGAACCTGGTGGCTCACGTCAATATTCTGGAAGGCTGCCGCCAGACCGGCGTTGAACACCTGGTGTATGCCTCGTCGAGCTCGGTGTATGGCGAGAATGAGACGGTGCCATTTGCCACCGGTGACCGGGTAGATCGTCCCATCAGCCTGTATGCGGCCACCAAGAAGGCCAACGAGCTGATGAGCCATACCTACTCGCACCTGTATGAGCTGCCGACCACGGGGCTGCGATTCTTCACGGTGTATGGTCCCTGGGGGCGTCCGGACATGGCGATGTTCAAGTTCACCCGGGCGATTCTTGAGGGCGAGCCGATCCAGGTCTATAACCACGGCGACATGTATCGCGACTTTACCTATATCGATGACATCGTCGAGGGTGTGGTGCGGGTACTGGACGTGGTGCCTGCGCGCGCTGAGGCCGGCGCTCCCTATGTGCTATACAACATCGGCCATGGTAGTCCTGTGCAATTGATGGAGTTTGTGCGTGCCATCGAGCGGGCCACGGGGCGTGAGGCACAGTGCGATTTCCAGCCGATGCAGCCAGGTGACGTGCCGCGCACCTGGGCGGATACCGAGGCGCTGTTCGCGGCTACCGGCTATCAGCCTTGTATCGGCGTCGACGAGGGCGTGAGGCGTTTTGTTGAGTGGTACCGCGGTTACTATGGGGTTTGAGTGCTGAGCCCTGGGTTTCGTGGGTATTTTGATACGTAAGCAAGTCGATACATCATCATCTAGTCGAGGATAAGGAAGCAGGGATGAAAATCACCATTTTCGGAACGGGCTATGTGGGGCTGGTTACTGGTACCTGTCTGGCGGATGTCGGCCATGATGTGATGTGCATGGATGTGGATGCCGACAAGATTGCCGGCCTGGAAGCGGGTCGGATTCCCATCTATGAGCCGGGCCTTGAGGAGATGGTCAAGGCCAATGTGGCGTCCGGGCGGTTGCGGTTTACCACCGATGCGGAGCAGGCGGTGGGTTTTGGCATGCTGCAGTTTATCGCCGTGGGCACGCCACCGGACGAGGATGGTAGCGCTGATTTACGCTACGTGCTTGAAGTGGCCAACACCATTGGCCGCTACATGAATGACGAGAAGATTGTGGTCGACAAGTCCACGGTGCCGGTGGGCACGGCCGACAAGGTGCATGAGACCATCGCCGCCGCGCTCGAGGCGCGTGGCGTCTCACATCCGTTTGAGGTGTGCTCCAACCCCGAGTTTCTCAAGGAAGGCGCAGCCATCGAGGACTTCACCCACGGCGCACGCATTATCGTCGGCACCGATTCGCCCCGGGTGAAATCGGTGATGCGGGAGTGCTACGGCCCCTATATTCGCCTGCAGGAAAAGCTGATGTTCATGGAGGTGCGGGCGGCGGAGCTGACCAAGTACGCCGCCAACGCCATGCTCGCCACCAAGATCAGCTTCATGAACGAGATCGCCAACCTGGCCGAGCTGCTGGGTGCGGATGTGGAGCAGGTGCGCCGCGGGATCGGTTCGGATCCGCGCATCGGCTATCATTTCATCTATCCAGGCTGTGGCTATGGCGGCTCGTGCTTTCCCAAGGATGTCCAGGCGCTGGCGCGCACTGCCGGTGAGGTGGATTATCACGCCGAGCTATTGGAAGCGGTGGAGGCGGTCAACTTCCGCCAGAAGCAGACGCTGTTCAGCAAGCTGGAAAGAGCGTTTGATGGCGAACTCGAGGGCCGCACCATTGCGCTCTGGGGGCTTTCTTTCAAGCCCAACACCGATGACATGCGCGATGCGCCCAGCCGCACGTTGATGGAGGCACTGTGGGCCGTCGGTGCCAAGGTGCGCGCCTATGATCCCGAGGCCATGGATGAGTGTCGGCGCATCTACGGTGAACGCGACGACCTGGCGCTGGTGAACGACCGCGAAGCTGCGGTTGCCGATGCCGATGCGCTGGTGATCTGCACCGAGTGGAAGCCGTTTCGCTCGGTGGACTTCGCCTGGCTCAGATCGCAGCTGAGCACGCCGGTGGTGGTCGATGGCCGCAACCTGTATGAGCCTGAAGCAGTGCGTGAGGCCGGGCTTCTGTATTATGCCGTGGGCCGGGGAGACTCGCTGGCGAGTGTGAGCTAGGAGCAAGGTGCTCAGAGGCACGATGCACGGTGGTCTCTTACGAAAACCAACACCTGCTCGGTGGTTTCATCAGGCTGTTAAAACCCGCTCCAGCGGCTCCAGCATGCCCGGTGCCAGCGCCTGCTCCAGTGCGGTAATGCGCAATAGCCGCCCAAGCTCAGGATGTGCCGCCCGGGCGATCAGCCGGCCCGCGTCGAGCATCTCGGCATGAACGCGCTCGGCAAGCTCGGCGCTTGGCAGGCGCAGGGCGACAAAGTTGGTGGCGCTGGGCAACACCTCGGCGCCGAGGCTACTCAGACGCTCACTGAGGGCGTCGCGCCGTTGCTTTACGGAGGCAATATGGGCGCTGGTCTCGTCGGGGGCGTCGAGCACTACTTCGGCGGCGGCCTGGGACAGCGTCGATACCGCATAGTGGATGCGGACCTTCATCAGCATGGCTAGAACCTCCGGCTCGGCAATCGCATAGCCAACCCTGAGCCCGGCCAGCCCGTGGGCCTTGGACAGGGTGCGACAGCGAATCACCCCGGGCATGGCACGGTTGGCCCACGGTCGTTCGGCGTCTGGCCGAAAATCGTGATAGGCCTCGTCGAGCAGCAGCCAGCAGTCTTCGGGCAGCTCGCTGTGCAGCGTAGCGATGTCGTGATCGGAATGCAGATGGCCGCTGGGGTTGTCGGGGTTGGCCAGATACACCAGGCGTGCGTTGTTTTGCCTGGCTTGATGGGCCAGCGCGGCAAGATCCGGTGCTAGCCTGGGAACGCCGTGTGCTGATGAGCCTTGAACGTTATTGTCGCTCACCTGGTCATAGCTCACTTCGATCAGCCGGCAGCCCTGGCCCCGAGCGAAATAGGCGAAGGTGGGGTAGGTGCCGGCGGTGGTGATGACCGTGTCGCCCGGGCCGCAGGTAGCGCGCAGAATCAGCGCAAGCAGGCTGTCGCAGCCGGCATCCACCAGCAACTGGTCGAGCAGGAAGCCGTGCTGGCGCACCAGCCGCTGGCGAATCCCCAGCGCTTCGGAGTCACCGTAGGAGTAAACGTGCTCGACCATGGCATCACCAAAGTGCCGACGTAGGGCGGCGTGGGGCATGTCCAGGCCTTCGTTGGAGCCCAGCTGATGCGGAATCTCGTGGCCAAGGCGGCGTTCCAGCACGCGCACGCCGGGGAAGGGGTTGTCGGGGCCAGGTGAGGTCAGGTGGTCGTTGAATCGCGGCATGCTTGCTCCGTGAGATACAGCTGTCAGGATGCTGCTTGAATATTAAGTGTTGCGCCTATTGGTGCATGACATGCAGCATGACATATTCGCCGCCTGTGGCCGAGCGAGTCATCAAGCAGGCTGGTATCATCGAGAAAGACTCCGCGCAGGGTCATTTTACTCATACATTTGGAGGTGCGGGATGGCTCGCGAGATCATCGTTCTTGGCGCCGGCATGGTTGGCGTTTCAATAGCTTGGCACCTGGCTCGCCGGGGACATTCGGTGACGCTGATAGATCGCCGAGAGCCGGGGCGCGAAACCTCGTTTGGCAACGCCGGCATCATTCAGCGCGAGGCGGTGCAACCTTACGCCTTTCCGCGCGATCTGCGCACTATGCTGCGGGTCCTGCCGAATCGCGAGATCGATATTCGTTACCGCATCGAGGGAATGTTCAAGGCCGCCGTGCCGCTGCTCCAGTACTGGCACAACTCCGGGGGCAGCCGCTACAAGGCGATTGTCAAAGAGTGGGCCACGCTGATTCAGCTGTCGCTGGACGCTCATGCGCCGATGATTGAAGCTGCTGGCGCTGAATCGCTGGTACGCAAGGAAGGCTGGCTCGAGCTGTATCGCACCAAGTCCAAGTTGGAGGAGCGCGTCAAGGAGGCAGAGGACTGCCGCGACCGCTTCGGCGTGGAGTTTGCGGTGCTCGACTCCAAGGCGCTGGCGGAGATGGAGCCTTCGCTGGACAGCTCGCTGGTCGGCGCCATTCACTGGCTGAACTCCTGGACCGTGGAAAGCCCCGGAGATCTGGTGTTGGCCTATGCCAAGGCGTTCGAAAGTGAAGGGGGACGCTTCTTGCAAGCCGATGTCGAGGCCCTTGACGAGGTCGGAGATGGCTGGATGGTCACTACCAATCAGGGCGAGCTGCGCGCCGATGATGTTGTGCTGGCCATGGGCCCCTGGTCGAAGCGCTGGCTGGAGCCGCTGGGCTACTCGGTGCCGCTGTTTGCCAAGCGCGGCTATCATATGCATTACGGCAGCAAGCCGGGAGCGAAGCTCAATCACTGGATCATGGATGCCGAGATAGGCTATCTGCTGGCGCCGATGAAGTCCGGTATTCGCTTGACTACCGGTGCCGAACTGGAGCGGCTGGATGCACCGCCCCATCTGCGCCAGCTGGCGGCCGCCGAGGCCAAAGCTCGCACGCTGTATCCGCTGGCTGAGCCGTTGGATGTGGAACCGTGGAAGGGCGCGCGCCCCTGTATTCCCGACATGAAGCCGGTGATTGGCTCGGCAAATCACCACAAGGGGCTGTGGTGTGCCTTTGGCCACGGCCATCAGGGCTTCACCCTGGGACCGGCCACGGGGCGCTTGCTGGGGCAGATGATGGATGGCGAAACGCCAGAGGTGGACATGCAGCCGTTCCGGCTGGATCGCTTCTGAGGCGATGGCCGCTGTGCAAGGCCTAGCGGCTTTGGCCTTGTCGGCGCTGCCCCTTTACCGAGTGAGCTATCAGCTTGAACAGCAGGGTCACTACGAACACCAGCCAGCCGGCAGTGGCCAGGGAGCAGAACAGCAGCATCTTGTTGGCTCCCTCGACCGGATAGATCAGGTAGTCGATGACCACGGCCAGCAGGAAGGCAAGAGTGATTGGCAGGGCGAGGATATGCATCCACATCTCGGTGCGTCGCTTGCGCACGTGATAGCGGGCCAGCATGACCCTGACGGGGCGGTAGACCGAACTGATCAGCGCGATGGTGGCGACCATCAGCAGGGCGGCCAGCGCGGGTTCGACGCGATCGACAGACACCGCGTACCACGTCGCCCAGTAGAGCACCAGCCACATCAGGCCGGCCAGACTGGCAACGAGGTCGGCATATTGACGTACCTTGGGCATGTCTTCCTCACGCATGATTGGTGGGTGGGATGATACGGCAACAGTGCCCGTCATGACGAGTGCATGGCGCCCGGAGTGCGGCGGTAATCGGGTATACTCTGTCGGCGAATCCACCGCCGAGACAGGACCCACCGTGAACTCTATCACTCTTACCCGCCCGGACGACTGGCACCTCCACCTGCGCGATGGTGCCGCCCTTGCCGCCGTGGTCGCGGCCAGCGCGCACCAGATGGGGCGCGCCATCGTGATGCCGAACCTTACTCCTCCGGTCACCAATACCGCCCAGGCGCTGGCCTATCGGGAGCGAATCCTGGCGGCCCTGTCTCAGGGTGTGAGTTTCGAGCCGCTGATGACGCTGTACCTGACCGACCACACCACGGTGGAAGACATCGAGGAGGCCTACGCCTCGGGGCTGGTCAAGGCGGTGAAGCTGTATCCTGCCGGCGCCACCACTAACTCGGATTCGGGGGTTACCGATATCGCCCTGTGTGACGCTGCCATCGGCGCCATGGCGAGGCTCGAGATGCCGCTGCTGGTGCACGGTGAGGTCACCGATGCCGAGATCGACATCTTCGACCGCGAGGCGGTGTTCATCGAGCGCGTGATGAAGCCGCTGCTGGCGCGTCATCCCGAGCTCAAGGTAGTGTTCGAGCATATTACCACCGCCGATGCCGCACACTTCGTTGCCGAGGCTCCGGCCAAGGTGGCGGCGACCATCACCGCTCATCATCTGCTGTATAACCGCAATCACATGCTGGTGGGCGGCATTCGTCCGCACTATTACTGCCTGCCGATTCTCAAGCGCGAGAGCCATCGCCAGGCGCTGCTGGAAGCCGCGACCAGCGGTTCCGGCAAGTTCTTCCTCGGCACCGACAGCGCGCCCCATGCCCAGGGAGCCAAGGAAACCGCCTGTGGCTGTGCCGGCGCCTATACCGCGCCTGCCGCCATCGAGCTGTATGCCGCCGCCTTCGATAGCGTGGGTGCCATGGACAAGCTCGAACAGTTCGCCAGCCACGCCGGCCCGGATTTCTACGGCTTGCCGCGCAACCGCGATACCATCACCCTGGTGCGCGAGCCTTGGACGCTACCGGCAGATCTTCCCTATGCAGGCGATGAACGCATCGTGCCGCTGCGCGCCGGCGAGAGCCTGGAGTGGGCGATCAAGTAATCACTGTGACGCCCTCGTTTTCTGCAACAGAGATGCTCTGCATCGCGACCGGCGCCGCCAGGCGCCTGGGGGCATCGTGATGTCGGTGGCATCTTCGGGAGGCCTGCGGCCTCCGTCGCCCAATGAATTGGCCTCCTGGTATGGATTAACCTGTCAAGTGCTCGGTGATGTTTGCTACATGGGGTTGTCCTCAATGCCTACGG
>ERZ1032895.248-NODE-248-length-11060-cov-9.885052_pt1 | contig 11060 bp, 8 predicted proteins | sample MGYA00516687_ERZ1032895 | MGnify/ENA primary metagenome ERZ1032895 (study PRJEB33719, sample SAMN04261600) | wastewater metagenome | biome: rural village; feature: latrine urine exit; material: soil | place: El Salvador | collected 2013-01-14 ... | reverse complement strand
ACCGAGCCAAGCCGCTACGCAGAGGTCGAGCGTCGCATCCGCGAGGCCTGCGACATGGCTGGGCTGATCATCGACCACTGGCAGGAAAGCCCGATCACCGGCGGCGATGGTAACCGGGAGTTCATTCTCCATGCCGTGAGGCGCTGACCTGACCCACTCATATCCTCATGGGGATCAGCACCCCAGGCGCCGCGAGCCAATGAGCAAACCAAATCTGTCAGCCCGCACCTTACCGGCCTGAATCACCGCCATCGGCGTCTCCGACATCAAGATCGCCCGGATCGCCCTTGGCCCCTGGAGGCGGATGTTCGGCGGGAATCCATTGACGTGGCGAAGCGCTCTCGACCCTGCTGGCCTCGCCCCCGGCACGGTGCAGCCAGACGTCGAGCTGATTGAAGGCAATATCAATACCCTGGGCGGCAAACAGCTCACCGACCCGGCAGTTTATCTCGTCGGTGGCGAACAGCCGATCGCCGAGGCTGTTGACGAAGATGCGCAGCTCGAAGTTCAGGGTGCTCTCCCCGTAGTTCATGAAGAATACCTGCGTCTCGGGGTCGGCCAGCACCCGCGGGTTCTCGTCGGCCGCCTGTCGCAGAAGGCGATGCACCAGTCGATGATCCGAGCCATAGGCGACCCCGTAGGTAAGCACCACTCGAGTGACCGTGTCGGAGAGCGACCAGTTGATCAGCTGGTCGGTGATGAAGGTCTTGTTGGGGATGATGATCTCCTTGCGATCAAAGTCGGTCACCGTGGTCGCACGAATGCGGATCTTGCTTACCGAACCGGTGAGCTGGCCCAGAGTGATGGTGTCGCCGATCCGTACCGGTCGCTCAAACAGGATGATCAGCCCCGAGACGAAGTTGGCAAAGATCTCCTGAAGCCCGAAGCCCAGGCCCACACCGAGCGCGGCCACCAGCCACTGCAGCTTGTCCCAGGACACGCCAAGCGTGCCCAGCGAAATCACCACGCCGCTGCTCACGATGGCGTAGGACAGCAGCGAGCTGATGGCATAGGCGCTGCCCTGCTTGAGCTCGAGGCGCGACAGCACCATCACCTCAAGCAGGCCTGGCAAGTTGCGCGCCATTACCAGCGTCAGCACGAAGATCAGCAGCGCCACCAGCGTGTCGGCCACCGAGACCGAGCCGCCCACCAGTTCCGCACCCTCGGCGCCCTCGCCACCGAACACCATGACCTGCTTCAGATAGCCGAACACCGTCAGCAGATCGCTCCACACCACATACAGCAGCAGCACGAAACCGATCATCAGAATCAGCTTGGTCAAGCGCAGCGACTGCTGGTTGACCTGCTGCATGTCCAGCGGCGGCTCCTCGACGGCATCTCCTGCGCCATCGCTGTCCTGCGTCATGGCCCGACGTCGGGCCAGCGCACGCCGATAGGCAAGCCGCCGCGCGGCTACCGCCAGGCCACGCACCACCGTAGATTCGACCAGAATCCACAGTCCCAACAGATATAGCGTCAACACGAAACGCCCCAGCAGGCTCAGCGCAGTGTAGGTATAGCCGTACATCCCCAGGCCACCGAGAATCAGCGGCACCATGGCCATCACCAGGCCCAGCGCCAGCCGGAACATCTTTACGCCGAAATACGGCGCATGAGCCATGATCAGCTTGACCAGAGCCAGACTCATGCCGCAAAGCCCAAGCAGCAGCAGCAACATGGCCAGTGGCCGCTGGGACAGATTGATGCCCGTATCCCGGGCCAACAGGCCGATCACCAGCACTGGCACCAACGCCACACCAAGCCATCTCAGCCAGTTGCGCAGCTGCCTGGCATAGCCTTCCGGCCAATGAAAGTGCTGGGTGGCCACGCCACCGGGAACCAGTAGCCGCCGCGCCCAGGCCACCACGTTCCAGGCCAGTGACACATGCAGCAACATGGTGCCAAAGGCGCGACCGTCGCCTTCGGCGCCAAACAGCAGAGCGATACTCACCGCCAGCAACAACATGGGCCCCGGCAGCGCCATCAAGCCGGTGATGGCTACCGCCTTTGGCGTATGTGCCTGGCTATCGAAGCGCAGATGCCCCACCTGGTCATGCAGCGCCTGCAGGCGCCGTTTGAGACGACGCCGACATGCGAACAGGCCCAAGGCGGCCAGCAGCACCGGAACACCCAGCAGCGCACCGGCATCCAACCCCTTCCAATGCACCGGCAAGCCACGCCGCCACTCTCCATCTCGCCACTCGGCTGCCAGGTGCTCGGGCAAGCGGCGCAGCCAGGCCCAATCCAGCGGCCGAGCATTGGCCACCCAAAACAGCTGTTCATCGATGGTCGCTTTCAAGGCGCGGCTGATATCGAACAGCTGCTGCTCAGCCAGCTGCAGCTCGATGGCGGCGGTCAGTTGCTCACCATAGGCGGGCTCGAGCTGATCGATCAGCTTGCGCCGGGTACTCAACAGCTGCTCCAGCGCCGCCAGACGCTGCTCATTCAGCGCTGAATCACCCGATCCTGAGGCCAGTTGCTCGCGAGCTTCCTGAGTGGTCTTGAGCAGCTCATCGCGCTGGCGGTCCAGCTCGAACTGCTTGAGGCGAAGATCGGCGATTTCATCCTTCAGGCCGCTGCGAACCGTTACCTTGGGCAGCGCCTCACGCTGCTCGCGCAGGATCCGCGACAACAGAATGCTGCCGCGAATGGCATCGACATGCTCACTGAGCCCACGCTGCATCTGGCGCACCTTGTCGAGCTGACGACGCACCTCCTGATTCTTGCGTGCCAGCTCATGAGCGCGACTGGTAGCCTGTAACAGCTCGACGCTCATCTCACGATTGCGCTGACGGGCTTCCACCACCTCCGGCGCAGCCATCACGCCCTCGGGTTCTTCCTCCGCCGCCTGGGCAATGGTGGCTTCGGATTTCTCTCGTCGGCGCTGATCCAGCACGCGCTGAACCACCAGCCGGTTGGCTTCTTCCCTGGTCACCCGGCGCTCGAGCAGCTCACTGCGCTGCTTTGCCAGCTCTCGCAGCTGCGAATTGGTGGCCAGCTCGCGCTGATGCAGCGCCAGCTGGCTTTCGGCCAAGGCCAGCTCCACGGTCAGCCGAATGCGCCGCGGATCAGACTCATCCACGCCCCTGGCGGCCAGCTCTTCCATGGCGATCCGCGTGGATTCTATGGCGCGTGACGCATCGGTGATTGCCTGCTGGGCACGTTCGGGCAAAGTACGCGCGCCCAGCAGCTGTGTTTCTATTTCAGAGAGCCGATCACGTGCTTCCTGAAGCGGTATGGATGCCTGCGCCAGTTGCTGCTCCAGCTCTTCCAGCGTCATGTCTTCGAGGCTATCCACCGACGCCTCGACGTCTTGCTCACCGCTGCCATCGTCCAGCGCCCGGTTCAGCTTCTCCAGTTCTTCCGGGGCCTGTTCGAGAGTGGCATCCAGCTCGCGGCGCTGCCGTTCGACCTGGGCAAGCTTCTCGAGCCCGTCGAGAGCCGCCTTGAGTGCTTCAACTTCGCGCTGAGCGGTATCGCTGGGGGTATCGCTCTGTGCCGACATTGCCTCTTCCAGGCGCGTCTGCAGCGCCTCACGCTCGGGCAGTTCTGCGGCACCTGCAAGTCCTGATCCGGCCAGCAACAGCGTCAGACAGCAGACAAAGAACAGCAGGCATAGCCGGCGTTGCGGCAAAGACTTCACGTGGATATCGTTCCTCATCAACATTGCAGGCGCAAGACAGTACGCTGATTCTCGAGGCCATATCATTGCAAGGCAATGGCCGCGTTGCCATCACATCAGAGTTGACTTGGCGCGACGGCGTGGTAGAACGGCAGACTCATCCAGCCAGGGCAGTTCACCCATGACCCCGCCACGTTCCTTAAACGTGCTCATCATCACTCTACTGACCAGCGCACTGACTCTCCAGGCCCAGGCCCAGGTAGAGAGCAGCCCCATGGAAGCCTCTGAGCAGCGGGCTATCCAGGCGCAAATCGAATCTCTGGAAGCCGAGATACAGGCGCTGCGCCAGCAGCTCGAACCGTCTACAGTGCCCGGCCTCCCGCCCGGCGGGCAGCAGCCCGTTGCCGAAAGCAAGAGCCAGACCGAGAACTCCATTGAGAATGAGCTCGTGCTCGAGACGCCCGCAGCGCAGACTCAAGCCGCTGGCGTGGTACTGGAACCCAACCTGAGTGAAACAGTGGTCGAGCGGAGGCTGCTCGAGGCAGAGTCCAAGCATAACCCCTTGGCGATCACCACGCACCGGCGCAACTACATGCTGCCGTTGAATTACACCACCACGCCAAACAAGGACACTTTCCGCTATATCGACGACAAGAACCCGCCCGATCGGCTGGAAATGCTGTTTCAGTTCAGCGCCAAGTTCAATCTGGCCGACGACCTGATCTTCGACAACGGCGATCTGTACTTTGGCTACACCCAGCGCAGCTGGTGGCAGGCCTACAACACAGCGGCCTCCTCGCCCTTCCGCGAGACCAACTACGAGCCGGAGATATTTCTCGACTTCGACAACAATGCCACCCTGCTGGGCTGGACCAACATCAATAACCGCATCGGCATCAACCACCAGTCCAACGGACGCTCGGACCCGCTATCGCGCAGCTGGAACCGAGTCACCATGTCGTCCACCTTCGTCAAGGACAACTGGGCGTTCTCCATTGCCCCCCACTGGCGCATCCCGGAAAGAGAAAGCGAAGACGACAACCCGGACATCCATCACTACAAGGGCTATGGCGATATCACCATCGGACGGCAGCTGGGCGGCGGCCAGGAAGCGACGTTGACCTGGCGTGGCAACCCGGATAAAGGCAATATGGGTTCACAGATCGACTACTCCTGGCCGCTGTTTGGCAAGGTGCGCGGTCATGTCCAGTATTACTACGGCTACGGCGACAACCTGATCGACTACGACCGTGAAGTGCAACGCCTGGGTATCGGCTTTAGCCTGAATCCCTTGTACACGACGGGAACCTTCGGCCAGTAACGCCTGTCGCTATCAGTGCCGCCGGCAATAAATGCCGGCCTGTGTCATTCATCACTTCAAGCTCATTACCACAAGGAAGATACCCATGGCGGACCGTACTCCCAAGCGCCCTACCACGCGCCAGCTTCAGGACGACATTCAGCACCTCACCGAAACCGTCGAGGAAATGCTCAAGGCCACTGCCGACGACTCCCGCAGCAACATCAAGGAACTGCGCGAAGCCGCCGAGAAGCGCCTTACCGAGACCCGTGCGCGTCTGGAAGCTCGCGGCGAAGAGATCTACCACAGCGCCCGGGACACCGTGAACCAGCAGGCCGAGAATTATGACCGCTATGTGCATGACAACCCCTGGACCAGCATTGGCATCGGCGCCGCCGCTGGTCTAGTCGTGGGCTTGCTGCTCGGCCGGCGCTAATGTCCCAGCGCCAAGGACCGGCACAGCGCGTACTGGATGCCGGCAAGCAATTGATCGGCAGCCTGGTGGCCACCGGCGAGACGCGCTTGCGTCTCGCCGTTGTGGAACTCGAGGAAGAACGCGCTCGTCTGGTCACCATGGCGCTGCTGATTGGCCTGAGCATGATCCTGCTGCTGCTGGGGCTGGGTGCGCTGACCACGCTGATCATCGTCGTCTTCTGGGAAAGCCATCGCCTGACCGCCATTGGCGTATCGGCGGCCGTGCTGATCATCAGCGGACTGCTGACGATAGCCTGGGTGATGCGCATGGCGCGCCAGCGCACCCTGCTGGCCAGCACGCTGAAGAACCTTGCCCTGGATCGCGAACTGCTGGAGGCCCCCGATGAGACGCGGCGCTGACAGGCTCAACCAGAAACCCAGCCAGCAGCGCGGCCCCAGCCGACAGGAGCGCAAGGCCGAGCTCGAAGCCCTTGTCGACCAGCAGCGCCTGGAACTGATGGTCTACGCCGCTCGCTGGCGGCGCAGTGTCGCTCCGATGGACCGTGCTTTTCACCGCCTATGGCAGTGGCGCACCCCGCTGCTGGCCGTCGGCAGCCTGGCGTTGATCCCCGTGGCACGCCGCCCGGGCAGCGTGCTGCGCTTTGGCAGAAAGCTGGTGTTTGGTGCCCTGGCGGTTGATCGCGTGCGCAGGATGCTACCCGGGCAACGCGGTCGATAGCTCCACATCAGGCTCGACTACAGGCCACCATGAACTGCCCCGCCGGCGCCATCGCCCAGCGGACACTCATGCGTGTCCTGTTTTTCTTTTTTAACGGTAAAGGATAGTTTGTAATGACCCAGCCAATCAGAGTGGCTATTGCCGGCTATGGAAATCTGGGCCGCGGCGTTGAAGCTGCCCTGAAGCAAAATCCGGACATGCGTTTGGTCGCGGTGTTCAGCCGCCGCGATCCGGCCAGCGTGACTCTGCTTGATGCCAACGTGCCGGTGCATGCGATGGATGACGTTGAGCAGTACAAAGATGACGTGGACGTGATGATTCTGTGTGGCGGCTCCAGGACGGATCTGCCCGAGCAGGGGCCGTATCTCGCGCAGCTTTTCAACACGGTGAACAGCTTCGACACCCATGCCAAGGTCAACGAGCACTACGCCGCCCTGGATCAGCCGGCGCGAGAGGCAGGCCATGTGGCCATGCTCTCGGGCGGATGGGACCCGGGCCTGTTTTCGCTGAACCGCTTGTTTGGCGAAACCATATTGCCGGAAGGCGAGACCTATACCTTCTGGGGCAAAGGGCTAAGCCAGGGGCACTCCGATGCCGTGCGCCGCGTCCCGGGGGTGAAACGAGGCGTGCAGTACACCCTGCCCTCCGAAGATGCCATGCAGCGCGTTCGCAGCGGTGAGCAACCGACACTCAGCACTCGTGAGAAACACACCCGCGAGTGCTATATCGTGCTGGAAAACGACGCCGACGCCGACACCGTGCGCGACACCATCGTGAACATGCCGGACTACTTTGCCGACTTCGACACAACGGTACACGTGATCGACGAGGCGACATTCGATAAAGAACACCAAAGCATGCCTCACGGCGGCTTCGTGATTCGCAGCGGCGTCACCGGCGCGCCCAGCGAACAGAACAAGCACACGATCGAATACTCCCTGGCACTGAGCAGCAACCCGGAGTTCACCGCCAGCGTGCTGGTAGCCTACGCCCGCGCCGTACACCGGCTGGCCCAGTCCGGCGAAACCGGCGCCAGAACCGTGTTCGACATCGCACCCGGACTGCTGTCACCCAAAGACCCCGCCCAGCTGCGCAAAGAACTGTTGTAAGCGATTCACCCGCTTTTACCGACCAAAGCCCCGCCGTGCAGCGCACGCCGGGGCTTTTTAACGCAATGCCAATGCTGCGTCACCCCGCTTGCTTGCGGCACGCCGACATCATCTACATCCCACCGCCGATACCGTCTGACAGAGCCCGCCTGCTTGCTGCGCGACTCCATATCCATCTAGTTGACCCTCAAACTTAAGTCGCAGAATCAGCGATTCGACAGCTAAATTGTCGCCGTGTAGCTACAGAAAATTATTGAGTGCTGATACAGTAAGCCTAAAGGCTGCTTTCGGCCCAAAGCGGTCGTTACGGAAAAAGCAGCATGCACGTTTATCTGTGTTATGTAGCATGCACAGTGATTGGTGCTATGCAGCCGAACTGTGCTTAATGTCTCTGCATTTCAGTGCCTTAGAAGGTGTGTGTGCGATATAACTGTTAAGCAAAAATTTCGAGTGAGTAGCCTCTTATGTATTGGTTCGACAGTCAAAAGCTCAAAGTTGAATCCCGCCAATCAGGAGTCCGTGTACTCAAGCTAGATTCTCAGGAATCGTTCATTTCTATATTGACCAGTACTGAGAGCGCTAAGGGTTGGGTCTTTCGAGGGCAATCTGACAGCGAGTGGGAGCTAAAGCCTTCGATATTCCGTGGTTTAAGTACCGAGAACCCGGCGGGCTTGGCAGAGCGCCACCTTGATAAGTTCAAAATTTACTCGAGAGGAAGAATAGCTAACCCCGACTCGTGGGGTGATCAGAGATTTTGGGCTCTTGGTCGCCATTACGGTTTGAAAACCCCCTTGTTAGATTGGTCTGCATCCCCCTTTATTGCTGCATTTTTTGCTCTCCACGAAGAGTGCGGCGGGCAGGAGCGATCTTTGTATGCACTCAACGCGAGCCTGATGAATCGCGAGCTTTGCCGTCGCATTGGGATTATTCTTCTCGAAGACTCTGAACTTAAGCGCGTGTTCGAGGACCGTTTCGACTTACAAGACTTCGGGGAAGAAGACCGATGCGTCATGTTGGGGAAAACAATACTTGATCGATATGGTGGAGATCTCAAACCGCTAAATGAAGAGGTAGAGCGTTTCCAAGGCTTCATCGAAGATGCTCACGAAGGCTATGTACGTTTGATCTCCCCAAAAATGGGTGATAATCCACGACTGCTAAGTCAAAGAGGGGTGTTCACCTACCAGTCCTCTAGTAATGCATTGGAGAAATTGCTGGAGGAGAATCACGGTGATGATGAACCGATTCTCATCAAATTGAAGTTCCCCTCAGACTGGCGTAACGAATCCTTACAGCTACTGAATGGTATGAACATCAATTACCTATCTGTTTTTCCTGACCTGGAAGGCGCAGCTTTGTACTGTAATGATCGGCTGGAACACGAGGCGGCTGAAAATGTTACCAACCTAAACCTTAACCGCATATGGGTATAGCCTAAAAATCACAGACATGGCGACGGTTGCTACATTGCGGCTCCGCCTCCATTCCGCAGCCGCGCGTGCTGTTGGCGTTTCGGCGTCATAAAGAAAGGTTATGAACTATTGAAACGTCTAATTGACCTATCCAATGAAGAAGCGAAAGGCCATTTTCTCAAGGGGAGTAGCTATTTCAACGGAGATATGCCTAGCTACATTAGCTTCGAGCCGCTACTAGCAGACGTCGCGGCAGCGCTAAACAGCGGAACATTTGCACAGTTCAAAGCAAGCAACCCAGCTGAACTCCCCGATGTGAATTACAACTTCATTGCAAACAAGGATGGAAAATTCGCTTGGCGCCCCTACGAACTTATGCATCCGGTAATCTACGTTTCTCTTGTAAACGTAATTTGTGAAGAAGACAACTGGGCGTTGATAAAGTCGCGTATCGCTAAGTTTGAAAACGGCGTTATAGATTGCTGCAGTGCACCGGTAATGTCTGTGGATCATCAAACTGATGTTGCTACTCAGATTAAGAGTTGGTGGCAGGCTGTAGAGCAACGATCTCTAATGTACTCCCTGGAATTTAGCCATCTACTTCATACCGATGTAACTGTTTGTTACGGCTCATTGTATACACACAGCATTGCTTGGGCCATTCATGGCCTGGAACCAGCGAAAAGAGAGAAAGGGAAAAATTCGCTACTTGGAAACAAGATCGATTTTCATATCCAGTCTAGTCGTTATGGTCAAACGAATGGTATTGCGCAGGGTTCGGTGCTCATGGATTTCATCGCCGAGATCGTACTCGGGTATGTCGATGAGCTCATAAATGCGGAACTGGGAGACTGCACTGATATCCGAATACTTCGGTATCGAGACGACTATCGTATCTTCGCGAACAGTGACGAGAGAGCGGAGTCTGTGCTGCAGCTTGTAAGCGACAAGCTTCGATCTGTGGGAATGAAGTTGGGTGTCTCAAAGACTTTTTCCTGCCGCAATGTTGTGGAAGGCGCTATCAAGGCGGATAAACTGGCCAGTATTGAACTCCAAGATCTCGGCACCACGAACGCCAAGACAATTCAGAAGCAGCTGATGAGACTGCATTCCTTTGGCCAACGGCACCCTAACAGCGGTGCGCTCCGAAGGCTTATGGGGGATTTTCACAGCAAAATATCCGGCCAAACTGTTGCACCCGATGACCTTGAAGTTCAGGTGGCCATCGCAACTGACATTGCTTTCGTTTCTCCCGCAACTTTCCCTGCTGTGGCTGGCATTCTCAGTCACTTAATCTCCCTCGCAACAAATGACGAAAAAGAGCGGTTGTGGGCGAAAGTTCGGGACAAGATGAAACGAGTCCCATACAACGGCTATCTAGAAATTTGGTTGCAACGAGTAACCCAGCCACAGGCCGTCGGCATTAAGTTCGCGAGCGATGAACCAATATGCCAAATAGTAAACGGCGGAGAACCACAATTGTGGGAGAGTGGTTGGATTGCTAGCGATGCCCTTAAAAAGGCCATCGACGTCAAAAAGCTAGTGGTCGCGGATGTTGCGTCAGCAACGGAAGTCATCGAACCAGAAGAAATTGAGCTCTTCAGGCAAAATGCCAGGGTTTACTAGTAATGAGCTGGATGGTGCGGTGCCAATGACGCCGAACTCAAGCGTCACGGACTGGAAAAGGAAAGGAGTGTGAAGAAAATAATTTTTGGAATTTTAACGATTTCTGCAGTCTCACTGGGCATGCTGGCTCTTCTATATGGCCACCACATAGAGGCGTCTATTGACAGAGAGAGGATAGCAAAGCAGTGTTCTCCTTCCACTCCTATTGCAGTCCGAGTGAAAAATCGAAGCTTGAGCACCATTAAGAGAATTCATTTCCGTATGGATTTATTCAAGGGCGATAGGTCACGAAATTTGCTCGTGAACTCCAGCTATGTTATTGACTACCTTGTCGAACCATTTAGTAGCCGAACATTCTGCTTCTCCGACGAATATACTAATCACTTAATAAAAACCCAAAATATTCAGGAAGAAGATTCGAAATCTTTAAATTTTAATTTTTCTAGTGCAATTTCGAGAGTGAATGCGGTAATAGACTTTGGATTATCCCATTCAGTTTATATAAGTGACGTTAGGTATGAGCTACTGGACTAGGCGCTAACAATGCAGCCAAGGAGACAGCTGTTCCGTTGCTTTTCTCCGTCAACACTACAAAACTGTGCTCGCCTGCGGCGTTGTATTAACGTTCCTTAACGTTCGCCTCTGGCCGAGAACGAACAATATTTAAGTGAATGCGCAGCCGGCACTCGACACATGGTAAACAAAATGACAGAAATCAAACGTCCCGTTAACACTCACAAGGCCTATCACGCGCACGTATACTTCGAGCAAGAAACATTGTCGTTGGCGACATCCTTGTGCGAGCGGGCGGGCGAAAGGTTTGGCGTCAGGGTCGGCC
>ERZ1032895.247-NODE-247-length-11086-cov-4.319554_pt1 | contig 11086 bp, 6 predicted proteins | sample MGYA00516687_ERZ1032895 | MGnify/ENA primary metagenome ERZ1032895 (study PRJEB33719, sample SAMN04261600) | wastewater metagenome | biome: rural village; feature: latrine urine exit; material: soil | place: El Salvador | collected 2013-01-14 ... | reverse complement strand
AGTGTATTCAAAAGAAAGCTCGAGAGTTTCGTCGATTTCCAGATCGCCTTGCCAGGACAGGATGCCATCTTCATAGGTGAATGATGGGTCAGCTAGCTCACCATTAATCTGGGCAGTCATGGTGTCTTCATCAACGGAACCGTTTTCTAGCAGTTCGTTGAGGTTGTCATCGACCTGCACATTAGTCAGTGCAGTCTCTCCCGTATTTTGGGCTTGGATGGTGTATTCAAGGACATCGCCAGGGTTTACGGCAGTGCCTGAATCAGGGTTGACCGTCTTGTGCAGCTCGAAACCAGGCACTTTGACGGGGTGGTTTGTTGTTACTTCAGGTGGATCTACTGGTGGGGTGCCATTATTTGGTGGCACAGCTGTTGCATTTGCACGGTTGGTCAGCTCTTCGCCTGCGGCATCTGCATGGACAGTCACCGTATACGATATGGTGACCGCTTCACCTGCACCCAGGTTGCCGCCCCAAATCAGCTCACGAGTGTCGGCATCAAAGTCCGGGGCCTCAGTTGGGGTTTCTTGTCCATCAGCGTCAGTAAGAACAGCACTAAAACCGTCATCGCTCACATCAGCGTGCGCGAGAACCTCGGTGAGGTCATCTGAGACTTCGACATCCATGGCCACCTGGCCGGTGTTTGTCGCAACGATCTCGTAAGTAATCTGCTCACCTGCCTCGACTGCGCCCGTCACGCTAGAGGTCTTGGTTAGGTCCAAGGCCCGTTCTAGAGCAGTATTCGTTAAAGTGCAGACTACGCTCGAGCCTTGCTGGTGGTCCGGTTGAACGATGGACCAATTGGGGCCTTCACCACTCACCGGGACTGCTGCATTGCTGTTGGCCGCATCCACGCACTGCAGCTGCGAGTCGTAATACTGCAAATCAGTATTCCCGATCCCAACCTCACCTATTTCTAGCGTCTCACCCCGGGCTGAAATATGCGGTCCGGCAACTTCAGCTTGGACGCCGCTGTCAGCACCTGTGGTAGCTACTTTGCCTAGGAGAGGTTCAGTCCGTTGTGGCGCATTGATCGACAGTTCGAACTGGTCCTCTGGAGCAAACCGGTCTGGTTGAATATCTTTATCAACTTGGACCGTGTTCGGGAAAGAGCAACTAGCCAGATCGGTAAAACCACCCCCACCAGGGTTCGCGAAAGTATTCACAGTCGCCCCGGTGACCATATCTACTTCGTAGAGGTTGCCCGAAGTAGATACATAGATGTTGCCGTAGTTGCCGAAAGCAATCCCATTGCCCTCGGCACCCTTAGGTAGCTGAGCGATGGGTTCGCCGAGGTTCAGGGTGACGTTACCCGGCTGGGTCGGGATGTCACCTTCGACAGCGTAAACGTCTCTATTGGCTACCAGAATTAGCCGACCGTCAGCGGTAAAGGCGAAGTCGCCGTTCTGGCCACTGATACCCGGGATATTGCCAACCTGGTACGCCTGGCCGGTCTCTGGGTTATATACCCCGAGGTAGGCCGCAGAAGAGTGCCCACCGTAGTAGAAGTACCCGTTGGTTGGGTCCACAGCACCGCGGATAATCCCCCCTGGCACGTTTCGGTCACCAAGGCTTCGAGTCTCAGTACGATTGTTCAGTCGGTCATGAATGGACAGCTTTTTTGACGAGCCGCCAGGTTCCCCATTCACCAGGGAGTATAGGTAGCGTCCGTCGTTCGAAATACCCAGCGCGTTATCTCGCTGACCTGAAACATTGAAATTGTCTGTAGGGGTAAACGAACTATTCGAGGCACGGAACTCACGGATCTGTCCGTTCGTGTTCTGGGCATAAATGCCATCGCCGTTGCACAACACTGGGTTATCGGCATATGCGGGAGTGGTGTTGACAGTTGTATCAACGGCGACTAGGCCCGAGAGGGCCACTGCTACTCCCGCTAGCGAGCTTAGGAGTTTCCGCCACGGTCGAGGGTGGCGTTTGTGATGAGACATACTCTTCGAATTTTCCCTCTGTTTTTATGCAGGCAGAGTCCTGAGGTCTCAGCACTCTGATGGCTACTACGAGTGGAGTATCAGAATCTTTGTGACAAAGTTTTTGAGCTGTCGAGATGATTCGAACTTCCCGTCCAGAGAGTATTCAGGCTGGAGGTGAACCACAACCACTTCATTGTGACGCACCTCACCAAAAGGCCTCTCCATTCGCACTGAAGCCCCTTCTACACACCCTCGTCTCGTATCAGTTTGAAGCGAAACGGAGCAGTCGCTTTGTCAGACGCAGATAGCGCACGACCCACTGAGTCGCCTGCATTTGAGCCGTTTTTGTCAGAGGTACCCTCCCGACAAGCTTTGGCCTAGGAGCTACCTAACCGTCTTTCGCAGACCCTATTGAGCTCCGTTCCATACGCAAGGGTGAAGGAGGGGGTGAATATCTTCAACCGCCCTCATTTTTGCGCGAAACGAGCATCTCACAAGGGCTTTTGCCCTATGAAGATGTAGCCTAAATATCTGCCACGTCGTGGGCGTCAGATTAGGCCTCGTCGCTCTGCTTCACGCACGGCCGAGGTTCCGGAGGAGACTCCCAGCTTACGATAGGCACTTCGTAGCTGCGATTTGACTGTGTTGAGGGAGATATAGAGGTTTTCTGCGATTTGCGCGCGAGTATGCCCACGTGACATTTCTCGAATGATGACTAACTCACGTTCACTCAGTGCAGCCTCAGGGTCCGGAAGACCCGCAAGGAACGTGGATGCGTGGTGTTCCTCCAAAGGCCAGTCAGTAAGGTGCTGTTCTGCTAACCGACGCGTTTCGGGGCTGAATAATTGAACTTCAAATGCAGATAGCCCGCGAGGGACCTTTGCTGCCTGCTCTAAAGTCTTCAGGCTGTCGTGTTTGTCGCCATTCATATAATTGGCGGCGGCTACGATCGCTAATCTTCGAAGTTCCACGAGCCGGAGACCAACTGTTTTGGATCGCAACCTGGTGGCGCGCGATAGCGCCTCTTTTGGCCGGCCCGCGTAGAGGTGTGATGCCGCCTCAATCAATTGGGTATACAACATGTCTGGGTCAGCTCGATCTATGAGCTCTTGGGCTTCTGCGCGTCGTCCTGCGCCCATGGCTATAAGTGCGCGTTTGAGTGGGATAATACTCCCTGAAAACCCATGACCTTCAGTCATAGGCAGTGCCAGCGTTTCAAACATTAGCAGCTGGTACTCGAGCTCATCCCGGTAACCAGCAGATTCCAGCAAGTGATGGATGGCCATAATATAAAATGGCCACATTTCGCCCACATCGTGCAGCTGTATTTTTTCTAATAGTTCTCTGGCTTCTTCACCGTCGCACAACAATATTTGAGTAAAATCGCGATGCACATCGATCTGTGACTCAGCCCAGCTAGGTGTACGCGGAATCTGAGCAGCGCGATCAAGCAAAGTCTGTGCTTGATATGGATCACCGAAGGCAGCTTGGATAAGAGCTGATTTCACAAGAGCGTCGCGAGTGAGGAAAGCAAAAGCCGGGACTTCCACATGGAGTTGTGCCTCAGTAAACGCAGCAAGTGCGCGATGAAAATCGCCCGCTAACATAGCCGAAACGCCGAGTTGAACACTGGCGCTGAGGGCCCAGCCCCCATGAGTATCCAGAACTGATACGAGCCGCCCTTGGTGCTTTCGCACGGATTCAGCCTGCTCGACAGCCTCTTTATGACGACCCACTGCACGATACGCACTCATCAGGAAGATGGCAAAGAAGTACTGCTGTTGTGGATCATGGCCTGGTGCACCAACAGTTACCGTCCTGGCAGAGAGATACTCAGGGTCAGGATTCGCCATAGCTTCATATGCAGTACTGAGAAAATACCCAGGCATCGATAAATGGTCTAACAGCAGACCAATAATCGCAAAGAACCTATCTGTCCGAAAGCCAAACCATGCCGATGCAGCGTCTGCTTCGATAAGCCTGCTCGCCGTGACGTAGTCTTGACGCGCCACGGCTTCTTCTACCTGCTCGACAAAGTTGTTCAAGTGGTCATAGGACGTCTTATGAACTTCTCGCTCAACAGCTCTGGCGGTATCTTTCATATAAATGCATAATACTCCTACTGTCGGCGTCTTCACCTAAATTTCGCGGCCCTCAAGTGCAGATAGGACGCCTAACTCCATTCTTAAATCCCAGACCATTCAGCGAGGTCAATGAAATCTTCTAACCAGTCCTAAACAAATGAATCTGCGCGAAGTTCGTTACAGATTTATACGAAGTTATATCGATGTCAGACCTGTGAGTGCAGAGCTGCTCCAGTCGCTGTGGCCGCCACACCGGATATTTAGATCCCGGCTTCAAAGGGACTCACACCTCATTGCATCTCTAGCAGCAAAACCCTCTGCCTGTATGACCGAGGGTTTTGCTGCCGAGGCCACGACCTGCGACAGGTTGCCTGTTTCCTTACTGGAGTTTTATGACACTCCAGCATTCTCAGCTGTCGTAGTTGGGACTGTGACCGTTTCCACCTGAACCTCTTCCGCGTCTGGAGTCAGTGGTGTGCCGCGTGGTTCTCTGATGGTCAGCACGGCGATGCCAGAAACGACCGCCATGATGGCCAAGTACACGCCAACCGCCCCAATCCAGCCGGTCGAGCCCACCAGAGACTGGGCGATGGTGGGTGCAAACGCGCCACCCAGGATCGCACCGAGGGCATAGGAGATCGAAACGCCAGACAGACGGGTGCGCGATGGGAACATTTCGGAATACATTGCCGACTGGGGTCCGTAGGTGAGTCCGATCGGCAACGTGAAGACTAATACGGCGAAGACAATGAGGAACATGTTGCCGGTGCCGATCATTAAGAACATTGGGACGGCCCAGACCAGTTGGAAACCAAAGCCGAGCAAGTAGGTCGGACGGCGTCCGATCCGGTCGGAGAGGACGCCACCAAACAGCGTGGAAACAATCCAGCAGGCTGCAGCTACGGAGACGAGTGTCAACATGCTGGTTTGTGAAACGCCGTGCGTGGTCGTGACGTAGCCGAGGACGAAGCCACCGGTGACCATATAGCCTGCTGCGTTGTTGCCGGCGAAGGACAGCGCGGCTTTGATGATGGTTTTCCAGTCTTCTTGGAAGAGCTGGCGCAGCGGGGTCTTGGATTGGGCTGCGTTGTCCCGCAGTTCCTGGAAGACCGGGGTCTCAGCGACTTTGCGGCGGATGTAGTAGCCAACGAAGATCAGCACAAACGACACGAAGAACGGCACGCGCCAACCCCAGGCTTGGAACTGTTCCGGGGTCAGGATCAAGGAAAACAGGCCCAGGATGGCCGAAGCCAGCAGCATGCCAAGCGGCACCCCGATTTGCGGGTAGGCGCCGAACAGTCCGCGGCGCGGTGTGGGTGCGTGTTCGACGGCCATCAGAGCAGCGCCGCCCCATTCGCCACCTGCCGAGACACCCTGCAGAATGCGCAGCACAATGAGCATGACTGGCGCCCAGACGCCGATGGTCGCATACGTTGGAAGGAAACCGATCAGCGTGGTGGCGACACCCATGAGACCCAGTGTGACCATCAGGACCATACGCCGTCCGTATTTATCGCCAATCCAACCGGCCAGTACGGCACCCAACGGGCGGAACAGGAAGGAAATACCCACCGAAGCATACGCCAGCAGTTGGGCTAGCTGCGGGTTTTCTTCACCAACGGGAGCGAAGTATTGGCTAGCAAAAATGATGGCCGCGGCGTTGGCATAGATAAAGAAGTCGTACCATTCAACGGTGGTACCAACGAGCGTTGCCCCCAGCACGCGTTTTTGGTCACGGGTCAGGGGTCGCTTTGCAGGGTTTCTCAGGGTTGTCATGTTGTCGTCCTCAGTGCTGATCTAGATGGTGACGGCGAAGTTCAAACTCGGGCTCACGGTCTCAGAGCCTAGTGACAGCCGGTGGCCTCAGCGTCGGAGCCAAGAATGTGCTGCCGTTCACACCTCTAACTGTGACGCAGGCAATAGATCAGCGCAACTGAGGATAATGTTGTTTTATGCGCAAACAAACTGCATTAGCGGGTCCGCGCACCCAGCCCAGCATGAGCTTTCTTGGCGTGCAAGATGAATGCAGGCAGATCAATCGAAGTGATCAGCACCTGGCGGTCCCAGCGCCTGGCAGGGTTCAGACAAATACGCCCTGTTATCAGACGTGACACAAGGCCAATTTCGTGAGCATATCCGCACGTCACCACGACTATTCGACGTTGAGTACAGCATTCAAGTAAACCGGCTCGTCCAAGCTATTGCGTCATCGAGAATGCGCTACATAAAATAACGTCGAACGGTACAGACCGCCCGGCCAGCCACCCGACAAGGGGATCGACCAATGAGCGATCTCTATCCGCTTGGTCCCGGGCGAGTGTTTCGAGACGACGGCTGCTCCACGGGCCGCTGGCTAGCGAACCTCAATCGGTGATCCCACCCCACCAAACTCATACCACGCCGTCAAAAGAGAAGTGATCGCCCGTGTCGCAAAACCGATTAGATTGGGTCGATGCAGCAAAAGCTATATCGATCATCCTTGTAGTTGTCGTCCACCTACGGGATCAATTCGAACAATTTTTCTGTCCACTCCCCTCAGCTGGATTTTTTCACCGAAGTATCGGCAAATTTGCGCATGCCGATGTTCTTCGCTGTGGCCGGGCTGTTCGCCAGCAAGTGGTTGACCAAATCCTGGCGCGAACTCGCCCAAGGAAAATTGGCATTACTGGTGTGGGTATTTCTTATCTGGCAACCCGTGGTGCTTGCCTACCGGCTCCTGAACCACTGGGTGCTGGAAGACCTCAGTTGGCAATTCATCGCCGAGCAGGTTTTACGGGTGGGAGCATCCCCGCTCAGGCCCAACGGAGAGCTCTGGTTTCTGTGGACCCTGGCGATCTTTTTCGTCCTCGGACGGTTCACCGCGAGGTTTAATGCGAAAGCCCAGGTCATTATCGCGGCTGTCGTCTCCTGTGTTTGGATGTCGCTGGTTGAGCCAAGCATGTCCGAAACCGTTTTCCATGTCGTCGGCAGCGGTTGGCACGGTATCTTCCGTTATTATTTCTTATTTATCGGCTTCGCCCTATTCTCCAAACAGATCAAAGCCGCCGTTTCTCGTCTCCGGTGGCACACTGCGGCACTTGTGTTTTGCGTTTGGCTGGGCGAGTCACTGATCGCTGCATATTATGCGATCCCACCGGGCGTTTCATTGTTCCTGCTATCGCTTCTTGGGGTGGCGGGCGGCATCGGGCTTGCCAAGCTGATCGGCGGATTAGCGATACTTCGTTACTTGGGCCGCCAGACACTTCCAATTTACTTAGGCCACAGCGCGATCATTGCAATTTTCTTATCTGAAATAACCGCCTTCGAGATGACCCCGGTGCTGACTTTCAACTTGTACCTGGCAGTGCTGGTGCTGACGGGCCTCGTCATAGCGTGCTCGCTGGGTCTTTCGAAACTCAAACCACTGGCATTTATGTACCAGAGACCCGCGTTTCTTTCAGAGCGCGCAGCACTCCCGGTGAAGCAGAAAAGCGATGCCTAGCTGAATCGTACTTATTTCATGCTCATGCTTCGGCCCCGTGGATCTGGACATACAACTTCTGTGGACCGAGGATGTGGGCCCAGAAGCACTGAAAGAGGCCTGCGAGAGGACATTTCAATATCGAAATGAACATGTCTGGCCACCATTGCCGCTACAGGACATGACCGCGGATCAAGCCCGCTACGACGCCGCGCTTCGAGAAGTCCAGGTCGGTGGCCAGCGAGTCCTTGTGGAAAGCGACTTCCAGGCCGCTCAGGAGTGACTTACTAGCAAATTACATGCGTTGACAGCCCAAAAGTGACTTCAATGTTCGACAATGGTGTTTAGTGTTGGACGACGATGTAAGGTTCGCCAGAGCTAGGCGTTAGCAACGGGTGCTGGTCTGCCATAGTGCTTTGATGAACGCCGCGTTCTCGTAGACGATGTGCGAGACCCACTGACCGACGCTCAAGTCGGCATCCGAGTGCACGAGGTTGACCTCAACGTCGTCACCCACGCATTGCTCAAAGATGTAATGGGCTCGGAAGGCATGTTCCCGAGTCGTCACCACCGTGAGGTTCTCCCATGACTCCTGGGCGGCCATCTCCCGCACGCTGAAAGCTTCACCAATGGTCGCATCTTCTGATGGGGTAAAACAGATGACCCCGTCATCCGCGTGTTCCACGCAGTATTCCGTCACCGAGATCTGCCGCATCGACTCCCCGGTGTCTCGTTTAGCCACGTCGCCGGCGAAATGAGAAATGATCAGCGTATCGCTGTGGCCGTTCTCAACGAGTTGCGTCGCGGTATACAGACGGTGCTCCTGCGGTGCCAGACTCACGACGGCATCCCTTTGACCCTCGACTTCGCCTTGCGGTGGGAAGACCACGCCCCCTGAGAGGAACAGAAACCACACAGCGATCAAGGTGATAATCGCTAGACTGACATGCTTCAGCGCAACCTTTGTTGCGCCACTGCGTGTTGCCTGATCTCTGCGGGTAATGCTCATCAATGCTCGTTTCGTGTCGCGGCGCGCAGGCACGTTTGAAGGAGGAATATCGCCGATTTCTTGGGAGTTACGCGCCGACGCCAGTGTATTTGAACCTTGGCTCCTCAACCAAAACGCTGTACTACAAACACCGTGAGCAATGAGCACCCGAGGCACCCGGCGGCAAGAGGGAGCAAAACAATGACGACGACGGACTACGTCACGCTTCACAGAGACCAAACCATCTCGGGTTCGGTGGGTCTTGGGAATCCAGATCGGTCACGCCCCGTTCCGTTGACCAGACCCATCGAGAGAAGTGGAGCTAGGTGATAGCGACGTTCTCAAAGAGAAACTACCGGATGCTTCATACCTGAAGGCAGTGATTATTATGGACGGCAGCAATCGATACAGTAGTCCCTCTATTCGCACCGGATACAGAATCAAGTCAGCAGCAATGACGAGAGCTATCATCCAGTTGTTTAGACTCACAATTATGATGTCAAAAATATCGGTTGACGATACTCATTGGAATCAAGCAGTCAAAAGATTTGGTTCCGCGACGGTTGCACATCTCCTGGACCTTCCTATTAATGTCCAACCAGATCCAACAGACGTCCGAAGAAGAGAAGTGCTGGAGCAGTTGGCTGTTTCTTGGGGAGATGAACCCATGAGTGGCGAACAGCGCATTTCTTTCTTGTGCTTCCGCTTAGCTATCATTCTGCCCGGTCACAATAGGACTTTCGTCGAGGGTGTTCGTCACTATCTTGGTGGTTGGTTGCCCAGAAAGACTGGCGATGAGCTTGTGGATTCATTGGTGCGTTTGGTCTTCAACGGCTTAGCAATGGAAAAAATCCCCGGAGCCGATAAGGACCGAATTTCAATTTCCGCAGCTTTTCAAGACCCGCGACTCTGTACCCCAGCCGCAGAAGCGTTTTTGAAGGATCCTGAGCTTACGAAACTGTTTCCCGGTGCCAAGCAAGAACCAGACGAGCAGGGTCGCATCAGGGCATTTTCCCTTCTGCTATGGCTTCCTGCAGGTGGGGGCACTATCGACCTGTCCATACTGATCGGAAATTTCGTAGAACAAACACTTGCCCGTATGAGGTTCGCAGAACAGCTTACGGAGGACCACATTGAAGATTACGTTGTCGATTCCCTCGAGCAGTTACGTAAGTTGGCACGGGGTGAAGAAGTTGACATATTGGTAATGACTGGTCTGGTAGGCATTGAGACTATAGATTCCCTTGACTGTGGTACTTGGGGCATCAGGCCCGCCCAAGGACTTGCAATCTCACAAATTCCTTTCAGTGAAAGTGAATATCAACGTCCTAAAAGCGTTCTTTGGATGAGAGTCCCACATCGCTTATTAGCTCGACATCGTGCTGACATTGACGAGGAGGAAGCTAACAAACTCTTTGAAGAGCTCTCCGATCAACATAAGGTATTTCACTCGCAGTTAAGGAGAGAGGTTCTTACCATCCAGTTCGGGTTATTGGCCTGGGCCGTTGAAGAGGAAAAGCACCACGCAGTCAACGCTCAAGCTACAGCCTCTTGGAGCTTATTGCCACTCGCTTCGGCGCAACCACCGTGGACGTACGAACCTCCCGTACAGAGAGGGGTGATCGCAATGAAGCTAGATGCTTTGAAGATGGTTGCTAGGGTCGTCGACGAACTTGGAGCACTCACAGATCGGCTGGATATCGCGCTAACGCGGATGGTGCGGGTAGCTTCTGAAGACCGGCGTCCAGCCGATGCGCTTATCGATGCAGTCATTGCATGGGAGAACATGCTGGGGTCAAAGAGTGAAACAACATTCAAAGTCAGCGCGGCATTGTCTTGGCTTCTCGAACCCGAGGATTTGGAAGCGAGGCGCACACTGAATGCTCGGGCGAAGAAGATCTATAATCTCCGAAGTCGCATTGTTCATGGTGAAGTCGACGATGACATGGCTGAAGCTGCGAAATTCTCAAAAGAAGCCCTAACGCTTGCAGTGCGGGTATTCCGACATATACATGCCCAGCCGAAACTCAAAGACATGAGCTCCAGCGCTCGAGCAGAGATGATCTTGCTTGGGTGTGATTCGTAAGTTATCTACAACCACGGCCTAGGCAGTGGGGGCCAGCTGTGCAACGCGAAGCAGTCTACAAAATCAGGCTGCTACGTCGAGTATTGGCTCGAGGTTCCTTACCGGCCCACGCTACAAAAGTCACTGTACCTGGAGACTCTTCAACACCGGCTTCATCTACATTTCAGTATCTGTGGAAGGACAGCTCCTTTTTCTGCAGCTAATATTGCAGCGTATTCCCTTACGACCGGCGCGCCGTGGCGCCGGTGGGGGCGCCGTCGGACTTCACCCACATGCAGCACCTGCTGGAGGATGACCTACCGGCCGCTGAGGCCAGCGGCGAGGCGCGACTCTGGATAGCTGACCGCTTCTGCCGTCTGCGCTCCACATTCCTGGATGAGCTTGACGAGACGGAGATGCGCAGCGTGCTCCTGGACCTCAAGCGGCCGCTGCTCGTGACGCACTCGCCGGTCGATAACGTTATTGGCATCGAGAACGCGCGCCGCATCTACGACGCCGCCCGCCACCCGAAGAGCTTCGTCTCGCTGGCCGGGGCGGAT
>ERZ1032895.246-NODE-246-length-11130-cov-8.242709_pt1 | contig 11130 bp, 10 predicted proteins | sample MGYA00516687_ERZ1032895 | MGnify/ENA primary metagenome ERZ1032895 (study PRJEB33719, sample SAMN04261600) | wastewater metagenome | biome: rural village; feature: latrine urine exit; material: soil | place: El Salvador | collected 2013-01-14 ... | reverse complement strand
GAGAATGGCGGAAATTCCTACTCTTTTATTTGTGGATAACATGCATACCTCGATTGAGGCGTTAAACACACTTTGTAAGTGTGCCAATATTAAAATGGTAATTGCTGAACGAGATTATGCATACCTGTCAGCATCGAGAGCTAATTTTCTAAGGAAAAATATCGAAATTATTGACATCACACATCTAAATGATGTTGATGCGCAGAAAGTTATAGATAGCATTCCTGCTGATTTAAAATCACGAAAAATTTACTCCATTAAGGAAGGGGACTCGCTATTCGAGCTGGTTGAGCATAACTGCCAAACCCCTAGCATCAAAGAGCGCTTTAAAAACGTATTAGAAGACCTTAAAATAAAAGACGACAGGCTTGTGCAGCTATTTCTACTAGCTTGTTACCTTCATAGTAGCCGAAGTGTCACGTCTATGGATGTGTTATACAGCTATTTTCAAGAAGGGTTTGGAGGTTACCAGAAAATATATTCTTTAATTGATATATTGAGTAGTAGCTTGTCAGAATACGCTGGCGACTATTCTGATAGCGAACAAGATTATTTTTCGATAAGATCCAACCTACTCGCCGACCACATTTCTACAATTGCGCCAGCAACCGATTTAGCTCATATGCTGGAGAATTTCCATAATAATGTCTCACGCTATTGCATACCAAATTATGATTCATTTAAGAGGCGAGCTTATGATGCTCGTTTATTTGAGCGTGCGTTCCCTAATACAGACGATGGTGAGAAACTATATGACGTGATTTATAGAAAGCATAGCTCGCCGTTTAACCTTCAGCAAAAAGCTTTGTATCTTAGTAGAAGGGGAAATCATCAACGGGCATTTGAGGTAATAGATGAGGCAATTGCTAAGAGTGGAAGTAGGAATTGGTCTGTAAAGAATTCATACGCAATAATTAAATTTAAAGCCAACATATCTTTACCTGATTCCACTTATGTCAGAAAAGCCTTGGATGAAAGTATGGAATCTTTAGAGCAATGCCATACTGCTGATATGAGAAAAACTTTTCATGCTATGTCATACGCTGACCACTCATTAAGGTACTGGAGAAAATATAGAGATCAAACTGCAAGAGGATATCTTGAAAAGTCTAGGGCATGGTTAGCAGAAGAGGCGGATAAAGATAATCGAATAACAAATGTTTCTCGATTATTGGGACAAGTTAATAATGCCCTAAGATAATCCATATAGTGCTAACAAAGCATTGCAGCGGACAAGCCGCTGAATGCGGCGTTAGCATTCAATGAGGGGTACGAGTAACTCTATGAGAAAGGAAATCCCTGCTCCAGTAATAGCAGTGCTGTCTGAGAACATGCCAGCCCTCGAAACTCACGCTAGCCTGGACAACTTGTTCGCATATGCTGAAGCCCCTGGCGATCCGCCAGATGGTTCGAAGCCCGTTAAAGTCCAAGCATGGCTTCGTCGAGTGAACAAAGAATCCGATCACCCCTTGGTCGTTCTTGGGCGACTTATCGAGTGCTACATGGAATTGCCTGACGTAGAAGAAACTGCGTCTTCTTGGTTCGGCGGCTCGAACGGAGATGTTAAAAAGGACTTCAAAGCTAAGCTGGAAGCCATTCTGTCTAGATGCAATCTCATTTACATCACCGGCGGAATTATCTCCGATGGCAGCTCTGCTCCAAGTCGATCACTAGCCGAGCTAATTAAAGGTCGAGATATTCCTTCAATTGATGCTGAGTTTAATCGTGCGCTTGCGAATGTAAACTCTGAGCCGAGAGAGGCCGTCTCTGCTGCATGTAATATTCTTGAATCGATCTTCAAAACTTACATAGTTGATGAAAATCTTGCTATGCCACAGAAACAGGATCTTCAAAATGTATGGAAAGTGGTGCGTGCAGACTTGGGCTTTGATCCTGCTGCTTTGGAAGATGACGATCTCAAAAAAATTCTATCTGGCGTGTTGTCTGTGGTTGACGGGATCGGTGCTTTCAGGACTCATGCAAGCTCCGCTCATGGGCAAGGTCGTAAGATATACAACTTAAAGCCTCGGCATGCCAGGTTGGCAATCCATTCAGCTCATACCATCGCGCTTTTCGTACTGGAGACTTGGGATGAGAGAAAAGGTAGAGCGTAATGCTAACAATCGCAGGCACAGCGACGGCTTTTCCATTGCGGCTGCGCCCCATTACAAAGCCGCGCGTGCTGCGAGCGTTATGTTTTCACAGAGAATTTCACATGAATATTAGAGAAGCAATAAGAGAAGATTGGAATGCAATCTGGCCGATTTTTCATGAAATTGTTAAAGCCGGAGAAACTTATGCATACGATGTTGAAACCACGAAGGAACAGGCAGAGAAAATCTGGCTAGATGCACCCCGCAAGACATATGTTTTTGAAGAGGCCGGTCAAATACTCGGCACATACTATATAAAAACAAACCAAGCTGGGCCTGGTAACCACGTTTGTAACTGTGGGTATATGGTTTCATCAAAGGCACGAGGCAAAGGGTTAGCTACAACAATGTGCGAACACTCTCAAAAAATTGCATCTGAGCTTGGCTATAAAGCAATGCAATTTAACTTTGTAGCATCTAGCAACGAAGGGGCAGTTCGCTTATGGGGCAGGCTTGGCTTCGAAACGGTTGGTCGTCTTCCTCAGGCATTTAATCACCCTAAAAAAGGGTATGTAGATGCATTGGTCATGTATAAATGGCTATAAAAAACATAACAATCGCAAGCACGCGGACAAACCTACGCTGCGCTTCGGTTTGCCGGTGTTGCGGGCGTTATATGCCTAATCAAGCCTAAACCAATCACTGGAACTCGACCATCGGATGACGAATAAAAAAGACCTATCAGAACGCGACATCTGCACCAAGTTCATCACACCTGCGCTGGAACAGGCCGGGTGGGATATGCAGAAACAAGTCCGCGAGGAAGTCGGCTTCACCGATGGCCGTATCTATGTGAAGGGCAATCTCACCACCCGAGGTACGCGCAAGCGGGCGGATTACATCCTTTACTACAAACCCAATATCCCTGTCGCCATCATTGAGGCCAAGGACAACAAGCATTCGGTCATGGCAGGCATACAGCAGGGGCTGGATTACGCCACCATCCTGGACATACCCACCGTGTTCAGCAGCAACGGCGATGGCTTTTATGAGCATGACCGTACTGCCGCAAGCGGCAGTGTCGAGCGCGAACTTCCGCTGCACGACTTTCCAACGCCAGAACAGCTCTGGGAGCGGTACAAACGGTACAAAGGCATCACTACGCCAGAAGCCGAGCGCATCAGTGCCCAGGATTACTTCTTCGACGGCACCAACCGCAGCCCGCGTTACTACCAGCAGATCGCCATTAACCGCACGGTAGAGGCTATTGCCAAAGGCCAGCAGCGCATTCTGCTGACGATGGCCACCGGCACTGGAAAAACCTATACCGCCTTTCAGATCATCCACCGCCTCTGGAAGGCCGGAGCCAAGAAGCGCATCCTGTTTCTGGCCGACCGCAATGCCTTGATCGACCAGACTCGGCGCGGCGATTTCCGTCATTTCAAAGACAAAATGACGGTCATCAAGCAGAAGAAAATCGACAAATCCTACGAGATCTATCTGGCGCTCTACCAAGGGCTGACCAACTACGATGAAGACAAGGACGCCTACCGTGAATTCAGCCCGGACTTCTTTGATCTGATCGTCATCGACGAGTGCCACCGTGGCAGCGCCTCGGAAGACAGTGCCTGGCGCGAGATTCTGGATTATTTCAAAACCGCCACCCACATTGGCCTCACCGCCACGCCCAAGGAAACAGAAACCGTTTCCAGCACCGAATACTTCGGCGACCCCATTTATACCTACTCGCTCAAGCAGGGCATACAGGACGGCTTTCTAGCACCCTACAAGGTGCTGCGGGTTGGCCTGAATGTCGATCTGGAAGGCTGGCGACCCGAGGCAGGCAAAACCGACAAGAGCGGCCAACTGGTGGATGATCGCATCTACAACCGCAAGGATTACGACAAGAGCCTGGTGATTGATGAGCGCACTGAAGCCGTGGCCAACAAGATCACCGAATACCTGACCAAGACCAACCGCTTCGACAAAGCCATCGTGTTCTGTGTCGATATCGACCACGCCCAGCGCATGCGTGCTGCCCTGGCCAATGCCAATAGCGACCTGATGGCGCAGAACCCCAAATACGTCATGCAGATCACCGGCGATAACGACGAAGGCAAGCGAGAACTGGACAACTTTATCAACCCGGAAGAACGCTATCCGGTGATTGCCACCACCTCCAAGCTGATGACCACCGGCGTCGATGCCCAAACCTGCAAGCTGATCGTGCTCGACAGCAACATCGGCTCGATGACCGAATTCAAGCAAATCATCGGGCGCGGCACCCGCATCAACGAGGAGTTTGGTAAGACCTTTTTTACCATTCTTGATTTTCGCAATGTCACCGATCTGTTTGCCGACCCGGATTTCGACGGCGACCCGGTGCGCGTCAAAGAACTGGGTGAGGATGACGACTTTGAGACGCCGGAAGATGAAATCGCCGAAGGCGAGACCGTCACCGATGAAACCGGCGAGGAAATCATCTTTGATCCACCGACTAACCCCCCGGAAATCATCACCGGCGGGGATATCATCAGCGAGCCGCGCCCCAAGTACTACGTCAATGGCGTCAATGTCGCCATTCTTAACGAGCGTATCCAATACATGGACGGCAACGGCAAGCTGATCACCGGCAGCCTGAAGGACTACACCCGCCAGAAAGTGCGTGAGCAATACCACTCACTGGATGATTTTCTGAGCAAGTGGCATAGCGCCGACAAAAAGCAAGCCATCATCGACGAGCTGACCGAACAGGGCATCGTGCTGGAGAACCTGAAGGAAGCCATTGGCAAGGAAATGGATATCTTCGACATGATCTGCCACACCGCCTTCGATCAGCCGCCGCTCACCCGTGCAGAGCGCGCCAAACAGGTCAGAAAGCGCGACGTATTTACCCAATATGGCGATCAGGCCCGTAAAGTGCTGGATGCCCTGCTGGACAAATACGCCGACGAAGGTATCGAGAATATCGAAGACATCAAGGTGCTCAAGGTCAACCCTTTCGACCAGTTCGGCACCCCAACAGAAATCATTAAACTTTTTGGCGGCAAGCCACAATACTTGCAGGCCTTAACCCAACTGGAGCAAGCCCTCTATCAAGCGGCTTGAATCACGAACAAGAGAGCAGTAACGCAATATGGCAAACATATCAGGCATCGTAAAATCCGCTCGCAACATCATGCGTCAGGACACTGGCACCGGCAGCGACGAGCTGCGCATTCTGCAACTGGGCTGGATGCTGTTTTTAAAAATCTTCAGCGACAAAGACGAAGAGCTGGAGTTGATGGACGACAGCTACCGCTCGCCCATTCCCGCCGAATTGCGCTGGAATGCGTGGGCAGGTGATGATGAAGGCATGACCGGTGACGAGCTGTTGCAATTTGTTGATCGCAAACTATTCCCGACGCTTTCGGAAATTGATCTTTCCACCGCCAGCCGCCGCGCCGTGCTGGTGCATGAGGTATTTGCCAACAATTACAACTACATGAAGTCGGGTACCCACCTGCGCCAGGTGATTAACAAGCTCAACGAAATCGACTTCTATAGCAGCAAAGACCTGCTCCTGTTTTGCCATATTTACGTAACCTTTTTGAGTTTTTTTTTTATTGATTGGTCGATGTGCGAGTTCTACACCCCACGCGCTGTCACCCAGTTTATGACCGAAATGGTAAGTCCCGAACACGGCGAAACCGTGCTCGACCCCGCCTGCGGCACCGGAGGCTTTTTAACGGCGGTCATTCAACATTTAAAAGCCCGCGCCAACACCGTGGCAGAAAGTGAAGCCATTGCGCAAAACGTGCGCGGCTGGGAGTACAAACCTCTGCCTTACATGTTGGCCAACACCAACCTGATCCTGCATGACATCGTCACGCCGAATATCCAGTTTGGCGACTCCCTACAACGCCCCTTGAGCGAATACACCCGAAAAGATCGGGTGGATGTGATCATCGCCAATCCGCCCTTTGGTGGCGTGGTTTCCAACAACAACGAGAACAATTTCCCGCAAACCTACCGCACCAAGGAATCGGCAGACCTGTTTCTGATCCTGATGATCCACCTGCTTAAAGAGGGTGGCCGCTCTGCGATTGTCCTGCCCGATGGTTCACTCACCGGCGACGGCGTCAAACAACGCATCCGCCAGAAACTGCTGGAAGACTGCAACCTGCACACCATCGTGCGCCTACCCAATTCCGTGTTCCAGCCATACGCCTCGGTCGCCACCAACCTGCTGTTCTTCACCAAGGGCGAGCCGACCAAAAACATCTGGTACTACGAACACAAACTGCCCGAAGGCTACAAGGCCTACTCCAAAACGAAACCGATTCAACTCGCCGAGTTCGACACCCTGAAAAACTGGTGGGAGAACCGTGAAGCCAACGAACAAGCGTGGCAGGTGGATATAGACACCATCAAAGCCAATGGCTACAACCTCGACATCAAAAACCCGCACCGCGCCGAAGAAGAAAAGCAGCACAGCAGTACCGAACTGCTTGACCTGCTGCATCAGTCCTTTGCCAAGGGCGATCAATTGCTGGAGCAGTTGCGAAAGGAGTTGGTGTAGTGAATAACCGGATGCTGCCTATTGGCACTTTGTTTGATATAGAGAAGGGTGAATTGCAAAGCACAAAATGCACGCCGGGTGACTATGACTTCATTACAGCGGCAGAAGATTGGAAAACACACAGCGAATACTCTCACGAGTGCGAAGCGCTGATTTTTGCAGCAGCTGCATCAGGTTCGCTAGGACGGACGCATTATGTGGATGGCAAGTTCACCACCAGCGACCTTTGTTATATTTTGACGCCTAAGAATGAAGAAAAGTATCCGCTCAATTTGAGCTTCTACCACTTTGTGTTTAACTCACTGCGACCATCTTTAGTCGCAGCTACAAAATCTGGTACGTCTAAAGAGTCGATCAACCAGAGCAATTTTAAGAGCTATGAAATACCCTATTTCGATATAGAGCTACAAGATTTCTGGATTGAAAAGCTGAAAAATACGCTGGGGTTGAAAGACTTGCTTGGCAGTGAACTCACCCACCAACAAACCCTGCTGAAACAACTGCGCCAGCAGATTTTGCAGGAAGCCATCGAAGGCAAGCTCACCGCCGACTGGCGTGCGCAAAACCCAGATGTCGAACCCGCCAGCGAACTGCTCAAGCGAATCGCCGCCGAAAAAGCGCAACTGGTCAAAGATAAAAAGATTAAAAAGCAAAAGCCATTGCCAGGGATTAGCGATGAGGAAAAGCCATTTGACCTTCCGCTGGGGTGGGAGTGGTGTCGGCTGGGTGAAATCATAAACTCAGCAAATAATGGCTTATATAAACAAGAATCCTTCTACAAAGAAGATGGAGTTCCTTCTTTACGTATGTTCAATATTCAACAAGGGGAAATTACCTTAGAAAAAGTCAGGCGCGTAGCGCTTACTAATGAGGAATTATCGAAATATGAGTTGCAGCATTTCGATTTACTATTCAACCGGGTGAATAGCCGAGAACTCGTGGGAAAGACAGCGATAATTAGAAATCCACCCGAATCATTAGTTTTCGAAAGTATGAATATGAGATTGCGGCTCTCAATTCCCGACTTAGCTGAATTTGTGAACAAGTACTTAATCAGCACAGCCGCAAGGGACTATTTCTATAACATATGCAAAATTGCTAGTGGTCAGGTTTCAGTTAACCAAAGTCAAGTTTTCCATTTTCCCTTGCCTTTGCCTCCCTTAGAAGAGCAGCAGGTCATCATCGCAAAAGTAGTTGAATTATTAACTATCTGCGACCAACTCGAAACCCAAATTACCCAAAACCAAACCCACGCCGAGCAACTGATGCAGGCGGTATTAAAAGAAGCGTTTAGCCACAACAGCGAAGCTGGACCGACCGCGGCAAAGAGCAAGGCCAGGGCGGCTAGCCCTGAGGTCAGGCGTGCTTAACCGCCTTGCCAAGCTGGCGCTGGTATCCACCGCATTGGCACCCATCTGCCTGACGCTGTGGTTTGTTGAAATCAGCAGTGCCTGGCAGCCGGGCGTGCCGCTGTCGGAGAATCTGGCAGCCCATTGGCTGGTGGGCAGCGGCTATCTGGTGGCCGCGCTGGTTTTGAGTGGCCTGTGCTTTGGTCTGGTGTGGCTGTCGGCCTCGCGCCACGGGTTGGAGCGTCTGCCGGTGAAGATCAAATCGGTCAAAACCGTGGATAAGGAAATTGTCGGTTTTCTGCTGGTTTACCTGCTGCCACTGATCAACCAGAGCCAAAGTACTATCAGCGTGCCGGTATTGGTGTTTGTGGCGGTGATCTTCTTCTTTATCGTCTACAACTCCCATGCCTACCACTTCAATCCCTTGCTGGGTTTTTTTGGCTATCACTTCTTTGAAGTAACCATCGAGGGCGACATCACCTATGTGCTGATCACCCGCCAGAACATTACCGACTGCAAGGCCGTCTCACAGGTGGTGCAACTAACCGAATATATGATCCTGGATGCCAATCATGCCCAATAACAATAATATCTCCAATCTGTTCGCTTTGGTCGATGATGACGACGCACCCATCCGTCGTATTCCACTGACTGCCGCGCTCAATACCGAACTAGCCCAACTATTCACCGAACAGCAAACAGCATTTCTGGGCGATAAACAGCCCATTACTTTCACCGGCAGCTACAACGTGGATGCAGGCGAAATTTTTACCCTTGCCGACTACCCACTGCCACCCGTCATTGGGCAGGCCATTAGTAATCCGCTCACTTGCCCGGCGCTAAACCTTAATACCGAAACCCACCGCATCAAAGCTTTGTTTAGCGGGAACTGGACAGATGCGAACAAAACCGTCAACTTTCAGGTTTTCGATGCGGGCAAGTTGCTCAAACGCGGGTTTACCCTGATTGGCAGCGGCGATACTTACAAAAAGCTGGAAGAGCCAGGGCTGATGCTGCAAGACAAGCTCACCGCTCACTTTCACAACGGCACTTTGTATTTTGCTTCTTACCACAATACCAAGCGCTTTTTGGATTTGGCTGATTACTACCGCGAAGCTACCGATACCGATCTTGACGATTTTACCGCCACGGACATTTTTACCTTCGAGGATGAAGCGGGTTTCAAGCAACAAGCCGACTCCATCATCCGTAAAAAAATTGCCTTGCTGCAAAAAAATGAAGTGTTGAAAAATATCACCGTCACCGACATCCAAACCGTCGCCAACACATTCAATGCCGAATTACCCGAAGAGCACCATATAAAAATTACAATCAACGACGCAGGCAAGCTGGTTATCCCGAAAGAGAAGAAGCAACTGAAAGAACTCATCCGTTTTCTGGACGAAGACTACGTGACGGCACCTTTGTCTAAACGAAAATGCCTCACCAATTCCAAGCAATACCTGTGAGCGATGGCTGAAACGAGCATATAACAATGCGCTACACTCGGACAAATTACTCGCTGCGCTCGCAATTTACCGGTGAGCTCAAACGTAAGCATACTACTTCCACCTACTGACGGAGCGCTTCCTCAGCCCCCGCCATACTTTCCTCGCGTTGGCGGAAACCTTTCTCGCGGTACTGCAACTGACAGGATGAGCGCCATGCTAAGTGCCTGGCCTAAAATTTTCACGTACCATCGGAGTCAGAATCTCTGACCCGGATCGAATCATGGCAAGACGCTTTGTTATCCCTCTCACCGAACTTGAGCAACAGGCGCTGACCTCAGCCTATTACCATGGCGAGAAGCCCGCCTTACGCCGTCGAGCCCATGCGATCTTGCTGAGTGATCAAGGTCACACCATCAACCAAATCAGTGGGATCCTTCAGGTTCGGCGAGATGCTATCTCAGGGTGGCTCAAAAAATGGGAAGCATCGGGTCTCGATGGACTCATTGACAAGCCGCGCAGCGGACGACCACGCGCTCTGAATGACCACGATCACAAGCGTCTACTGGAACTGGTCACTGAACAACCTCATCAGATTCGATCCTTGCAAGCGAGATTTCAAGAAGAGACTGGCAAGACGGTCAGCACGGTGACGCTTCGTCGGGCATTGAAAAAAAAATGACCTCAGCTTCAAACGCATTCGGCATTCCCTCAAAGCGCGGCGTAACGAAACGGATTTCCGCCATACTCAGGGTCTTCTCAAGGCGCTTCACCAGCGAGAAGACCAGGGTGAGCATGAGCTCTATTACTTTGATGAATCAGGCTTTTCACAATCATCGTCGGTGCCTTACGCGTGGAGCCCCATCGGTAAGCCCTGCGAGGTGACCGCCTACTCACACAGCCGGAGACTGAATGTACTGGGGTTTCTCAGCCGAGCGGGGAAGCTGGTCTATCACACCGCCACCGAGCCTGTGACTACCGAGACCGTCATCAAGGCATTTGACCAGTTTGTGGCCCAGAAAGACCCCGATGCCTTCGCCACCGTCGTGCTCGATAATGCCAGCATGCATCGCTCCAAGGCGTTCAAACGAAAGCTTCTGGAGTGGATGTCGCATCGTGTGCACCTGATCTACTTATCGGCTTACTCGCCGGAGCTGAACCTGATTGAGATCCTGTGGCGGCAGATGAAGTACAGCTGGTTGCCCTTGAGCGCCTACCTTTCGTTTGACCGACTCTGTGTAGAGGTGCGTCGCCTGCTCAGTGCCTACGGCACGGAGTACGTGATTAATTATGAATAAGCACTTATTTGCATCGGCCCCTGACAGCAGAAAAAGCGAGGAAACATCATGTCCAATCTCAAGATGGCAATACTGACCCTGGGGCTGGGAGGCTTGATTGGTACCGGCTCCCTGGCAATGGCCCATGATGAGGAGGTGCTGCGCCAATCGCCGCCGAGCGATCCCTACATCCAGGTGAGCGATGCGTTGCCGTTACCGGAATTCATCTACGGACTCGGCACGCTATTCGTGGACCCGGATACGTTCGATGCCTGTCAAGCTTGTTGGCGTCTGGAATCAGGCGGCTTCTAATCGCTGATCCTGTTGAACCAGCCGGTCTTCCTGGTCCGGGTTCAGCCAGACCGTCCGGCGCGGTGTCCAGTTACGGGTGGCACCGCTCCA
>ERZ1032895.245-NODE-245-length-11130-cov-11.607223_pt1 | contig 11130 bp, 12 predicted proteins | sample MGYA00516687_ERZ1032895 | MGnify/ENA primary metagenome ERZ1032895 (study PRJEB33719, sample SAMN04261600) | wastewater metagenome | biome: rural village; feature: latrine urine exit; material: soil | place: El Salvador | collected 2013-01-14 ... | reverse complement strand
ATTTGTCAAAATGGGATAGGTTCTGCCTAATGCCCCTGACAGGCTGGCAGATCCGCTAAACAAATCACAAACAACGCCGCCAGTGTAAATTGACTGAATAGACTCCGACACGAAATCGATGATTTTAGCCTTTGATCCCATATATTTTATGAGTGACGGGTAAGCCCTGGGAGTCATGAGCTGTTCTTCTTCTGGGGCATAATCAATGGCTGCTAATGTGGTCATGTAAGATGAATCCCCTAACGTATATTCTTTTTTAATACCGACTTCTGCATAGAATTGTGTTCTGATTCAATCCATGAGTCGATTTCACTTGATTTAAAGCGCCATGATGAACCCACCCGAAAAGCTGGGATCTTCCCGGACATGGCCAATCTATAGATCGTTCTTTCATTCACCTTTAAGTAGGTTGCGACCTCTTTGGCGGTCATTATTTGGTCGGTCATTAGGCTTACCAAGTGACGGAACGGATTTGTCGAAATTGTCGTAAAAGTACATTGGTGTGCAGCTAGGGTCAACAAGGTCACAGGTTTTAGCAAGGTCAGAAAAAGACTTTCTGAAACGGTAAAGCCATCCGGACCTTTTCCGAGATCGCCACATGAAACAGATGGGGCTTCGTCGACGCTGAGTATGCTGGCCAACGCAGGCAGACCCGCCGAGGTCTCTTCCTAAACCAATCAATGCACGCTGTGAGAGCGGCATACTCTTTTCTCTATGGTGGCTCACCCTTCCGGCGGCGGCCACTGCCGAGCGGTATGTACGATATTCAGTACTCGCACCCGCGTTTCTACGATTTCATACACGACCATATAGCTGCTATGGACGATCAGTTCAAAGGTGTCCGGCACCCTACCGCCTCGGCCCATTTTTGGGAAATCTTGGAGCACTGCTGTTCTTTCTGTTATCAGCTCGTCGAGTGCCAGGGCAGCAAGAGGGTTGTCTTCCTCAATGTAGTCGTAAATGTCTTCACGATCCCTGACAGCTTCTGGCGTCCATAACAGCTCCATCATTCAGAAGCAGCCATGCGGGCGCGGGTGGCTGCGCGGCGAGCGGCAAAGCGGGCTTCAACATCAGACGCGGGAATCAGGTTGCCCGCCTCCGCAGACGCCCGCGATTGAGCGACCTTCTTCGCCAGCCAGGCATCGTATTGCTGTGCTTCTTCCTGCTGGGCCACGTAACTGCGCATGAAGTCACGAAGAAGCTGGGCTCCGGTACGGTCATGGGCTTTGGCGGCATTGGCAAACTGAGCCTTCAGACCATCATCGACTCGAAAAGTAAAAGTGGCATCACTCATGGCATCATCCTCATGTGTTACATGCAATGTGCAGTGTAGCACGACACCCTGAATGTCTCTACGAGATTGACGCCCATACCAGCCTGGTGATCTGCACCGGAATTTGCCATGCCCAGCGGTACAATAACGGTACATACATCAGTTTTGGCCATCTGCGCATAAATACGCTAAACTACTGACGCATAAGTACTTTCTACTTATTTTGATTACGCTCGTATACGCTTGATTTTGCTAGACATAGCGCGTCAGCAGCAAACTCATAATCCCTTGGTCGCTGGTTCGAGTCCAGCTGGGCCCACCAATAAAATCAAAAGTTTAGGCTCTCTCCACGACTTCCACTTTCTCCCTCCCTGCGATTAGGAAGTACCAGGGAAGATCTGGTCTGCCTCCATCGCCCGCGTGGGCTCCGACAACCCAGACTTGGGTTATCAAGAAAATCAGTGGCACGCCGCGTGCGCGTGGGAATGATCGCTCACCGCGTCCAGGGCATCGCCCAGCGCTTCGGCGCTAGAAAGATGCTCTTGTGTAGTCCTGCTCGGTGTCCACGATTGCTGGGTAAGATCACACCACTCCCTTGATGGCTGCTTTCATCAAGCCGACGCAAGCTCTGTCAGCCGCTGGGTGTACCAGTTTTCCTTGCAGCTGGTAACCAGCAGGCGGCGACGAGCACGGGTCATGCCGACATAGAGCAGACGCGCTTCCTGGGCCAGTCGCTCTTCGTTGTTGCTCAGCGCGCCGAGTCCGCACAGTAGGACGGTGTCGAATTCCAGCCCCTTGCTGCTCTGTCGACTGAGCAGCACCACCTCATCGGCCTGCGGGTCGTAGCTGCGTTTCTCAGCGGCGTGCTGCAGGCAGCGGCTGGGGATGCCTGCTCCTTGCAGCGCTTTGTGGAAAATTTGACCCTGCGCGTTGCTGGTGTAGACGACCGCAATACTGTTCAGCTCACTGCCCTGATGGCGCCATGTCTGGATACAGCGCACCAGGTAGCGCGCCTCTTCGTCGGCGCTGCTGAAGTGACGAAAAGCGGGCTTGGGACCGCTCACTCCGGCCACTTCGGGGGCGATCAGTGGAATATGGTCGTCATCGGCGTCATGAGCCTTGAGAAAGTCCTGGGCGAAATCATAGGCAAACGTCAGGATTTCCCGGGTATTGCGGTAGTTCAACTTGAGAATGGTGGTGCGTCCGCGTGCCTGAACGCCCGCTGAGGAGAGCGGAAATGTCAGCGAGCTCTTCTGGTAGATGGACTGGGCGTCGTCATAGAGCAGCAGCAGCGAATTGGTGTCCGGGTCAATCATCTGCACCACCAGCTTGAGCCAGGACTGCTCGAAGTCGTGACCTTCATCAATCATCACCGCCCCGTATTGCGCTCGGGGAATGCGGGACTGATCGACGGCCCGGATGACACTTTCCACCTGGCGCTCGAAGGCGGGCTGGCTTCCTGGCAGCAGATCGACGTGATAGGTCTTCAGCTGCAGGCCGCACCACTCATGGAAATGGTGCACCTTGACCTTTTCGGTGATCCCCTTGTCGGCGATGAAGCAGCGTAGCCGTGCCGCCAGGGGATGTTGAAGCACAGCACCAGAATCGGCTTGCTGACCGCCTGGGACAGATACTGGCAGCGGTAGCCCAGTATCAGGGTCTTGCCGGAGCCGGCGACGCCATGAATGACCCGGTGGCCGTCACCCTTGCTTCTGGCCAGCTGCTCCTGATGCAGATCCATGACGCGGACGATATCAGGAACGAGAGCATTTGCCGGCTCATCCTCTGCGCCGGAGTCGTCGTCGAAGAGATCCTGGGTGGGAGCGTCGATGCGCACTTCGGGGAACAGCTGCCAGCGAATCCGGTCGATCTGCGGCACGCTGAGCTGCTCGCCGAACCGGTAGTCGAACATGTCCCAGAGCCGTTGCTGAAACGCTTCCGGGTCGGTTGTGGTCAGCATCTCATCCTTGCAGATCACGCGCTGTGCAGGCAACAGAGCCCCCTGCTCCGCCTCGGGAACGGCCTGGGCCACAGGCACTCTCTATCCTCCTCGGCGTTTCGATTCTATATCCTAGACAGCGGACTTCTGCGACTTCCCGTTTTCTGGCCCGCAGGCTTGACCAAATGCGCTAGACTCGGCGGCCATTACCCTTCGTTCGAATATCTCAAAGTGAGGCCTTCATGCTTAAACCCCGGGCAACCATGCTGTTTGTGCTGTTTTCGGCCCTTGTGATGACCGGCTGCAGCTATACCCCCGCGCGTATCAAATCCGAGCCATTGATCGTGATCGACGATGACCACCATCACGATCGTAAACACCGGAAGGGTGGTGATTTCTGCCCGCCAGGCCAGGCCAAGAAAGGGCGCTGCTAAGTCCCTGGCCAAAGCCCGTTTCTGGCAGCGCTTCAGGCATGTGGCGCCATTGTTCGGCAACATCAGGAGCCCCGGACGCTTATTCCCCCTTCAGCTTCTTGAGATTCCTGGTCCAGCGCTGGCGGGCGTACTTGCGCAGATTGGCGACGTTGTCGGTCTCGTCGACGATATCCTCGCCGAGGATGGTCTCGATCACGTCCTCCATGGTGATAAGGCCGACCCAGGTGCCCAGGTCGTCATACACCACGCAGAGGTGCTGACGGTTCTGCAACATCATGTTGAACACCTGCTCGACGTCGTCCTCGGCGAGCACCGTCTTGACCGGGTGCATCAACGTTTTGAGATCGGTATCGCCGCTGGCGTGGTAGGTGTCGGCCTTGTGCACATAGCCCAGCGCCTGCTCGCCGCCATCCAATACCGGAAAGCGGGTGAAGGGCGAGCGGCTAAGTATCTCGTCGAACTCGTCCACCGTCATGCCGGGTTTGACGGTGACCGAGACCGTGCGCGGGGTCATCACGTCCTTCACCAAGATGTCGTGCAGGTTGAGGATATTGACGATGACCCGCGTCTCCTCCGGGTCCAGCGCCTTCTCCTCCTGACCGATCTGCGCCAGCGCCTTGATCTCGCCGCGCATGTCGGTATCCATGGCGCCCTTGCCGATACGCTTGGTGATCTGTTCGGACATCCAGATAAAGGGCTTGAGGATCCACACCATGGCATCCAGCGTGGTGGCAAGCATGCCGGAGAGCTGGCGCCAGTAGGTGGCCCCGATGGTCTTGGGAATGATCTCGGAGATAATCAGGATCAGCAGCGTCATCAGCGCCGAGGCGATGCCCAGCCAGGCCTCGCCGAACACCACCGTGACCTGGGCGCCGACGCCGGTAGCACCCACCGTATGGGCGATGGTGTTGAGGGTGAGGATGGCGGCCAGCGGCTGGTCGATGTTCTGCTTGAGCCGGGCAAGTCGCTTGTGAAGCTCGGGGCGCGTTTCGCGCACTTGCGCCACATAGCTGGGTGTCATGGAGAGCAGCCCCGCCTCGAGCAGCGAGCAGAGGAAGGAAACAGTTATGGAGAGAACTGCGAAAGCAATAAGCAGGAACATGGAATCCTTTCAAGTCGCCGGGGGAGGGAGGCCGCAGCATGCGGCAACGGCATCTTCGCTGAAGGCATCACGTTACTACAAGGCATCTTGCTATGGCATTCGGATGCTGCTTCACGTTACCTCTCCGCTGATGCCACTCCATCCCGGCGCTCACGCTGTGTATGATGTTGGCTAATTATCTTTATCTACCTCCTGAATGTGGAGAAGTCACGTGAACACGGAAAGTCACTCTCGGACGGCGGCCTTCATCTGGTCCGTGGCGGACCTGCTGCGCGGCGATTTCAAGCAGTCCCAGTACGGCCGCATCATCTTGCCTTTTACCCTGCTGCGCCGATTGGAGTGTGTGCTGGAGCCCACCAAGGCCAGGGTGCTGGAAGGCGCACAGGCCCACCAGACCAAGCCCGAGGCGGTGCGCGACCAGCTGTTGCTGCGCGCCGCCGGCCAGCCCTTCTTCAATGCCTCACCGCTGAGCCTGGCCACGCTCTCCGATACCCAGGCCGCCGATGACCTGATGAGCTACGTGCAGTCGTTCAGCGCGGACGCCCGGGAGATCTTCGAGCACTTCGAGTTCGAGAGCTTCGTCCAGCAGCTTGAGGCCAGCAACCTGCTCTATCAGGTGGTGCAGCGCTTCGCCGCCATCGACATGAGCCCACAGCGGCTGACCAACTACGGCATGGGGCTGGTGTTCGAAGAGCTGATCCGGCGCTTTGCCGAGAGCTCCAACGAGACCGCCGGGGAGCACTTCACGCCCCGCGACATCGTCCACCTGACCACCTCCCTGGTGCTCACCGGCCAGGATGACAAGCTCAAGAGCGGCGGCATCGTCACCGTCTACGATCCCACGGCAGGCACCGGTGGCTTTCTTTCCGAAAGCGACGCCTACATGCAGGAGGTCAGCGGCGGCATGAGCGTCTCGCTGCATGGCCAGGAGCTCAACCCCGAGTCCTACGCCATCTGTAAGGCCGACATGCTGATCAAGGGCCAGGCGGTCAGGCAGATCAAGCTCGGCAATACCCTGGCCGATGACCAGCTGGCCGGCCAGCACTTCGATGTCATGCTCTCCAATCCGCCGTTTGGCGTGGAGTGGAAGAAGGTTCAGAAGCAGGTCACCGACGAGCACAGGCAGAAGGGCTATGACGGGCGCTTCGGGCCGGGCCTGCCGCGGGTCTCCGACGGCTCGCTGCTGTTCCTGATGCACCTGGTGAGCAAGATGCGGCCCAGGCAGGACGGCGGCTCGCGCATCGGCATCATCCTCAATGGCTCGCCGCTGTTCACCGGCGGCGCCGGCAGCGGTGAGTCCGAGATCCGTCGCTACCTGCTCCAGCACGACCTGGTCGAGGCGATTGTCGCGCTGCCCACGGACATGTTCTACAACACTGGCATCGCCACCTACGTGTGGGTGCTATCGAACCACAAGCCGGCCGAGCGCAAGGGCAAGGTCCAGCTGATCAATGCCACCGAGCGCCACACCAAGATGCGCAAGTCGCTGGGCAGCAAGCGCCAGTACGTCACCGACGGCGACATCGACGCCATCGTGCGCTGCTACGGGGCCTTCGAAGAAACCGAAGAGAGCAAGATCTTCCCGGTGGAGGCCTTCGGCTACCGGCGCATCACCGTGGAGCGCCCGCTGCGGCTCAATTTCCAGGCCAGCGCCGAGCGCCTGGCCAGGCTCGACGACGAGCGGGCCATCCAGCGGCTGGATGAGACCGAGAGAGAGGCCCTCAAGGCCGCCTGCGCCACCTTGGGCTCAGAGTCGCTGTTTACCAACCGCGATACGTTTTTGAAGGCGTTGAAGGTCGCCTTCAAGCAGCATCTGCCCGAAGGCATGAAAGTCGGTGCCCCGTTGCAGAGAGCCGTGCTCAGTGCGCTCTCCGAGCGCGATCCCGAGGCGGACACCTGCCTGGACAACAAGGGCAATCCCGAGCCCGACAGCGGGCTGCGGGACTTTGAAAACGTGCCGCTGGACGAGTCGGTGTTCGACTACTTCGAGCGTGAGGTGAAACCTCACGTGCCCGATGCCTGGATCGACCAGGACAAGCGCGATGAGCTGGATGGCCGCATCGGCATTGTCGGCTTCGAGATCCCGTTCAACCGGCACTTCTATCAGTTCACCCCGCCGCGCCCGCTGGAGGAGATTGATGCGGACCTCAAGGCCTGCACCGACCGGATCAAGCAGATGATCGAAGAGATGGCGGTATGAGGGAGTACTATGTTTTGGTTCAAATGTGTTCGAATCCAGCTGGGTTGAACCAATCCAGTGAACCAATTACAAGGAAAAGACTTTGTAATCAGGTGATTGAAGTTGGTTCGGCTGATACCAGTGTTCTTGGTGACTTACTGTTAAGTACCCGATGGGAAGCAGTTTTTGGCTCTGAAGCTGGCAAGACTCACACGGGTCGCTTGGTATTGCCTCCCGGTAGCCCGGCAGATACTTGCCTCACCGTGAGTGATCGTATAAAGTTTGGTGTAACAAAACCCGCCAAGGCTATGCTCTTAGGAGTACCCTCAAACCGGCGGGTTACTTGTTTCCGGGTTTTGAAATGAAATTCCACAAGCCCGCCAGAAACTACGAAGACCAGCTGTTGCTGTTGCGTAAGCGTGGCCTCACCGTTCGCGATCCGGAACGTGCCCTGCATTATCTACGCCATCTCAACTATTACCGGCTGACTGCTTACTGGCTGCCGTTCCGGGAACATCGTTCGCCGCGTCAGTTTCATAATGGAGTCGATTTCGAGGATGTGTTGAGCCTTTATGTCTTTGATCGAGAGTTCCGTTTGCTGGTACTTGACGCGATCGAACGCATCGAAGTTTCCTTTAGAACAGCCTGGGCCTATTACATGGCCCATCGCTACGGGCCTCATTCCTATCTCGACCCAGGCTTTGCGAAGCGTACCTCGTGGCACGTTAAAAACCTCACCAGTCTGAAAAAAGAAATCTCACGCTCCGATGAGCTCTTTATCGAGCATTACCGACAGACTTATCGCGATCCTGAAACCCCGCCGATCTGGGCGGTATGTGAAGTCATGTCACTTGGGCTACTCTCGCGCTGGATCAATCAGCTACCGTCCGGTGACCTTGGGCGGATAGCGTCAGCTTACGGGCTGGATCAGAGTGTCATGCGCTCCTTTCTTCAGCACCTTACTTATGTGCGCAACGTCTGTGCCCACCATAGCCGCCTCTGGAACCGTCGCCTGACTATTACTATGAAACTGCCGAGTCGAAAGCCAGCGGCAGTGGCGGCGGTGATGAACTCCGCGGCTTCGCGCAATATCTACAATACCCTCGCTATGTTGGCCTATCTGCTGGACAGCATCAGTCCTGGCCACCAATGGCAACAGCGCCTCGGCAGTTTACTTGTTGATCATGATATTGACACCCGGCAGATGGGCTTCCCGGATGACTGGCAGGCACAGCCTTTCTGGGCTAAAGCCGTGCAGGGAATGAAGAAAAAGGGTGGTATATGAGCTTTCCTAAATACCCAGAATACAAGGACTCCGGCGTCGAGTGGCTGGGGGAGGTGCCGGCGCATTGGGATGTACGTCGCCTAAAATTTGTGCTTTCTCAGATTACAGACCGTGCTACTGAGCGAGTAAATCCCGTTGCTCTTGAAAATATTGAAGGGTGGTCAGGTCGTTACATAGAGGGTGAATCAGATTACTCTGGTGACGGAATAGCCTTCCGAAAAGGGGATATTCTTTTTGGAAAGCTCCGCCCTTACTTGGCCAAGGTGTACCTTCCTAGTGGTCATGGAGAAGCCGTAGGTGACTTTCATGTCATGCGACCGTGTCGAAACCTGTCGGAGAGGTACGCTTTTCATCAGCTTTTGCAGCCGCAATTTATATCAGTAGTTGATGGAGCCACTCATGGTGCAAAAATGCCTCGAGTTGGCTGGGAGGTCATGGGCAACATGCCCTTTGTTACTCCTCCACATCATGAGCAAGCCCATATTGCCACCTTCCTCGATCACGAAACCGCCCGCATCGACGCCTTGGTGGAAGAGCAGCAGCGCCTGATCGAACTGCTCAAGGAGAAGCGTCAGGCGGTGATCTCCCATGCCGTCACCAAGGGACTGGACCCCAATGTGCTGATGAAGGACTCTGGGGTGGAGTGGCTGGGGGAGGTGCCAGCTCATTGGGATATTCTCCCTATATGGATGATCTTCGAGCTAGGCCGTGGAAGAGTGATTAGTCACTCAGAAATTTTGGATAGCCAAGGAAATTATCCAGTGTACTCGTCCCAGACTGAAAGGGATGGAGTGATGGGTAGAATCGATACATATGACTTTGATGGTGACTATCTAACTTGGACGACGGATGGCGCAAATGCAGGAACTGTATTTCGGAGGTCAGGAAGATTTAACTGTACTAACGTATGCGGGACGCTAAAACCGACCAGAAGTGATGCTGATCTGGATTATTTGTGGAGTTCTGTCTCAATCTCAACTGCAGCTTTTATCAGGCATGATATTAACCCAAAGTTAATGAATGGAGTGATGGCCTCAATCAGGATTCCTGTCCCTCCTGCGAATGAGCAGAAACATATTGCACGTCATATTGCTCAGGTTTTGTCAAAAATGAAGCCTTTGGCCAATGAGGCTGAGTGCTTAACTGCCCGACTTCAAGAGCGCCGCTCCGCCCTGATCTCCGCCGCCGTCACCGGCAAGATCGATGTACGCGGCTGGCAACCGCCGGTAGGCTTGACGCCAGCCCATCAGGAAGCCCGCATGGAGGCGGTATGACCCAGGGACGCAGTATCCGACTTTTCCTGGTGGACGGCACGCCCAATGGCCTGCTCACCGCCGAGATCATGAACTGGACTGGCCACGTGCTTACCGGGCCGCGCAGCAAGCTCAGCGAGCTGGTACAGCGTCCGGAGTGCGGCAATCAATAAGGGAAGTGATAGAGGCGAGTAGATAATGGGGGAGTTCGGGGAGTATATTGTCTACGTGGATGAAAGCGGTGATCATGGCCTCAGGAATATCAATCCTGATTATCCTGTTTTTGTATTGGCTTTCTGCATCATTCACAAGCGTGATTATCTAACCAAGATTGTACCAAAAATACAGGAGTTGAAATTCCGCTATTTTGGTCATGATATGGTCGTTCTCCATGAAGCAGAGATACGCAAGTCAAGAAGGCCATTTGATATCCTTCTCAATTCGGATGTCAGGCGTGACTTCATGGCTGACCTGTCTGCTATCATTGAAAACTCCCCTTTCACCCTAGTGGCTAGCTGTATCAAGAAAGATGAATTTTCACAGCGACATGGGGTTGATGGAAATCCCTACCATGTTGCAATGGAATTCGGGTTGGAGAGGGTATTCATGGAGTTACAAAGTCGTGGGCAGCGTGGCCAGCTAACCCACGTGGTTTTTGAGCAGAGAGGACTGCAAGAGGATCAGGCTCTGGAGCTGGAGTTCCGCCGTATCAAGGATCGATCACGGATGGAAGGGTTGGAGGAGACTCTGGATATCGTCATGGCCAGCAAGAAAGTGAATTCGGCGGGCCTGCAGCTGGCCGACATGGTGGCACGCCCCATAGGTCGGCATCTATTGAACCCTGGTCAGTCCAATCGGGCTTTCGAGATTTTGAGTGGCAAGTTCCGGTGTAGCAGGGCGGGCCAGATCAAAGGGTGGGGGCTGAAGGTATATCCTTGAAAACAAAAGGCCCCGACGCATTCGCCGAGGCCCCTTGCCGATCGGGCATTCCCAATCCATGCCTATATGATAGGCACGTAGTCCGGGGTTGGCAACCCGAGCGACTGTATCTGGCGGCTGCCCCCAGCGCTTCATATCTCGGAGACTAAATCACTATGTGCGGCGGTACGATCATAACGGCCAGCTGAACCTGGATGAGCTGTGGTGGGGCTATCGACTTCACTGGGCCGGCGATAAGGCCCCGCAACCCATCAATGCCACCGTGGAGAAGCTGGCGACCTCCAACTACTTCCGCAGCGCTTTCGCCCATCACCGCTGCCTGATTCCAGAACCCGCCCGCGGCGACGCCAAGGCAATCCACCCACGCATGCCGCTGATTCTGGATCAGCAGAGCCTTGAACTCTGGCTTGATCCTGAGTTGACGGACCGCGAGACAATTCGCCATCTGGTCCACCACCTTCCGCACGATTAGCTGACCCGCTGGCCGGTGAGTACTCGGGAAAACCGGCCGGTGGAAGACGACTCGGCGCTGATCGAAACGGTGCGCTGAAATGTCTCCAGCACTGTTCAGGCGCTGATGGCGAGGTGTGGTTTAAAAATGCACCGGGAATCGCCCGAAAAGGCCACTTTCAGCGTGAAAAATAAACCAGCCTAAGAACCTGCCATTGACCCGTAAGCGATCCACCAACCCCATCTGTTCCAGCCTGACTCAGATCGGTAAGGTAT
>ERZ1032895.244-NODE-244-length-11134-cov-4.961368_pt1 | contig 11134 bp, 8 predicted proteins | sample MGYA00516687_ERZ1032895 | MGnify/ENA primary metagenome ERZ1032895 (study PRJEB33719, sample SAMN04261600) | wastewater metagenome | biome: rural village; feature: latrine urine exit; material: soil | place: El Salvador | collected 2013-01-14 ... | reverse complement strand
TCATCGCCGGGTAACTCATGTGGCGGGATGTAGTCTGCGGCTCGCAGGATCGCTTTGGCGTCTGGGTTTTTGGCCTTGTATTCAGTTGCTGTTGCAGGCGCACCGGTTTCAAGGTCTCGTCCATATGACTCGCAGTAGTCGGGGGCGCTGAAAAATTCGCCATTACTATAGAGTCGCTCGGTGCCCTCGGGGTTGTCTTCATTGCACGGCCACTGGATACCCGAACCGCCACGCAGTTTGTCATACGTGATACCCGTATAGTCGCACGGACGGCCTCGCGAGCATTCTTTCCAGGCCTCGAATGCGCTTTCCGGATCGGACCACGTAATCAATGGCCCACCATCTTTGTCCTTCAGATCAAGGCGTCGAGCGTAGTCGAGAAAAATGTCGAGGTCGGATTTGGCATCCCCGGGCGGCTCGATGGCTTTTTCAGATAGGTGCACCGTGCGATCGACGTTGGTGAAGGTGCCGGTTTTTTCACCCCAGGTTGCCGCAGGTAACACCACATCCGCCAGCTGTGCTGTTTCAGTCAAGAAGATGTCTTGAACGAGCAGCATCAGGTTGTCTTTCGACAATGATGCGCGGATCCGAGTCAGCTCCGGCAACGAGACCGCCGGATTGGTTCCACTGACCCACAATTGGCGGATTGAGCCTTCTTCGACGTAGCGCATCATCTGCATCAGATGGGTGGGTGCCGAATAGTGTGGGATGTCGTCGGTGTGGATATTCCATACCCGGGCCAGGTCGGCAACGTGGTCAGGGTTGTGCCAGTTCCGAAAACCGGGCAAATCACCGTCTGCCCCGCACTCGCGGGTGTTTTGGGCGGTGGGCTGGCCATTCATTTGAAATATCCCGCATCCGGGTTTGCCCAGCATGCCACGGATAAGATTCAGATTATTGACCTGTACGGAAGCGGCCGTAGCCTGATGCGATTGATAAAAACCTTGCAGAACGGTTGACAGTAACCGCTCCGCGTGCCCGATAATTCGGGCGGCTTCACGGATTTGTTCGACCGGGACGTCGCAAATTTCTGCCGCACGTTCGGGCGGATAATTCTTGACCAGTTTCTCCAACTCATCAAATCCAACCACATTGGCATCAATGTAGTCCCTATCGATCCAGTCGTTGGCGATGATTTCATGTAAGAGCCCACTCAGCAGCGCGACATTGGTACCGGGTCGCGGCGCTAAGTGCACCGTAGCTTGTTGAGCCACGGGGGTCGGGCGCGGATCAACGCAGATGATCTTCGGTGGATCCTCGCCGGCCAGTCGGTCAAGCATCCGAATCCACAACACGCTTTGGGTTTCGGCTACGTTGTGCCCAAATAACGCGATCACATCCGCGTGATCCACATCCGTATAGGAACCGGGCTGCCCGTCGCTGGCGAATGATTCTTTCAGTGCCGCGGCCGCAGTCGCGGTACACAGCCGAGTGTTGCCATCGACGTGATTCGTCCCAATGCCGCCGTGGGCAATGGTCGCCAAGGTGTAGTACTCTTCGGCAAACAGCTGCCCTGTCGTATAAAACCCAACCGCGCTGGGACCCTGCTCTTTGAGTAACCGCTTGGTGGTCTCAACGACTCGAGTCATCGCGGTGTCCCAGTCGGTCTCGACCAATTCGCCATTTTCACGGATCAGTGGTTTGGTGAGCCGATCCTTCGACCCGTTGGCCTGCCAACCATAAACGTCTTTGGTATCTAACCTGCCGTGGTTGACCCGATCTACGGCGCGACCGCGTACTCCAACGATCCGCTCATCTTTAACCGCAATATCCAGGGCATCACCATTGGAATGCAAGATCGACGCCGATTGGACCCAGCGGTCCACCTCGTCCTGTTCCACGCCCTCGGCCAGGTGCATATCGACCCGAACAGGCCAGACGGTCCCAGCCGCATACGGTGTGCGTTCACCCCACAAGTGTGCAATACGGTCATTGTTCATTACGATCATCCCCGTGGTTGTCACATCGCCGGCTGGGTATCGAAAATCAGCTGGCCTTCTTCTTTGAACTGGAACGTTTCGAGCCGGACTTCTTCTTCGAATCCGACTTTTTCGACTCGCGCGACTTGCTCACCGACTGACGCAGCGCCTCCATGAGGTCGACAACTTCGCCGCCGGTATCTTCGTCTTCGTCCTCTTCTGGGAAGGTTTCTTCCAGATCCAAGGCATCGCCGGCTTCGATCTTCGCATCGATCAGCTTGCGTAGTTCGACCTGATAGTCGTCTTCGAATTCTTCGGGCTCAAAGTCCTGCGAATAGGATTCCACCAGTTGCGCGGCCATTTCGAGTTCTTTCTTCCCAATCTTGGCCTTGGAGTTGACCCCTTTAAAGTCGACGTCGCGGATCTCATCGGCCCAGCGCAGGGTTTGGATCATCAGCATCTTGCCGCAGGTCCGCAGAATCGCCAGCCGGGTTCGGGTGCGCAGCGTGATTTTCACGATCGCGGTCCGATCGGTGTCATCCAGCGTCTGCCGCAATAACAGGTAGGCCTTCGGCGTTTTCGAGGTCGGCTCGAGGAAATAAGATTTTTCCAGCATAATCGAATCGATCTGATCCGACGGAACGAACTGGAGCACTTCAATGTCGTCGTCATCCTCGGCCGGTAGCGCCTCGATATCGTCCTTGGTGATGATCACGCGGTGATCGCCGTCGTCATAGGCCTTTTCAATCTCAGAGTACTCAACGACCTCACCGCATTCTTCGCACTTGCGCTGATACCGGATGCGGCCGCCGTCCTTGTCATGCACCTGATGCATGTCGACGTCGTGACTCTCGGTGGCCGAGTACAACTTCACGGGCACATTGACGAGTCCAAAGGCGATGGATCCAGACCAGATTGCTCTCATGGCCCCCATTAAAACCTACCTATCGGGCCCTGGCTAGGGGTGGAAATCGCCATCGTCGCGGTCTAGGCGCGCCCGGGGTGGCTCCGGTAGCATGCACGCAACAGGAGGATTGTGCATGTCACGCGATGAACAGAAAGTCTCAATTGACGGCCACCGATTGACCCTGACGAACCTCGAGAAGGTCTACTATCCGCAAACCGGTACGACCAAGGGTGAAGTCCTTGACTACTACGCCCGGATCGCACCGATCTTTATTCGGCATGCCGCCGATCGGATCGCGACCCGCAAACGCTGGGTCGACGGTGTGGGTACCCCTGAGCAACCCGGCAAAATGTTCTTCGAAAAGGATCTGCCGGAGCATGCGCCGTCGTGGCTTGCAACCCACGAGATTGAACACAGCACCGGCACCAAGCGCTATCCGCTCGTCCAAGATCAGGCAACGCTGATGTACTTAGCCCAGCTGGGCTCCTTGGAGATCCATATCCCCCAGTGGCGTGTGCTGCCCAAGGGCGACCCCGGCACGATTACCTCGGATACCCGCTACCCGGACCGGATGGTGTTTGACCTGGACCCGGGTGAGGGTCGCGAGTTGGCCGACTGTATTGAGGTGGCCCACCTGGTACGCGAACTGCTCAACGGGATGGGCCTGGATGCCTATCCGTTGACCAGTGGTTCCAAGGGCGTGCACATGTATGCGCCGCTGGATGGTTCGGCAACGAGCCAACAGGTTTCTGATGTGGCCAAAGAACTCGCGCGCAGCCTGGCGGCCGATCATCCCGAGCTGATTGTTTCGAAGATGAAGAAGACGCTGCGTAAGAATAAGGTGTTCATCGACTGGTCGCAGAACTCGGCATCCAAAACCACGGTCGCACCGTATTCGCTGCGCGGCCGGTTCACCCCAACGGTCGCAGCACCCCGCACGTGGGATGAGCTGGCGGACCCGGCGACTGTTGAACATCTGCGGTTCGAAGAGGTGCTGGAACGCATCGAGGACCTCGGCGACCTCCTGGAGCCCCTGGCGCAGAGGGCTGGAGCCGCAGATGCGGCGTCCGTGACTGATGCTGACCCGGGCGAGCCGCCGCAGGATCGGTTGACCACCTACCGGTCAATGCGTGACCCGAAGAAAACCTCCGAGCCTGTACCGGATAGTCACGGCACCAGTGGCGATGAGCTGACGTTTGTGATCCAGGAACATCACGCGCGCCGTCTGCACTGGGATTTCCGACTCGAACACGACGGCGTATTGGTGTCCTGGGCGCTGCCCAAGGGGCCGCCGACCGATCCGGCCCGCAACCACCTGGCCATCCAGACCGAAGACCACCCAATGGAATACGCCAGTTTCGAAGGCACAATTCCCAAAGGCGAATACGGTGGCGGAGAGGTGACCATCTGGGATTCGGGCACCTATGAACTGAAAAAATGGCGCGACGGCAAAGAAGTCACGGCCGTCCTGCACGGGCAGCCAGATGGCGGGCTGGGTGGCACCAAAGAGTTCGCGCTGTTTAATACCGGCAGCCACGGTCCGAATGAGGATCCGGCCAGAAACTGGATGATCCACCTGAAAGAAGGCTCTACCGACGGCGCCGCCCCGCGGTCCAAGAACACAACGTCCCGCAAAGCTACCAGCGCCAGGGCGGAAGCCGCTGCGGATGGTGCTATCGAACCGGCACAGTATGCACCGATGCTGGCCACCATCGGTGAGGTGAACGCCGTCGCGCAGGACGAACACGACTGGGCCTTTGAAATGAAGTGGGACGGGATCCGTGCGATTGCCACCGTGCGCGCTGCCACTGACGATACGCCCGGGTCAGTGGCCCTGGTGAGTCGAAACGACATCGAGATGACCGACACCTACCCTGAGCTTGCAGAACTCGCGGCGTGTGTTGAAACCAATTGCGTCGTCGATGGTGAAATCGTGGCACTGGGCCCATCGGGGCGGCCTGAGTTTGGGCGACTCCAGCAGCGCATGGGGTTGAAAAAAGCTCGTGACGTGGAAGAAGAACGCGCCAAGACCCCAGTTTATTTCATGGTTTTTGATGTGCTGGAAGTCGATGGCGAATCACTGCTGCGGGAGCATTATGACCAGCGCCGGAAGCGCCTATTCGAGGTCGTGTCGGAAGGGGAACATATTTATGTCCCAGAAGCTTTTGACGGCTCTTTTGAACACGCGATGGATTCCAGCAAGCAGCTCAAGCTCGAGGGGGTCATGGCTAAAAAGAAGACCAGCGTCTACCTCCCGGGGAAACGCACGAAGACCTGGTTGAAGCTCAAGCACGCGGCTACGCGGGAAGTGCTCATTATTGGTTGGCGAACAGGCAATGGCGGTCGTGCCGGAACACTGGGTTCGCTGTTGTTTGCCGCTCACGGTCCAGAAGGCCTGGTGTACATGGGGCGAGTGGGCACCGGGTTTGACCAAGACCAGCTTGAAATGCTGCGCGACAAGCTCGATGCCATTGCCCGGAAAACACCGCCAGCAGAGGTCCCCGCTGAACAACGTAAAGATGCTCACTGGGTGACCCCAAAACTCGTGGCCGAGGTGGAATACGGGGGCATCACCGAGGCCGGACGCTTACGCCATCCCGTGTGGCGTGGACTGCGCGACGATATCAACCCAGAAGACGTCACCGTTTAGCGAGCCGACTCGAGAGCTCCCGTACTGTGGGCCCGGGTCGTACGCTTAGTTATCCGAACTTTTGGCTTCTTCGGGTTGTGCCGCTTCGATTGCGGCGCGGTCTTTGGCGCGTTTGACCTCTCGAGGTTTCCGTTGTCGTGTGGCGCTGAGTTCAGCGGAGAGATCGGGCAGATCATGCCACTGCGGCAGCTGCCCGAACGTTTCTTGGGTTTGTATGACCACTTGGCGCGCGAGGGCACGGTTTGCCAGACCACCGATCCCGGCACCAATACCAAATGGCACGACTCGACCGAAGAAGCGTAGGGCTTCACCTCGGATGAGTTTGCGCATAAACCGATTCGCCAGCGATTTGAACGCCCGTTCGGTAATGCCAGTGACCCCGGAGGCAATCCAGGCGGTTGGGCCCAGGGTTCCGAACCGTGTTCCGGGCTGGGAGTCTGCTGCTTGTTTGAGCAGCTCGCGGCCTTCTTCGCCCAGCAGGATCGTCATCACCAGGGCCTGGGAGTCTTTCGAATTCTTCGTGTGCATCCCGGCAAGCTCTGCTATTGCCTGCGCGTAGAGGCCGGTGAGCTCTAAGAAGCCCAGGGTCGCACCGAATGATGCGCCAAGACTGGCCGCCGTCCCAATGCCCGGAACGGCTCCTACACCACCGGCGGCCGCACCCGTTGTGGTTAACGAGGCGATATAGCGGCGCGATAACCGTTCGGCGAGTTCACCGGGGCTGTCGTCCGGGTACTTCTTGGCCATCCGACGCAATTCTGCGATGACCAGTGGGCGCTGTACATTCATGGCTCCCAGGACAGCACGTTGAAACGCCGGTGTTGGACGGCCTTTCGAATCGACGGCTTTACCCAGCATTTTCTGGGCGTTCCGGGCCGCTTTGTCGCGCCGAGCGCCTTTGGCTTTGGCCTTTTTTGAGTTTTGGATTTCGTTATCTTTCGGCAAGATCAGCTCACATTCTGACTAAGAAACGGTGTGATGGCCGAGGTGGTTTTAGCTTCGGTGACCCGGGTGTGGGTTGTCAACCATGTTTGGGTGAATTCAGCGGCCGGGTGTGGTTCCTCGCCCAGGCTGATCCACAGCACCCGCGTGGGTTCGACGTCGTTTTCTGGCGCATCCAGGGCCGCAAGCATTGGGTTATCGATGATGTACCCGTTAAGTCCGATCACTCCGCTGATGGCTTCGGGGCGGATCCGTAGAAGGGTAGTGGCAATGGCTGCGCCCTGTCCGACCCCGATGGCTTGAATATTCGTGTAGCTGGTGTTCCCGTATTCGTCGTCGTCAATGGCGTCGAACACGCGGTGGGCCGCCGAGAGGATCTCTGGGAAGTTTTGGTACTGGTGATCTTGACTGGTGAACCACTGGTGGCCGAAGGCTGCGTTGAATCCTGCCTGCAGGGCGAGCCCGGTGGTCCCCGGCGGCAGATGGGAGAAGTAGTGTTCGGCGACCGTTTCGGGGGTGGAACCGGCGTCGTGGAGGATCAGCACCAGGTTGGCGGTGTGCAGGTGTTCGGGAAGAGACCAGATGGCGCGGTGACCGGTGGCAAGCGTTTCAGCGTACATGCCCTTACTCTAGTCAAGCGACAGTGAGAAAGTGGATGAGGACTCCCACACCGAAGATGGCGATGGCCATGATGAGGCAGCCGAGTTCAATAAGCATGCCGATGCCCATGGCTTTGAGTGCTTCAAGTGAGGAGCGGAACGCTGCCATGGGGTCGCGGCGTCGGTAGTATTCGGCGCCAAATAGTCCGAGCGCGAAGCCGATGAAGATGCCGAAGAACGGGATGACGAATAACCCGATGATGGCTGCGACGGTGGCGATCAGTATCGGCGTGTTGGGGATGCGTTCCCGGCGCATGGTCCGGCCGGTCAGCACCAGGGAGGCGCTCCAGCCGACGAGTGCTAGCGCGGCTGCGATGACGCCGGTAGCCCAGGATGCGGTGGATCCGATGATCCAGGCCCAGGCGATCATGGTGATAATAGCGATCGGGGATCCGGGCAGGACCGAGAAAATGAGGCCGACCAGCGCGACGAGCATCAGCAGGGCGGCAAGGACTGTGACAATGACTTCCACAGTGTCAGGTTACTCGCCGATGGCGATGTCTGCCCAAACCATGTGGTGAGTGTTCTTGGGTGATTGCAGACCGAAGGTGCTGCGATACACGTCCGTGCGCTCGTTACCGCTTTCGAACACTCCAGCGTTTGTTACCGTGAGGTCGGCACCCGGCAGCACGTAGTCGGCGCGGTAGGTTTGGCCGGGGTGGTCGGGATCGGGTGCGGTGTGGTATTCGGCGTCGGGGTTATTCGGCAGCACGCCGCTTCCCAGAATATTGGGCGGCAGGGTGTGTTCTTGTTGAGGATCGATAAGAGCGTCGGACTTTAGCAGCTCTGTGATGGTGTCTGATGTACTTGGGCCGTTGTCTTCCGGGTCGGCTTTGAGTGAGCCGGCAATGACGAAGGCCGCATCGTCTTCTAGTGGGCCACGGTCGCCGCGGTGGTCCAGAATGTATTGGGTGTCCGACTCCAGATAGTCTTGCCAGAACCGGATTTGGTCGGTGTTGCGGGCTTGTCCGTGCGGGGAGGTGGAGACATCTGCGGCTGCTGAAGCAAGCACATGCAGAGTTTCACCCTCGACCTCCACTGGGATGTCCCAGTGCGCCACCGACGATAGCGGCAGAATATTGCGTTCCAGATCGGTGAGGTTTTCCGGAATGCTGTTGTCGGGCATGCTCTCCCAGGGCATGGAAGAAAAATCTCGAATGTTATCAGCATCGAGCGGATACATGGAGTACACGATCATGGATGCTTGGCCGGCGAACTCTCCGTAGCCCAGGGCGTCACCGGGGCCACCAATCGTGCCGTCGCGATCAAGATCAGCTCCTGATTCCACGCCAGCGTTGGTTTGACCGGCGTAGAGGTAAGGGTAGGTGATGCCGGTATGGCCTTCGCTTCCCACGGCGAGATAGTTGGTGTTGAAGGCTTTTGCGACGTTCTCCCCGGCATCGGCGTCAATACCGGTGAGTACTAAGACGTCGGGGCGCACGGTTTGGATGATTCGCGCCACCTCGGTGGCATCTTCGGTGCCGGGTGCTGACAAGTCCTCCAGCAGCTCTCCGGCGGAGTCACGCGTCAATGCCGCGTTATAGGTCGCAACGCGCAGCGAGTTGGGCTGCGGACTCTCCAGGACGGGCACGGTATCGGCTGGTAGGACCTCGTCGCTGGCCTCTTCGGCAGCAGGCTTATCACCGATCATCTCGCGTGCACCATCGGCCGTCACATCCGATTCAGGTCGCGGACAATATCCTAGATCGGGCGAGGTGCTGGCCTCATCGGCTACCGCAGCCTGAATCGGAGACGCTAAACTCAGCGCGAAACATCCGGCCGCAGCCGCGATGAGCGCTGATTTTTGCACTCGAAAAACAGGGCGGAAATTGTGCATACCGGCTAGCTTAGACGCCCAGTGAACGCGGGAAAAGTTGAGGTTAGGTCCGCGATACTTACTTGAAATCCTCAAATTTTCACATAAGCGCATGGGCATGCGGATCCCGGCGGTTACCCGGCGGTACAACTAAAATTTGTGCTACAGATTCTTGACCGGACTGTGATCATTCTGTGATCAAAGCGGGATGTTGCAGGCATCTACCCCGCCGAAACTTGCCTTCTGACATGGTCATATAATGTGACGTGCGTCACGGATCGGCGGTATCCGATTCCCGGATATTCGTTGAGGAATTCCTCTAAGAATCAACGAAAAACACCGCCGAAACAGTGCGTCCGAGGATTTCGTTGAACAAAACAACGTTTGAGGGCACCATCGAGCAATTTCGAGTCTGACCGGGCGTTATTCTTATTCCGGTTCGCTCTCACGTTCTGCGCGGGTTCGCGCCTCATGCTGGTCGACGACTTCGCGACTCAAGCGTGCCGCACTGACCGTCATCCCGATGGTTGCGCCAATGATTAGGAAAATTGCCACACTGCGCAGCACCCCGAAGGTCTGATCGAGCAACACCCACCCGATCAGTGCCGCGAACACCGGCTCCAGACTGAGCAGAATAGAAAACGCATTACGTGGTAGACGACGCAGTGCCGCCATCTCAAAGGAGACCGGAATGACCGTTGACAGCACGGCCATTGCCAGGGCTAGCCAGTAAATCTCGGGGGTGAGGACTAAATCGACCATGCCGCTAAACCCGACGGGCAGCAGCACGAGGGCCGCGACGATGGTCGCCACCGGCAGCCCCTCGAGTCCAGCCAGCTGTCGCCCCACCCTGGCGCTAAACAGAATATAAAATGCCCAGGAAACCCCGGCGAGGGCAGCAAAAACGATTCCCAGGACATCAAAGGTCACATCTGGTGAAAGAGACTCGACCCCTAATACCACCAGCCCCAGTCCTGCCAGGCCGATCCAGATGAGATCGCGTCGGCTCGTGGATAAGATCACGGCTAACGCCAACGGGCCGACGAACTCGATGGCCACGGCCACGCCGAGCGGGATGCGCTCGACTGCGGCATAGAAGAACCCGTTGAGCCCGGCCAGTGTGATACCAAATAGTATGACGTCGCGCCAGGCGGCTTTCGTCCAACGCCACGGGGTCGGGCGGGCCAGCAGGATCAGGAACATCGAGGCGAGGATGAGGCGTATCGCAGAAACGCCCCAGGCCCCGCCGATGGGAAACAGTTGGGTGGCAACGGCCGCTCCCAGCGGCAGCGCGAAGGTCGCGGCCATCACCAAGACCACACCGGTTATCGATATCCCGCGGGTGCGATCCACCAACGTGTTCCTCCTTGGCAGCTAACGGCGCATTACCACCCGCGTTCTGCCAGACGGTGTGGTGCCGGAATTTCGGATACGCTCAGACCCACCATCGCATCACCAATACCGCGAGAGGCATCGGCAATTGCTTTCGGGTCGTTGTAATTCTGGACGGCGCTCACGATGGCCTTGGCGCGCGCAGTGGGGTTATCGGAGTGGAAAATACCAGAGCCGACGAAGACGCCATCGGCACCCATTTGCATCATCATGGCCGCATCGGCCGGGGTTGCGATACCACCGGCGGTAAACAGTCCAACTGGCAGTTTACCGTCTTTGGCGATCTGCTTCACCAGCTCATAGGGGGCCTGCAGTTCTTTAGCGGCCACGAACAGCTCGTTTTCGTCCAGGGAGGTCAATGCTGCAATTTCTGCGTTCAGGGTGCGAATGTGTTTCATGGCTTCTGAAACGTCACCGGTGCCGGCTTCACCCTTGGAGCGAATCATCGCTGCACCTTCGGTGATACGACGCAGCGCTTCGCCCAGGTTGGTTGCGCCACACACAAACGGGGTTTCGAAGTCCCACTTGTTGACGTGGTGCACGTAGTCCGCCGGGGAGAGCACCTCGGACTCATCAATGAAGTCCACACCCAGGACTTCAAGAATCTGCGCTTCGACGAAGTGCCCGATGCGGACCTTGGCCATGACTGGAATGTCGACGGCGTCGATAATCGATTCGATCAGCTCCGGGGCCGAGGTACGAGCGATGCCGCCCTCGGCGCGGATGTCAGCGGGCACCCGCTCGAGCGCCATGACGGCAATCGCGCCGGCATCTTCGGCGATCCGGGCCTGTTCGGCGGTGACCACATCCATGATCACTCCCCCACGGAATTGATCGGTCAGTCCTGTT
>ERZ1032895.243-NODE-243-length-11151-cov-3.899333_pt1 | contig 11151 bp, 15 predicted proteins | sample MGYA00516687_ERZ1032895 | MGnify/ENA primary metagenome ERZ1032895 (study PRJEB33719, sample SAMN04261600) | wastewater metagenome | biome: rural village; feature: latrine urine exit; material: soil | place: El Salvador | collected 2013-01-14 ... | reverse complement strand
AGCCGCCACCCAGCGCCGAGCCGGTGTCAATGATGGCGTGCATGGTGCCGTCGAGCGGCTCAAGCCCGAAGTTCTTGAGCTTGATGTACGCCTCGGTCACTTGGTTGACGGACAGCGGCGTGCTGCGCGCCATGTCTTGCAGCTCGCGGAAGCGCTCGGTGGCGACGCTCTGGCTGCCTTCCAGCGTCTTGAGCGAGACGCGCAGCTGCTCGGCTTCGCGGTTGACGGTGATGAAGCCCTGCACCAGCTTGGCCACGCCGAAGGCGGCGACAGCTTCGCCCAGCATCCGCATGCCGCTGGCGGCACCTTGCACCTGCTTGCCGGTCTGCTCGGCCTGCTTGCCCACGCCCGCAAGGCTCGCCTTGACCGTACCGTCACCGGCGATCTCCAGCTTGACTTGCAGTACGTCGGTGGTGCGGGCCATGTGGTTTCCTCGGTAGGGTCAGGCTGGGGTGGCTTCAGGCTGGGCTGGCTCTCCCCAGGCGGACAGCAGGCCGGTTTCGATAATCTGCACGTCCTGCATCAGTGCGTGCACGCTGAGCGCCGACCACACGCCGGGGTGCTCGTCTTTCCAACTCGGCAAGTAGGTGCCCAGCAGCGCCAGGCAATCGCCATAACGCATGCCGGTGCGCCCAGCCATGCCAACATCCCATTGGGTGGCCACGGTGAGGTAGGCCACCACGCCGGGCTGTGCCTCTGGCAACAACCGCGGCTCTGGGCAGGCATCCCCGCAGCCGCCAGCTGCGCGGCAATCCCGGCAGTAGTCCAGCGTGACTTGCCCTTGCCATAATTCGTCTTTGCCTGGGCCTACCCCGGCGTGCCAGCGGGCCCAGGCTTGGAGTTTTTTCGCACCGCTCCTTCACAGGCCTCGTTGAATGCGGCCAGCACGGGCTGGGCGAATGAATCCCAATGCATCAGATCGGCCAGCAACTCTCGCGAGAACGGGATGGGCTTGTCGCCATCCTGCGGCCCGCGCCAATCGTGAATGCGGCGCGTTATCAATTCGATGTCCGCCTCGGTCGCCGCGAGCGAGCGCTCCAGCTGTGCCATCACCCGCTCGGTAGCATCCACGCCCAAGCGCTCAACGCTGGCGTTGTCGTCGGCGGGTTGAGTGAGGTCTACCTGCTCGCGAAGTTCCAACAGCGCGGCGTGCGCGGTCTGCACGGCGGCCTTCTGGCGCTTGGCGCGCTCAGCCCGCGTTAGCGGCTCCAGCAGCAGGCGGATGTTGGTCTCAACTGGCTCGCCTGCCTCGTCGTATTGCGTGAGGGTGACGGGCCACCAGACCCGGCCCAAATGAGCTTTGGTAAACATGGATTACACCTCCGGGTAAAGGCCGCCGGGGATGCCGGCGGCCGGGATTCATCAGGTAATGGTTGCGATGGGGCTCAACAGGGTGAACTTTGCGCCCAACTCGCCTGTGGTACGGTGCGCGCTGAAATTGGCCTGCACCCGCAAACCACGCGGGCCGTCGACAGTGGGCGCTGTCTTGGCGAATACGAGGTTTGGGACCTCGATGGTTAGCTTCTCGTTGCCCGCCGTGCCGGCACCGGTGCCACGCTGCAGGGTGATGAGCAACTCGGTATCGGCACCGCTGAGCAACAGATCAATCACGTCGGTGTGATCGAAAAACGCGGTGATGCTACCGCCCACAATTGCGAAGCCTTCAGGCAGGCCGTTACGCACGCCACCACCGCCGATACAGTATTTGTCGGTATCGAGGTCGTTGCTCCAATTCAGTGTGAGCTGGTTGAAGCAGATGCTTTTTGGGCTGCCCGCCGTGCCGACGCGAACCGCGAGCTGGGTGCTGGTGAACTCGGTGTGGCCGTTATCGGTGGGTGAGCCATCAAGCGAGGTGGCGTGCTTTTCCCAATCAGCGCCGATGGCATCCAGTTGTAGCGTTTGCGGCCCGCTTGCACCAAAGGTGAAGGTGCCCGAATTGAAGCGACAGCCCTTGAGGCGTAGATAGCGCGAGCCACCGCCGATGGCAGTGCCAAAATCCTGCTCGAATGTCAGGCCGATCGGCAGTGCATTTGCACCGCTGGCAGCGGGCTTGAATTCGTGCGTATACGGCGTGCCCGCACCGGTGGTGGTGGGCGCGCCAATCAGGTGTTTGAGCAACAGGCCAACAGATTCCGGGGCGATGTTGTAGCCGATGGGGCCTTGCACGTTGCGGGCCTCTTCGGTGCTGCGAGCCTGGCCACGGAAGCCGGCCAGCGTCTGGCTTTGCGCACGCTGCTGGGCGGGCACAAGGCCGAAAGTGGTGAAATAGATCAGCTCACCAGAGCTGCCTGGCGTTTTATAGGCGCTCTCCGGTACAGCGATGATCTTTACGTTGGTACCGCGGACGTCAGCCATGGCGGGTTACTCCTCAGGTGTGGTGGTGGTGGGCTTGCCGGCGGCGATCTTGCGCGCGGTGAGTTTGGTGAACGCTTTGTGATGGATCAGGCGCTCAGCCTCGTCGCGCTCGACCAGATATGCCTGCCCGATTTGCATGTGGCCGTAAGCCTTGCGGCCCTGATGTTGTGGGTCGGCTGGGTCGGCGATCACGGCCACGGCGTCCGGGGCATCAGTGAGGCGGATGGGGTCGGTGCTCATGTCGTCAAGTCCTGTAGATGGGATATTCGGCGCGCAGGGTGGCAAGCCATATCTGGCGCGGGTGATTAACGCCTTGATCGGGCTGCCAGCTCTCCAAGCGTGCAAGCGAGACGCCGCCAGCGGCGGGGTTGCGCAGCATCAATTGGGCCATCAGCGTGGGTAGCTTGGCGCGTTGTTTGTTGGCAGATTCACGGTCGGCATTGGTCCACAGCAGTGCGATATCCAGCTCACTGTTGAAGCCGGCGCGGCTGTGGCCGATGGTGAGGCCGTCGACGTCTGAGCTATCGTTGAGCAGCGAGCCCGCAGAGCCCTCGCCCTGCTCGATAATCCATGTGGGCCATAGATCGGTGGGGATGGTGTTCCACGGCTGATTGCCACGGATCACGCGGGTGACACCTGTGCCCAGCAGCGTCACCAGCGCGGCTTGCAGCGTGGTATCGCTGCCCAGCAGCGTGGCGATGCCATCGGCGAAAGCATCGGCGCTCATTCGGGCAGGCCCAAAGCGCGCACAACGGTGCGGCGGAATACGTGCATGGTGTCTGTGGCGGCCACGGCGTCGTCAAGAAACCGGCGCCCGCGATAACTCTTTTTCGCGTGGGGGTTGTTGTACGGCGTCATGCCGGAATGAATGGCGATGGCATAGAGCGCGCGGTTGAATACGTAACCGCTCATATCCGTATCCTGTCGCACACCCATGCTGCGGCGCAGATTGCCGGTGCGGATAGGTATCGGGTAGCTGCCAGGCGCAGCAGAGCCGGAGCCACTGAGGCGTTTGACCGCTGCACGCTCCACCGCCAACAACACATTACGGGTGCCACGCCGTACCGCCGCAGGCAGCCGGGCGGCTCGGTTGGCGTACAGCGCGTTGAATTGTTCTGGGGTCATGCGGGCACTTCCCTGGCGAGCGGATACGGCCCGGTTTCAACCGAGCCCACCGCCATGCCACTCCAATCCGCACCCAGCCCATCCGTGGGCAGGCCAATGGCTCGCAAAGCGTCTGCGAGCGCGGAGTGAGCGCAATCCATCATCTGATCGGCATGGCCCAGATACTCACGCCGCTCGGTGTAGGCCGGCGATTGCAAATCCTGCTGGATGCCGGCATCGAAAAACGCGGCGCGGCGCCGCCACAAAATACTGGCGCTGTAGCAAAGCTCGGCGCGTGCCACGAGGTTAAACACATAGCCAGCGCCAGGCAGTGCAGAATAGGCCGCGCTGCCGATGTGGTGCTCCGCCCACGCGCCTGCCTCACTCAACACTGCAGTGAGGTAGGAGGTGAACTCCGTAGGGGTTAGCGCGCCGCCGAATTGGTCGACGCGCCACCCTTCATCTCGGAGTTGTGTGGCGGTTGCCTTGGGCATGCCGGATCAGGCGAACTTCACGCGGCGAACTTGCGCGGAATTACCCACGGCGGCGTTAAACTGCATGCTGTACACCCAGTCTTGCGCACGCGAGTAGATATCGCGCTCGGATTCCACCGTGAGGTCTTTCCAGACACCGCGCTGGTTCTTGCGGCCCGGCAGCACCAGGTAGTAGCCGGTGGAGTTGGCCGGCACGTGGGTGGAGGCAATCACGCCCGCCACGTTGTAGGCCAACGGCTCATTGCTGGCCTTGAATGCCAACGCCTGGGAACCAGAGCGTAGCTCCAGCATCGCGAGGATGCGGCCCACGTGCTCGGGGGCGCAGAGGATCCAGAAACTGGCGTTCTGGCCAGCGCCGTAACCGGCAGCGGAAATCGCACGCAGCACTCCCGCGGCGGCCGTGTTGAAGGTTTTGGCGTCGTTGGTGTCGAAGGTGACATCAATGCCAGCACCTTGCCCGGTGAACAGGCCGTAATGCAGCTTGGCTTGCGTATCCCATGCTTGTGAGCGTGCCTCTGCCGTCACTTGCTCGATATTCCAGAAGCGCTGGAAGCGCAGCCAGTCGTCCTGAATGCCAATACCGGTGCCATAAGTGAGGTATTTCACCGGGGTGCGGGCCTCACTGAACTCCCGCCGGGGCTTGATCTTCGCGCCGGGCTTGATCTGCTCGTACGTGATGCCGGCGTTGGTATCGAGAATCTCGAACGTGTCCTGATTGCTGCCGCGCAGGTCCACAAGTTGGAAAAGATTCGTCCAGCCCAGGTCGAGCTCGGGCATGTTGGAGTGGAACCAACTGGTGGTGCGCGCTGCGACATCTTCGAGAATGGGGTTATCGCCAGGCGTGGCCCACTTGCGGGCCAAATGCGCCTTGACTTGCGTATCGGTGATCTCGGTGCCGTGGTTAGCGGCCAGCAGGTGCACACCGGCACCGCCAGCAGACTTGCTGCCAAACATGCGGCCAGCCGCAGGCCCGGCAATGTCAATGAAATCACCCACCAAGCCCAGCTCAAAGTTGATGGCTTGCTCCAGCGATTTCAGCTGCGCGGTGTGGTCGCCCTTGACGTCGGCGAGACGGGAAAACTTCGTTACTGCGTTCATGTCTCAGTCCTCAGGCGTAGGCGTTGTAGGCAATCAAGCCGGTGGTGGTATCAGCTGCGCCCATCGCCTCGAGGGCGTAGCCAATCTTCGTGTTTGCTGGGGCGCTGCCTGCCACGGTGGTGACATTTTTGGCGGTGTCATCCCAATACAACGGGGCGTTGATCGTTACGGCGCCCGATGCCTTGGGAGCACCGCTGATCTCAGCCTCGTACACATACGCGGCAAGGGTGTTGAGGGCGGCATCGTGCAAGGGGATCAGCACTCTAGAGCCGATGATGATTGGCACCTTGCTTTCCACCTTCGCGTGGTGCTCGTACTGCAAGGTTTTGATCTGATTTGCGGGGGAACGGATCTGGAGCGACATAGCGGCGGACTCAGGAAGTGAACATAGGGTTGGCGGCAGGCGAGCCTTCCGGCGCCTTCACGCCGCCCGCGCCGGGCGCGTTGGCATTTGGGTCGCCACCGCGAAGTTGCGCGTGCTGGGCCATCGGCGCTGCGTAGCGCGTGACCAGTGCCTTGAGTTTTTCAACCGGCAACGCGTTGAACAGCTCGACAGCGGCTTTGATTTCGTCGTCGGTATCGCCAGTCACGCCGGCGTGACGCTCGGCCGTCACCAGATCATCCACTAGCGCCTTGCGGTAACTGATACCGGCGCTGACAGCGGCAGCCAGATCGGCCGGCTGATCAAGCAATGCGGCGGAATCGCCTAGCGCTTTGCGGATGGCATCCAGCGCTGCGCTGGCCTTGGTGCTTGCCTCAGCGGTGGCCTTAGCCTGCGCGAGGTCATCACGCAGCTGCTTCTCTTCGTCTTTGTCCATCTCGGATTCCTCGGGGTTTGGATTGCGGGGTGCGGATTTGGTGGCGCGGGCGCCGGGTTGTGCGCCCAGCCAGACATGCGACATCTCGCGCGCTTCCGCCGGGCCTTGCCAGCGCCAGACATTCAGCTCGATATCGTCCGGGCCTTTCACCCGCTCGGTGCGGCCACCGGCAAAGCCGATGCTGACCTCGCCGGCGATGCCGGCATCCAGCTTCAACAGAAACGCTTCGTTTTCTGGAGTGCGCACGTAATACGCATCCACCATCAACAGCACGGCATCCATGTGATCTGGCGGCCACTGCATATCTGGCTCGCGCAGCAGAGTGCGAGCGGCGTCGTGGCTCATGCGTACGATGCGGGCACCAAATACCCGGCCTTCGCCTGGGCCGCTGTCACCATCCCAGCCGGAGGGGTGGCGGATGTGCACAGACTTCCCGGGGATGGTCCGCACAAAGTCGGAGAGCACGCCCTCGGAGAACACCTCTCCGTCACGGTCTACGGCGTTATGCGCAAGCGCAAATTCACGCACCACCAGCTCTTCCGCGGTGAAATCGCGCAGGGTGTAGGTGCGGATGGCCGCGAGTTGGGCGGCATCCGGCGCGCCGGAAGATTTAACCACCGGCTGGCCCAGTACCTTGGTCAGTGTTTGCAGCGCTGGCTTCACTTCGTGACTACTCCTCCGGCGGGTTTGGTGACGTGGTGGCCGTGCCGCGCCAGACGGCGCGCAGCCTGCTCGCAATTCAGCGGGCCAACGTAATCTTCATCCGCAAGCCAATCCGGCTCCAAGGGCGGGCATTCGGCGGCCTGCGTGGCTGGCGCGGCTTTGGCTTTCTTGCTCATGTCGGGCATCCGGGGTCGGAATGATGGGACTCCGGAGTTTTATAGGCCGCCCGACTGCGACAATGCGCCGCCCGGATGTCGCACTGGGTCAGAACGTGATATCCGCGTCGCTGAAATCGCTGCCATCGGGTGGCAAGGTTTCTGGCTGGGCTGAGGCCGGAGACGGTGTGGAGTGAGATGGAGCGCGTGGAGGTGGTGCGGCGTCACTGCGAGTGCCTACCCCGCCCAGCATCTGCATTTCGCTGGCGATCACATCCGTGGCGTAGCGCTCAACGCCGGCGCTGTCGGTGTACTTATCTGTGCGGATCGCGCCCTCGATGTACACCTGCCTACCTTTGCGCAGGTAATCAGCGGCCACTTCGGCCAGCCGACCAAAGAACTTCACCCTGTGAAACTCGGTGCGCTCCTGCATCTCGCCGGTTTGCGTGTCGAGCCAGTTGTCACTTGTTGCAACGCGCAGTGTCGCCACGGCAGCACCGCTGCTTGTGTTGCGCATTTCCGGGTCGGCGCACAAGTTGCCGACTAAAATCACCTTGTTGATGCCTCTGGACATGGGGCTGCCTCGTCAGTCGTCGACCACTGCAACAATCGTGCAGCGGCAGTTGGGGTGGGAGTCGCGCATTGGCATGGGGCCGGTTTCCAGCGGATGCGGGCTGGCGGCTTCATGCGTGCGGCAAATCTTCGAGACCTTTTCGTCGTCGGCAGTAACGTAGTCGTACTGCTCTACACCCAGCTCGCGATATTCGGCTTGCTTGCCGAGCACCTGCGCTTGGGCGATTTCGCTACGTGCGAGGCGCTCCCAGTCGTAATCGTGGGCGCCAAAGCGACGGCGCAACTGGCGAGCGACAATCATGGGGTTCTCGCCGTTGAAGGCACCTTCGGCTAGTGCGGCCAGCAGGTCGTCTTGATACGCGCGGTGGATGACGGTGCGCACCAGCTGCATGCCGCGCTCTTGCATCAGGATAAACACCGCGTCGCGTGAGGCGCGCACCGCAGCATCCAGCCCCAGCCCGGTGCTGGCGTTCATCGCGCCGCGGCCCCAGGCATCCAACATGCCCTTCACTAAATCGCCCTCAGCGCTGCCCTGGGCAATCTCGAACTCGGCCAACAGCTGGCGCAGCAGTGATTCCATGTGCGGCAGCCACTGCCATGTGGCTTCCCCCGCTTTTGCGCTGGCCTTGGCAGTGGGCAGGCCCAGCGCTATGAGGGTGTCGGCTTCCAGCTTTCGCCACGCCTTAATCATGCCGGCGGTGGTGCGGGCTTCGATCTTCGGCAGCTCAGTATCTGGCTCGGCCCACGGCTCGCCACTGGCTGCGATTGCGTCGGTGGTTTTCGTGGCCGGTGCTGGAAAATGGAAATCCATGCGGTCGTCGGGGTGGATGGTGAGCTGCTTGCCGTTGCCGTCGCCGGGATCGCTCTCCGCGTCGGCATCGTCGCCGTTTGGTGAGCCGCTGCCAGGCGTTGGGCGCAAGTCGCCCTGCCCTTGCCGGCCGCTGATGCTGCCCGACAACATCAGCGCGGTCTGCGCTTCGAGGAAGCGAGCCTGTGCGCGCTGCAATTCATCCTGCAGGTTCGGCAGATCCTGATACAGCTCCCAATCGCCATATTTCCATGTGCGGCCACGGCCACGCAGGAAGGTTTCCACAACACGACGCAAGCCCGGCAAGCGCCGCTCGAAGCGGGTGCGGGATTCTTGCAGCACCATTTCACTCTGATATTTTGCCAGCCTCTCTGCGGTGCTCCAGTGGAAGCCGAGCATCCACGACGGCAGGCCGGTCTTTGCGACGATCTGCTCAAGCATGTGCTGGGCCGGCATTTCGATTTCTAGGATCTGGTCCTGTGCGCCGATCACCTTGATCTCGATCTCGTCTTCGGCACCAATCGCTTGCACAAAGTCGGCGGAATTGCCGCTGCGCTTGGCGTTCAGCACTTTTGCGAGGCTGTCTGACAACGCTTTCTGTCGCCGATCTAGCGCCGTCTGATCGCCCGCAATGGCACGATTTTTCACTTTGTAAATCAACTGAAACGGCGGGTCGCCGAAGCGGTCCCATGCGGCCCCGGTGGCGTTCTGGATTTTCAAGAGGATCTGGCTGACAAACTCCATCGAGCGCAGCAGGCTGGTGCCGTAAGGGCTGTCGGCTTCGGGCATTAGCGCGGTGTACACCATGCGGGAGGGATCGAGCTGCACGTAGTCGTTTTCAGTGAGCCAGCCTGCCATTTCCCCACCGGGATGGGTGCCGCGCAAGACCGCCTCGACGGTGTCTGTGCCATCGGCACGGCCGTCGCGGCGCCGGGCCGGCGGGCGATACCACCACAGCAATTCGCCGGTGTTTGCACGGGAAAACGCGATGCCTTTGGAATCGGCCACGCGCAACGCGATCAACTCGCGGCCGCGCTTGTCCATCACCATTTCACCCACGCTCAGGCCCTGCTCGTACATCTCGCCGCCCTGACTGGAGAAGAACGCCTGGAGACTGTGCTCGGCATCGTTGACGGGGATGCTATCCATCAGCTCACGCTCGATTTCCTGCACCAGCGCATCGTTGTCACCGCGCACGCGGATGATGCCGTCGACAGTGACAAGGCGATTGATCGCGCCATCTAGCACCGGGATCGCCTCGCGCAACGCCTCGTACAGATGCGGGTTGACCTCACGCGGCACGTAGCCGCCTATGGCGTCCTGCCAAACACCCAGCGGGCGCCCGGCATGCACAACCACGCCTTGAGCACTGGGCTCTGCGGATTTACGAGAGAAAATGCGAGTGAGCCTGTTCATTGCGAGTGCTCCTGTGCATCCAAGCACATGGCGGCATCTATGGCCGAGCGCATGCAGTGCGGGTTTTCCTCAACGCAGGCCGTCGGCAGTTGCACCGCGCCGTGGTGGTTGTCAAGATCGGCAAGCCAATCGATTCGGGCTGCGTCGCGGCACAATTCCTCAATGACGCACGCGGCGTCCGGGCTGAAAGTGGCCAGCAGTTCGGGGCCCAACAATTGTTGCAAACGCTTGAAATGGGTAGTCATTACTCATGCTCCAATCTGGGTTTTGTGCCAGGACGTGCAGCGCCTGGCACGGAAACGATCACGGTGGCCACGCGGCCCTGTTCGATAACCAGGTGAATGTCGCTGCGCCCAAGGCGGATGCGGCCGCGGTAAATGTGTTTGATCCGCACCACGCGGTCTGCGTCTGACAGCACGCGCTCCTCGACTACCTGCCGCACCGGCAAGCCCAGCACGCGCTCGGCATAGCGCAGCACGGCGTGGTCCGTGAGGATGGGAGGATCGGCGGCGTCGGTCATGCCGCCGACCTGTCGTAAGCGCCACCGGAAAACACGTCGAATGCACCGCCAGATTCGTCGTACAGCTTGCGCAACATCTGCACGCGCCGGGCGTCGATGGTGTGGTCGTCGCGCTTGCCATAAATCGGCCACTTCGCTCCTTCGCGGGAGGTGTGGCTGGTCATGTGGTTCAGCGCTTGCTGGTCGTACGCCAGCCCATAGCCTTGCGCCTGCATCCTGCGCACCATGCACTGGGTGGCCCAGTGTTTGGCCGGGGCGCGTAGCACGTCGTCGCCGTCGGGGTCGCGTGGGTCGCGCAGCGGCTCGCCATCCTCGCCAATGCAATCGACGGCGTTGGAGAATTGGTAGCCAGTCAGGCGCTCGTCAAAGCGGGCATCGGCGAACAGGCCGAGGCTTTGCAAGTCGCGCACCACCGCGGTGCCGGCACTGCCAAGGTCAGCGCCGTAATGAGGTTTGCGCCCGAATTGCTCATCGATGGCATCAATCAGCTCGCACTGCGAGATGTACGGCAGGCCTTTCACGCTGACACGCAGCTCGTCACGCAAGCGCGGGCCAATCTCCTGGCTGATGATGATCTCGGTGGGGTCGTTGATTTCGCCAAAGTCGATACCGGCCCAGAACACGTTGCCGGAAGTGGGCGTCAGATACTCGGATACGAGGGCGCGCATCGCGGTGCGGCGCTCGTCATCGCTGCGGCTTAGGAATGGATCGAGGTCAACGGCCGTATCGGTGAGTATCTGATCCACGCCAGATTTGCGCGGCCGGCCGGTTTGCGGGTCGGTGACGGTGGTGAGGTGCACCGCAGCAACCGTGATCGACAATTCGTGCCGGGTCCGATCGGCCAGCAACCGCAGGATGCGGAACTCGGGCAAATCCAGCACGTTGGGAATCAGAAGATCCCACCCGAACACGGGATTTTCCGCGTCGCCCCACTCGCCCAGGACGTTACGCACGTAACCAGGTGATTGGCTTCCTGCATCACGTGCCCTTTCGGATTCGGTTGTGCGATCAAAGTGTGGCCTCCCAGCATACGCCTGATTCCGGGTGGCGTCGCGGTGGCCAGTAGTCTGTCCTGCATGCCTGCATCCCGCCGTCACTTCCTGCTGTGCCTCGGGCTGGTTCCTTTGGCGTCCTGTGCGCCGGATCC
>ERZ1032895.242-NODE-242-length-11173-cov-5.469419_pt1 | contig 11173 bp, 11 predicted proteins | sample MGYA00516687_ERZ1032895 | MGnify/ENA primary metagenome ERZ1032895 (study PRJEB33719, sample SAMN04261600) | wastewater metagenome | biome: rural village; feature: latrine urine exit; material: soil | place: El Salvador | collected 2013-01-14 ... | reverse complement strand
CACCAGGAATCCATAGTCACCGGTCGGCTCAGGCTCTGATACGAGTTCCAAACCGGAACCTTGTTGGATCCCGTAGGCGATGATCGGCAGGTCATCAACCAGGGCCTTATCGTGGCCAGACTTGACCGATTCCACCATGGTCGTCGTTTGATCCAGTGCATTGATATCGAAGTCGTGTTCCTGTTGCATTTCGCGGGCCCACTCTTCAGACAGTGAGCCCGTCTTGACGGCAACTGATTCACCTTCAAGGTCTTCCCAACCAGAAATCCCAGAGCCCTCAAGCGCTGCGATGGTCAATTCACCGGTGAAATACGGGTCCGAGAAGTCATAGACTTCTTGACGCTCCTCGGTGATCCCTGCCCCGGCGATGACGCCGTCGACTTGATTAGCGCTCAATGCTTGCAGAGCAGCGTTGAACCCCATGGACCGGAATTCGACCCGGAAGCCCTGGTCCTCGGCAATGGCCTTCATCAGGTCAATGTCGATTCCCACTAATTCGCCTGCAGGATCGCGAAATTCAAACGGCGCAAACGTCGTGTCTGTACCGATGACATATACCTCGCCTTCCGGGTCGCCACCTTCAGTATCTGCGGCATTATCGGCTAGAGCAGCCGGTGCCAGGAAGAAACTCAAGAGTGCAACGAGCCCAGCGAAGACGAAGGCCAAAAAGGTTTTGCCTTGTCTCATCTGATTACTCCCATACCTCATCACCTACGAAATCAACGCTCATGTGCGCACTATACAGTTGTACCACCCTCATCGACCAACAGTTGCACAAATCACACGCCAACCCGCAATAGCAACCTGTCAAGGGCAATAAGGAACCCTCTTCACGTTGCCGCACACGAGGGACAGCCTCAGCCGGAAAGCCTCAAGGCGGCAGGTCTCGCTCAATGACAACTGATGCCAAAGCTACCGATGATGCGCTGAATTCGGGTGTGAGGAAAGCGTCGTCGGGTATTTCTCAACCAGGGTAACCCACCCGTTAAGGCAGGCGAAGTGTCGGTGCACCATGATTCAAAAAAATATGGCTCCCTTCGGTTTATCGGATGGGAGTGGACCAAGAAAATACACCCAACCGCATGCGCTGCCTTCGAAGCTTTTGCCCCGTAGACGCCACGAACTCCAGTGTGCTGTCCAGAAAAAAAGCCCGGGCGCGCATTGAAGCAATACACCATGTTGAGAACAACGTGCTTTACTCTGGTAAGAACACTTCCTTGGCACGTCTGTCGGGATCACGCAGTTGTGGCTCGGCGTCTATGTTGAGTGAGTGTGGCGACGACTTTGGCGGCAGCTTCCCGCCGGTTCGATAAGATCAATAACTGGATCATCCCGGCACGTATCGGGGTGGTCCGCCGGTCACACAGAATTGGTAACAATGTCACAATTATTTGGTACTGACGGTGTTCGAGGCATAGCCAACGAAAAAATTACCGTCGAACTCGCACTTGAACTCGCCCAAGCTGGCGCGGTGGTCTTGGGTTTCGAGAACTCCAACGGAGCACGCCCGAAGGCGGTCGTCGCCCGAGATCCGCGGATCTCTTCAGAATTTATTGCTGCCGCAGTCTCTGCGGGTCTCGCTTCTTCTGGTGTCGATGTTTATGACGCCGGTGTCATGCCGACACCAGCGGCTGCCTACTTGGTTGACGACATCAACGCCGATTTCGGTGTGATGATCTCTGCATCACACAACCCAGCCCCCGATAACGGGATCAAATTCCTAGCCCGCGGTGGCGATAAACTCACCGACGCGCAAGAGGCACGCATTGAGGCCCAACTGGGCCAACCGCCGTTGCGCCCCATCGGCGCAGACGTGGGTCGCGTTCGCCGGTTCTCTGACGCCGAAGACCGCTACGTCATTCACCTCTTGAAATCTCTTCCGAACCGGCTGGACGGCATGAAAGTGGTCATCGACGCCGCTCACGGTGCAGGCTCTGCCGTGGCACCACAGGTCTTTGCGGATGCCGGTGCCGAAGTCGCGTTGATCGGTGCAGACCCAGATGGTCTGAACATTAACCAAAACTACGGCTCCACCCACATGGAGAACCTGCAGGCAGCGGTACTCGAACACGGCGCTGATCTTGGGGTAGCGCTGGACGGGGATGCCGACCGCTTCTTGGCCGTTGACCACAAGGGCCGGATCGTGGACGGCGATCAGATCATGGCGATCATGGCCTTGGCTTTCAAGGAGCAGGGCAAGCTCAAAGACGACACGTTGGTTGTCACTGTCATGAGTAACCTCGGTTTGAAGCTGGCGATGCAAGACCACGGCATCAACGTCGTCGAGACCAAAGTCGGAGACCGGTATGTGCTGGAAGCCATGCACGAAAAAGGGTACTCGCTGGGTGGCGAGCAATCTGGCCACATTATCTTCGCAGACTGGGCTACGACCGGTGACGGTATTCTGACCGGGCTACACCTTGCAGCCCGGTTGAAAGAAACGACCAAGACGCTGGCCGAAATGTCGACTGTGATGACACGCCTGCCGCAGGTTCTGATTAACGTCAAAGACGTGGATCGAGATGGCGTCGGCAACAACGGTGTGGTCGCCGATGCGGTTGCTCAGGTTGAGACCCAGCTTGGTGCAACAGGGCGGGTTTTATTGCGACCATCCGGCACCGAACCCGTGGTACGTGTCATGGTAGAAGCAGCCGATAAAGACACCGCAGAAAGCCACGCCCAACGTCTTGCGAATGTGGTGTCGGAAAACTTGGCGCTGTGACCACACCAGATGAGCAGCCCACCGAGCAGGAACGACGCGAAGCCGAAGGATACTTTCGGCGCGATGTTGACGAGTTCCACCGGGAAGCCAATGTTCTCGCAGGACACGACCCGCACGATGTTTCCGCAGATCCGCCAAAGAACCTTGCGGCGCGGCGGCTCATAGTCTTTTGCATTCTCCTGTTCGCGGGCGTTCTCGCCACAGCCCTGGCCATGGGGCTGATGGCCGTTCCTGATTGTGAGAACCCGCAATACAACTGGATGCCGTGCATCCCGGATTTCTAACCGCTCAATGCGGCACCCATAAGACGATAGCGTGTCTATTCGACGTCACACACGGGGATGCTTGGTCAGGGCGTCGCGGATTTCACGCAGTAAGGCGATATCTTCGGGAGTTTCTTCAGCGTCTTCTTCTTCGCGTTTGCGCAGAGCGATGAGTTTGTTCATCGGCGTCACGATGAAGAAATAGACGGCAGCTGCCACCAGTAGGAAGTTCACCACCGCGGTGAGAAGCACACCGAAAGCGATTTCATTACCGTTGAGGGTGATTTTGGCGAAGTCATCGAAGTTTGGTGAACCTACGAGCGCAGAAATCAGCGGCATCAGTACTGAGTCTGTCAGTGCGGTGACGACCTGAGTAAACGCGGCACCAATTATCACTGCAACGGCAAGGTCGATCACGTTACCCTGCGCTAAAAAGTCTCGAAATCCTTTAAGCATGATTCAGAGTATAAAGTCTCACTCCTGCTCCGAGGCTGAAATTCTCATCGCGCCGGAGCTAGTCTGGGTAATCCGGTGCAGGATCTAATTGAAATTCTCGTTCTGCTACGCCAGAATGCTCGACAATATGCTGTGCGTAGTGTTCACCGAAGTACCGTAAATGCCAGGGTTCGTATTGAAATCCGGTGTAATCGTGTTCGTCTTGGGGATAGCGAATGACAAACCCAAAGTCGTGGGCGTGTTCTGCGATCCACTGACCCGCAGCCGTGTCACCGAAACTTTGTTGCAGGGTGTGCTGGCCATCTGGAGTATCAACATCAAGTGACAGTCCGGTTTGATGTTCAGAATAGCCCGGCCGTGCCGACATATGGTTCGTAGCAGCGGTGCCGTACTGGCGCACATAAGTGTCATACAACTCGACTTGGTAGTCATAGGAACGATATGCCGAGATCGCCGTGAAGGTGATGCCATCTTGTTGGGCCGCTTCAAACATTGCGTGTGCTGCCTCAGCCGCTTCTTGGCGCAGTAGTTGTGGACCAGAGCTGAATTCGGTGGATAATTCCACCAGATCAGTCGGTTCATAGTCGGCGGGCAGGCGACGCTGTTTGTTGACAATGACCGTGAGCGAATCCGGCGAGTCGAGATCTTCCGGGATCTGAAAGTCAGGTTGATCTGACGCATCGGCTGGGCCGGGCGAAGCAGACTCGGACGGGGCCACGTCAGCTGGCTCGTGTGTGCTCTGAGTGGAGGATCGCTTGCTACGGGGCATTGCCTCCGCATCGTCTGCGGTCACCGGGGTCAGGGGTATCTCATCGATATGACGGGGGACAAATTCCGAAGATCGTGACGATGGGTTGTCATCAGCGTCAGCAGTTACGGTAATCGATTGGTCGCGATTTTGGGCAACTGGCGCTTCGACGTCGTCTGGAACGCTGGAGGCAACAGGATACGTCTCTGGCTTCAGCGGCGAAAATTCCTGCACGTGGCGTCCCATGGTTTCGGCAACCACCGGCGGGGAGAGATACATACTTGCCCCGAGACAGGCCAATGTGACCGCTGCTGCGGTAATGGTCACAGTGGTGCTACGGGGCATGTTTAGATTTTCCTCATCAGGACGCGTCTGACGTAGTGGTCGGCGTTCTTGGTCAATACTAGTTTAGCTCTGCCCCGCGTGGGGAGGACGTTCTGGATAAGGTTGGGCCCATTGATCCGATCCCAAATACCGGTGGCAGTTTTAATGGCCTCGGTGTCGGTCAGAGCAGCATACCGGTGGAAATACGACTCGGGGTGTGCGAACGCGCCCGAGCGCAGCTTCATGAAGCGTTTGACATACCAACTCCGCACGGCTTCGTGTGGGGCATCCACATAGATGGAATAGTCGAAGAAGTCCGACACCGACAGGCCAGAGGTCCCATCGGAACGCGGCCGCGGGGGTGCCAACACGTTGAGCCCTTCAACGATCAACACATCGGGACGACGCACGACAATCTGCTGGTTCGGCACGATGTCATAGGTCAGGTGCGAATACATTGGCGCGCGCACTTCTGGAACGCCGGCTTTGACATCAGAGACAAAACGCAGCAGGCGGCGCCGGTCAAATGATTCCGGGAAGCCCTTGCGCTCCATGAGCCCGCGTCGACGAAGTTCAGCGTTGGGGTACAGGAAACCATCGGTCGTCACCAATTCGACCCTTGGTGTGTTGGGCCAGCGACGCAACATCTCTTGCAGGACGCGAGCGATCGTGGATTTACCTACGGCCACCGATCCTGCGACACCAATAACAAATGGTGTGCGACGCGTGGTTTCACCAAGGAATTTATTGGACGCTTCTCGAAGTTTGGCAGAGGCCTCCACATAGATACTCAGCAAACGTGACAAGGGCAGATATACTTCGGCGACCTCGGTGAGTGACAATTGATCGCCAAGACCACGCAGGCGTTCGACGTCAGACTGGTCGAAAGGCTGTTCTAGCTCGTGAGCTAGTCTTGACCACGTGGCGCGGTCAAGTTCAATAAACGGCGAGTAGGACTGTTGTGGCTCGACCGGCGGTGAACCCACGAAATTGATGGGCTCGGTGACCGGGCTCACCGGAGTGTTCGGTGAATCTGGGGTCCCCGGATGAGGGCTGGTCGCATCACGAATGTGGAAATTCACCCCATCATTATGGCTCATCAAGCCTGATAGTAGACAATTATTGTTATCCAGCTTAGCTACTGGCAAGGGTATTTAGCAGAATTCGGGATAAGGAAATCGGTGGAGCACCTTCAACAGCAGTCGACCACGAGTCAACGCAACAGCGGATATCTTCAAGCGTTCCTGGCATATTTCTTATGGGGCGTGCTGCCGATTGTCTTCACCTATTACATGACAGCACACCCGATTGATCTGCTGGCTTGGCGAGTGGTGCTGGCGCTGTTGGTCACACTCGTAGCGATCTCCTGTATGCGCGGAGCCTGGAAACGCTTGGGTATCGCGTTGAAAACCCGACGCGATCATCTGTTATTGATCTTGGCCGGGCACCTGATCGTCATCAACTGGGCCGTGTATATTTATGCGGTCGCCACCAACCGCGTATTGGAAGCCTCTTTAGGATATTTTATTAACCCCGTCATGACGATCGTGTTGGGCGTGGTGATCCTCAACGAACGTTTGCGGCCCCTGCAGTGGGCAGCCGTGATCGTTTCACTGCTTGCCGTTGTCGTATTGACCGTAGAATACGGGAGCCTGCCCTGGATCTCCTTGACGCTGGCCTTGTCGTTTGCCTTTTATGGTCTGGTGAAAAATAAGACCGGCCCTTCGGTTGACTCGCTGACCGGCCTCACCGTGGAGACCATGTGGCTCGCGGTACCTTCGAGTCTGTGGTTGATCCTTGCTTCGGCGGGTGTGTTGGGTACGGCCGGAGGCATCGGAGTCTTTGAGAACTTCGATACCGTCCAGAGTTTCACGCTGCCGGTGGTGGGATTAGTCACGGTGATCCCGCTGGTACTATTCGCCGGGGCCGCTGCCCGCTTGCCACTGTCCACGGTGGGCATGTTCCAATACATCGCCCCGATCGCGCAGTTCATTTTCGGGTACTTTGTTTTTCAAGAGGCCATGTCAACGGGGCGTTGGGTCGGATTTATTTTGGTCTGGGTCGCCGTCATTATTCTTATTGGGGATGCCCTACGCCAAATCGCAAAGAATCCAAAGTTACGAATCACAACATCGCAAACTGCCCGAGAAGAACCGGTAGACTACACAGCATGATCATTGGCATAGGTGTGGACATGGTTGACATTGCGCGCTTTGAGCGACAGCTCGAACGGACCCCAAAACTTCGGGAGCGTCTGTTTACCCCCGCTGAACGCGAACTCAGCCTGCAATCCTTGGCAGCACGGTTTGCCGCCAAAGAAGCCGTTGCCAAAGCCCTGTCTGCCCCAGCCGGTATGAACTGGCAGCACTGCCAGATCGGCCGTGAAGCCTCCGGTGTGCCCTACGTGGTGGTCACCGGCACCGTAGCGGATATTGCTGAAGCCAAGGGCGTGCGACGCTGGCACCTGTCGCTGTCTCACGATGGTGGTTGGGCAACCGCCATGGTTGTTGCCGAGGGCTAATGCGCCGCTGCTATACCGGAACCCAGATTCGCGCAGCCGAGCTGTCGCGTCTGGACGCCGGTGACGGACCGGTCCTGATGCGCCGCGCGGCCTGGGGACTAGCCCACCACACCCTCGAGCTGCTCACAGCCCGCGGGCAAACCTACGGCAGCCGCGTCATCGGGTTGATCGGTCAGGGAAATAACGGCGGTGACGCCCTCTGGGCGCTGAGCTTTCTTGCCAAACGTGGCGTTGCGATCGCGGCCATCCCAATCAACTCAACACCGGCCGACCTCCACCCAGAAGGCCTGGCAGCATTTCACCGTGCAGGTGGTCGCCTCCTCAACCAGGTACCAGCCGATACCGCAGCGGTGATCGACGGCGTCTTCGGAACGGGCTTTCGCGGTAGCTTCGATCTGCCCGAGTATCTGACGGCTCACAATCTTCAGCTTCCCGACTCTGCGGCAGTCATTGCTTGTGATATCCCATCCGGTGTCCTTGCTGATACCGGTGCGATCCCGGGTGCGGCACTTGCCGCTGATCTGACCGTGACGTTTGCCGGGCTAAAAGTCGGGTTGGTGGCCGAAGCCGGAAGACAACACAGCGGGACGATCCGCGTGGTCGATATCGGAATCACCGACGAACTGGCAGCAATTGACCAGCCGTGGTGGCTTGCCGAGGAGCACGACGTTGCTGCAGCGTATGGACCACCCGCCTGGGATGCGCATAAATACTCGCACGGCGTGCTCAGCGTGGTGGCGGGCTCTGCCGAATACCCCGGGGCTGCCGTGTTAGTGGTCAATGCTGCGGCCGCAACCGGGGTCGGATATCTCAGCTTGGTCGCCGAACCGCCGCGCGGCAAAACGGTGGCCGACAAAGTTCTGACCGTGGCCCCACAGACGGTGGTTGCCGACCAGGTGAACGACAAAGCCACCGCGGTTGTCATTGGTCCGGGCCTGGGTTCGACGATGCGCGCTCATGATGCCACCGGCTCGGCTCTGCACGCCGCCATCCGGTTGCAGATTCCCGCGCTCGTGGATGCCTCGGGCCTTGACGTGCTGGAACCCTGGGTCTTTGATGCAGCACTGCCCGCCCTGGTCCTGACACCGCACGTGGGGGAGATGCAGCGGCTGACCAAACGACTCGCCCCGGATCTGGGCGCACTGCCGGTCGCAGAACAGGCCGCGGCATTCGCGCAACGTTTTGGGGCCTGGGTGGTGCTGAAATCGGCTACCACCTACGTGTTTGGTCCCACCGGTTTGCGCAGCCTGCATCCGGCACGCACCGCAGAACTTGCCACCGCCGGAACCGGTGACACCCTGGCCGGCATTCTGGGGGCCGGCCTGTCGCGCCTGAAACCCTCTGCCGAGAGCTTGACGCAACGTCTTCTGACCACCTTGAGTGCCGGAGTCCGGCTACACTCAATGGCCGGTGAACTGGCCGCAGCCGACGGCGGCGTCGTCGTGAGCACGCTGGAACACTACATTCGTCAAGCAAAACAGCAGAGTCTGGAATAATAAACACCACTATGGCTACATGTTGGACAACCGAACCGGAACGCTGGGTGACGATCGATCACTCCGCGTTGGCGCACAATATTCACACCATCGCCCAGTGGGTTAAACCCGCCCAGGTGATGGCCGTGGTCAAAGCCGACGGCTATGGCCACGGTGCTGTGGAAGTCGCCCAAACCGCGGTAGCCGCCGGTGCGACGTGGCTGGGAACCGCGCACATAACCGAAGCTCTGAAGCTGCGCGAAGCCGGCATCACCGCCCCTTTGTTGGCCTGGTTGCATACCATCAAAACCCCTTTTCGGGCCGCGATCGAACACAATATTGACATTGGCGTCTCGGGCCCCGAGTTGGATGCGGTGGCCGAAGCCGCACGAAACGCCGACTTACCCGCTCGCGTGCACCTGAAGATTGACACCGGCCTGTCCCGCAACGGGGCGGTTCCGGAAATCTGGGATGACCTGTGCAAGCGGGCCTCCGAACTCCAACAGGCCGGGATTTTGCGGGTCGTGGGCGTGTTCACGCACTTTGCTAACGCCGATGACCCAGACGGCGACACCGATGTCGATATACAATTGCGCCTCTATCACGCGGCCGTGGAAACCGCGCGCAAACACGGACTCACCGTCGATGTGCGCCACGTGGCCAACTCCCCGGCGCTGCTGTCGCGCCCCGATACGCACCTGGACATGGTCCGGGCCGGGGTCGCGATCTACGGGCTGAGCCCCTTTGCCGATCGCACCGCCGAGGATCTTGGGCTGCGGCCGGTCATGAGCTTTGGCACCACCGTAGCCAATAATAAACCCGCCGATATCGGCACCGGCGTCTCCTATGGCTACGCTTACCGTTGCGAACTGCCCACCCGGCTTGCGCTGATACCCGCAGGCTATGCCGACGGGGTGCCCCGCACTGCCGTTGGCGCGCCGGTATGGATTGATGGCAAGTTCTACCGGGTTGCCGGCACCATTGCCATGGACCAGTTCGTCGTCGATTTACAAACCGACCGCAATGACGAAACCACCGCACCGGTTGGGACCGAAGTCGAATTGTTCGGGCAGAAATCCGGAATTTCCTCTGACGCCTGGGCCATCGCCGCCGGCACGATCAACTACGAACTCGTCACCCGGATCGGTTGCCGGGTGCCACGCATACACAAGCAGTGGGTGTAGCCGTGCACACCGAAATTGCTCTTGCCGACCGTGCCGCGACCCACCGTTTGGCACGCGCGGTTGCTCACCAGTTGCGCGCCGGCGACGTCATGATCCTGACGGGCGCACTGGGCGCCGGGAAAACCACGTTCACCCAGGGGCTAGCCGACGCCCTGGGGATTACCGCACCCATTACCTCACCGACCTTCGTACTGGCCCGCCACCATAACCATCCGGGTGATGGCCTCAACCTGGTACACGTCGACGCCTACCGGATCACCAGTGCAGATGAACTGGCCAGCCTGGATCTCGAATCCTGGCTGGACGACTCGGTGGTCGTGGTGGAATGGGGCCGCGGCATCGCCGAAGCCCTGACCGATGCCTATCTTGATATTGAACTGATTCGCCGCGGGGCTGCCACCGGTGAGCTGATCACCGATTTTTCCGACGACGACGTCGAAGAACCCCGCACCGCGATCATCACCGGTCACGGAAGCCGCTGGGAAGGAATCCAGTTGACATGAGCCAGATCTTTTTAGCGCTCGACACCTCGGCCACCGCCTCGGCAGCCATCGTTTGTGATGACGAAGTCGTGGCGCACCGAGCCACCGACTCCCAGCGCAATCACTCAGAAGTCCTGGCCGGATTCATTCGAGAAGTGCTCACCGATGCCGGGTTTGATCCGGTTGCACCCGAAACGCTCGACGGGATCTTTGTAGGGGTGGGACCCGGCCCGTTCACCGGGTTGCGCGCCGGCATCGTCACCGCCCACACCCTGGCTCACACCTGGGGCGTTGCGGCCTACGGGGTGCTCAGCCTCGACGGGCTGGCCCACCGGGTAGCTCCCGAAGCGTTCCGTACCGGGGTCGATGAGTTCATCGTGGCCACGGATGCGCGGCGCAAAGAGGTGTACTGGGCCCACTACGACAACATTGGTGGCCAACCCCAACGCCTCCACGGGCCGTTTGTCACCGACCCGGCCGAAGTGACTCAGCTGCCCGTCTACGGTGCCGGCGCTGGTCTGTATCCGCAACACCTTTTTGGCATGTCCGAGTTCACCGATGCGGTGCCCGACGCCGCAGACATCGCAGCCTACGGCAGTCTCGCATTGCGCCGGGGACGCGGCCTGCTGCCGGTGGAACCGCAATACCTGCGCGGCCACGACGCAAAAGTCCCGAAGCAACTGCGCAAATGAATCCACCCGAGCCCCTGCAGCTGCCGCCGGGATACACCCAGCGTGCCTGGACGGCCGAAGACCTGACCGAGATCACCGCCTTAGACGCGCTGATCTTCGGCCCCGACGCCTGGTCATTGGAACTCTTTGAAGCTGAATACCAGGCCTCAGTCGCCGTCAACGCGCACAGCTTCTACCAGGTGCTCACCCACCAGGGACAGCTCGTCGGCTTCGCCGGGGTCATGTATGGCCCACCCTTTGTTGTTATTAATTATATGGGGTTCAACGAGTTCTACACCGGTAAAAAGCTCGGCGCCGTCCTGCTGG
>ERZ1032895.241-NODE-241-length-11262-cov-13.668957_pt1 | contig 11262 bp, 8 predicted proteins | sample MGYA00516687_ERZ1032895 | MGnify/ENA primary metagenome ERZ1032895 (study PRJEB33719, sample SAMN04261600) | wastewater metagenome | biome: rural village; feature: latrine urine exit; material: soil | place: El Salvador | collected 2013-01-14 ... | reverse complement strand
CCGGCTGCCCAGGAAGCCGTGGTACGGGAAAACCCCTTGTTATCGGTCAGCCAGGATACGGTCGCCTCGATCATGGAAACCGATGAGGTCAGAGCCGCCATTGAAAGCATCAGAAAGAACAGGCTGCCAAACAGAGTGCTGAACGGCATGGCCTGAAACGCCAGTGGCAGGCTCATGAATATCAGGCCCGGACCACTGCTTGGGCTCATGCCATTGGCAAAGATCACCGGGAAAATCGCCAGACCCGCCATCAGCGCGACCAGGGTATCGGCCAGCGCCACGCTCAGCGTAGTACGCGCAATGGACGCCCCTTTAGGCAAGTAACTGCCGTAGGTAAGAATCGCCCCTGAGGCCAGCGATAGCGTGAAGAACGCTTGGCCCAGCGCGGCCAGCATGCCTTCGCTGGACAGGCTGCCGGCATTGAAAGAGAACAGAAAGCTCACCGCCTCACCGAAGCCGCCAGAAAACACGCCATATGCGATCAGCAGCGCCAGCATCACCACCATGCCGGGCATCATCCAACTGACGCTCTTCTCGATACCGGCCTGAACGCCCTTGCCGACAATCACCATGGTGGCCACGGTCACCAGGGTGCTCCAGAAACCGAGGCTCAATGGGTTCTCATTGTTGGCGCTAAAGATCGCTGCCATGTCATCGACGCTGGAGCCGCCAAGGCCGCCGACGATCACCTTCCACAGATAGGCAAAGGACCAGCCGGCCACTACCACATAGAAGCTCAGCACCATGAAGCCGCAGAGCATGGCCATCCAGCCCAGCAGCGACCACCAGGAGCCGCCATTTGACTCGGCGACCACGCGTCGAATGGCATCGATGGGGCTGCCACGCCCCCGCCGGCCAAAGGCGATCTCAGTCATCATCACCGGCACGCCTACTGCCAGGATGCACAGCAGATAAACCATGACAAAGGCACCGCCGCCGTATTCCCCGGTGATATAAGGAAACTTCCAGATATTCCCCAATCCCACGGCAGAGCCGGTCGCCGCAAGAACGAAGCCCCAGCGGCCAAGCCACTGGGTGCGGGGTTGTGCATTATTTGTCATGTCACACCAGGAGTCATTTCACGATTGCGTTATCGCCCACCGGCCCATTGGGCGAGAGCAGCCCTCAAATCGCGTGCAATATTACCATGGGCAAGCGTCGGAAATGATCCTGCCATTCTGCTGGCTTTGAACATCTGTACCTGGATGGCTTGAGCATTCAGGGTCCGTGTTGCTATTGATTCGCCAACAAGTCTTCTACACTGCTCACCTTGTCATCCATGCCCTGCTCCCTGTCAGTGCGCGTTCCCAGCTTCATCGTCGTGAAGATGCGCGGCGCCCCCATGTCGTGAACGGTCTCATGGCAGCGCTTGACCGCCGCCATGACCTCATCCCAGGGCCCCTCGATATTGGTGCCATAGGCGTGCATGGAATGCTTCAGGCCGGAGTCGCGAATCACTTGCTGGCAGGCCGCAACATGAGGCGAAACCGATACACCGACCCCCATCGGCACAACGCAAAGATCAATCATCACGTTCATGACCTGCTCCTCTTTCATCCCTGCGCCAGGCGGGATGCCCGCGCCTCATCACCTATGGTGCGACTCGCTATTCCTCGAGTCCATGCCAGGCTCTGGTATCTCGCCTGTGCTCAATCCAGCTCCTGCACGCCGCCACCGGAGACAGTCAGGATCTGCCCGCTGATCCAGCTTGCCGCCGGGCTGCTCAGAAACAGCGCGGCATTGGCCATGTCCTGCGGCTCTCCTAGACGGTTGATCGGCGTGTGTTCCAGCATCTTTCGCTCGATCTCGTCATTGAGCACCGACTTGAGCGCCGCAGTGCGGGTGGCGCCGGGAGCGATGGCGTTGACGCGGATACCCTTGGGACCGAGGTCGAAGGCGATATTGCGCACCAGATGGCTGGTCGCCGCCTTGGACGATCCGTAGGAGGCCATGCGCTTGTTCTTGTTCTCGGCGGACATCGAGGTGATGGCAAGGATCGAACCGCCCCCGGCCTTTTCCATTTCTGGCGCGGCAAGCTGGGCCAGACGGAACAGCGAAAACACGTTCAAGTCATAGGCCCGGCGAAAATCCTCCATCGGCATGTCGAACGGCCTGGGTCCGCCTCCGCCGGCGTTGCTGACCAGAATCGTCAACTTGCCGAAGGCCGCCACGGTCCCGCTGACCAGCGCGACCAGGTCGTCTTCGCTGGTGACATCGCAGGCCATGCCGGTTGCCTTTCCGCCCTGACTCTGGATCTCGTCGACGACCGCCTCTGCTGTCTCGGCACTGAGATCGCTGACCATGACTGCCGCCCCCGCGGCGGCGAAGGTCTCGGCGATGGCGCGACCAATGCCCGCGCCGGCCCCGGTCACCACGGCAACCTGGCCGTCAAGCCTGAAGTCTGCTGGGTCGTACATGGCGAATGCTCCGCTGAGAGATATGATTTGTTACCCCATCTGCAGAGACGGTAACAGCCTGAAACCACGTTCACCATGGCGAGGTTTCTCGCCTCGCCGCACTCGCAGAACATCCGCAGAGCATCGCCGGTCAGTTCATGTACCAGCCATGGCTCGCCACGATCGACTGCCCGGTCAGGGCGTTGGTCGGGAAGGCGGCGAGAAACAGCGCCAGCTCGGCAATATCACCGGTCTGAGTGAACTCCTTGTCCACGGTGCCGCCCAGCATGACCTCGTCGCGCACCTCCTGCTCGGATATGCCGAGATCTTCGGCCTGTTCGGGAATCTGCTTCTTGACCAGCGGCGTTTCGACAAATCCGGGACAGATCACGTTGGAACGCACGCCATGCTCGGCCCCCTCTTCGGCCATCACCCGCGCCAAGCCGAGAATGCCGTGCTTGGCAGTGACGTAGGCAGACTTGAGCGGCGAGGCCTCCTTGGAATGCACCGAGCCCATGTACAGCAGCACGCCGGACTTCTGCTTGTACATGTGCTTGATGCAGGCCTTGGTCGTCAGGAAAGCACCGTCGAGATGGATCGCGGTAAGCTTCTTCCACTCGTCAAATGGAAAATCTTCCACGCGATGCACGATCTGGATGCCGGCGTTGGACAGCAGAATATCGATACTGCCCCACGCCTGGGCGACCTTGTCGACGCCTTCGTTGACCGACTGCTCATCGGTCACGTCCATCTCCACGGCCATGGCCTGGTCGCCCAGCTTGTCCGCCGCCTCCCTGGCACTATCCATATCTACATCAGCGATGGCGACTCGGCCGCCGGCCTCGACAAAACGCTCAGCCACCGCGTGGCCGATGCCGCTGGCCGCACCGGTAATGATGGCAACCTTCCCATTGAGCTGCATGACGTCTCTCCTTCATCTCAGATTGATCAATTGAGATCGAACACTCGCATGCCCTCGTCATCATCGTCGGGCTCGAGCCAGTCGGACTGCGCCAGGATGCGCCGGGTATCGGCCTGGCCGTCCTGCCAGTGCTCATGCATCGAGGCGCGCGAGAACTGATAATCCCTGGAGTGGGATTCATAGCGCTTATGCTTGTAGATCAGATGAACCACGCTCACGCGGCGATGCTGAGCAAGCGCGAGGGCATCGGCCAGCGCCGGGTCGTCGCGTTCGTCCTGGGGCAGGCGAGCGGCGAGCTTGGCCAGCGCCTTGCGCAGCATCAGCTCACGGCGAAAGATATCGGTATTGAGGCGCGTCCGGCTTGAGTAGACGATATCCTTGCGCCGATCTTCCACGTCGAAGAGGTTGCGCGGCGTGCTGCCCTTGGCGCTCCACAGGTCGACCTGAAAAATCAGCGAGTCACCAATCTCTTCCGTCTCGCGCAGCACATGGGCCAGGGGCGTGTTGGAAACCAGCCCCCCATCCCAGTAATGGCGACCATCGATCTCGATTGGCGGAAATCCCGGCGGCAAGGCACCGCTTGCCAGCACATGCTCGGGACGAATGCGCTCCTGGGTATTATCAAAATACGTGAAGTTGCCTGTTGCCACTTCGACGGCACCCAGAGAAAGGCGCGTATGGCCGGCATTGATACGTTCGAAATCGACCAGCCTTTCAAGCGTCTCGCGCAGCGGGGCAGTATCATAATAGCTGATCGCTCCGGGGGCACCGCTCCACTGAAAGAACGGCATGGGAAAACGCGGCGTGAAGAACTTCGGCAGTCCGAAGCACATCACTGCCAGGGCGTTGTAGCCGTTGAACCATTGGTGCGGAATATCGCCTTCCGGGGCGGGGATGCACAAGGGACCAGTAATGTCTTCCCAGAAAGCGCGCAGCTTGTCGGTACGCTGCTCTGGCGGATTGCCGGCGATGATGGCCGCATTGATGGCGCCGATGGAAATTCCCGCAATCCAGTCTGGGGTATAGCCGCCCTCTGCCAGAGCGCCGTAAGCGCCGGCCTGATAGGCTCCCAAGGCACCGCCACCCTGAAGTACCAGAACGGTATTTTGCCAGCGTGACGACGGTTTCTCATCGACAGCGCTGACCTTGCCGTGCTCCAGCAGCTTTTCGTCCACTGTCTCCACCGTTGCATCTCTCAAGGCCAAAACCACGGCCGTTGAATTCGCAAGCCCCTGAATGAAAAGTAGCCTATTTTCTTTACGTCATCGAATGGTACCGGGGCTTTGGAAGATCCCTCGGCACTTGTCGACAACCTGGCCGAAATCACGGATATTCCAGACGATAGAGCTACTCAAGGAGAACAGCCGGAAGGTACAGCAATCGTTGGAGGAACGACGAATACAGCAGGGGATATAATATAAAAGGACGGGAGCTGAAATGGAGGCGGCCCCGACAGCCACATCCCGGCACACGCGTCCATCACTACCGTTGCTCCCTTCCGGGCCTGGCGGGGTTTGCGATCTAGCGTTGCGGGAGGACCGACGGGGCCACCACAGCACGACGCTCAAGGCGCCTGACTCAAAGCAGTTCAATCACCTGCCGAGCGGGGCATACTATACCAAGGACCAAGCACAACAACAAGGAGGCAGGCAGTTCAGCGCGCTGCGTTGGCTGTTCGACGTGTTAGCCTTCCTTTCCTCGTGTACGCTGAAAGCAGCTCAGCTGGATGTCACATTCTTTTACCGTTGCATGACCAGGCTGACCATTCATCTCCACCATCTTGGAGACAAATTATGAAGAAGGATCCGAACAAGGGCTACATTGCCTTGCTGGGCTGGAGCCTGAACGCAGTCGAAGCCGCAGAAAACTTTGATCGACGCTATGTCGTCGTCGCACCGCCCTGGGCAGAGGAATACTGCAAGGAACACGATATTCCTTATGTGCCCTGGGATTTCGAGCGTTTGAACGATCGCTCCATGGAAATCGCCGAGACGCTGAAGTCAATGAAGGTGGACGTGGCAATCCCGCTGTTCGAGGAAACCGTGGAATGGGCCGGTGCCATCAACTCGGTTCTGCTCGATAGCCCACGCCTGTATGGCCAGTCGCTGCTGTTGCGCGACAAGGCGCTGATGAAGCGGCGCGCTCAGCTGGGCGGCATCCGCGTGGGCATCTTCGAGGAAGCTCACGACAAAGAGGATGTGGTGCGCTTTCTCAAGCGCGTCAACCAGACCCTGCTCAAGCTCGACGGCGACCCCAACGACCCCATTCACCTGAAGGCATTCGACAAGGCCGGCTGCCTGGGCCACCGGGTGATCCGTACGCCCGACGAGGTCGATACCATTCCCGAGGAGGAATTCCCGGTGCTGATGGAATCGCACCTGGATGGCTGGGAGTTTGCCGTGGAGGCTTGGATCCACAACGGCAAGATCGCTTTCCTCAATATCTCGGAATATGTGACCCTGGGCTATTCGGTGTTCGTGCCGGCCTCGCCCGAGCTTGAGCAATATCGCCCCCAGATCACTGCCCAGATCGAGAAGCTGATCAAGACCTTCGACATCGAGTTTGGTCTGATCCACCCGGAGTACTTCGTCACCAGCGATAGCGAAATGTACTTTGGTGAAGTGGCTTATCGTCCACCCGGCTTCAAGGTGTTCGAACTGCTCGAGCGGGTATATGGCTTCAATGCCTATCAGGCCTCCATGCTGGTGTTCGACCCCAAGACCACCGAGGAAGAGGTCAAGGCCTTCTTTCCCAAGGAAGTGGTCGATGCCAACGGCTATGCCGGCTGCTTTGGCGTTTATCCGCGCCGCCGCGTGGTCAGCCAGCTGGAGATTCCCGAGGAGGTCGAAGATCACCCCTACTTCGAGTCACACGAGCTGACGCCCCCTGTCGAAGAGACCGTCACCAAACGTACCGCCTTCGGCACCCACTGGGGCCTGGTCTACTTCAAGGGTGAAGATCCCCACATTCTTCGCGATCTGCTCAAGCATCAGGAAGAGCTGGATTACTATATCTAGGCTTGATTTTCTGAGCTGGCCAAGGCGTCATGGGGCGTTAACAGCCTGACGACAAGGAATTGGCGTGACAACGCAACGCGACACTCAAGACGGCAGCAAGATGGCGGCCGATGATAGGCTCAACGGTCTGCTCGGCAAGCTGGATGAAGCCACAGCCCTGCTCGAAGAGGCACGCGACTTTGCCAAACCAGGCAAGCTCGGCCGGGTGCTGGACACGGCCCGCCGAGTCATGCTGCAACCCGCTGGCTGCGCGGCAATCGAGCAGCGTGCCCAGCGCCTGGAGGATGCCGGGGTTTTCCTCGGCTCCGACTGGGAAACACCACAGTTTCTGCTGCCTTCGCTAACCACCAATACGCTGAAGAGCGCCGATCCCAACAGCGTGGTCATCGAGGCCCTCAGCGAGCTGCGCCTGCTGGCCGTGGCCAAGGGCATCTATCGCCACGCCCTGATCTCCGCTGAACAGGCGCACCACTATCTGACTCAGGTCATGGCCATCAATCTGTGGCTGCTGTTCGGCGCCCCAAGCGAGGCCGAGCGCGAGACCCAGGGCCGTCTGGCCCAGCTCCCGCGCAACCTGTTTCACCATCTGGCCGAGCGCATCGGCTATGAGCACGTCATCGACCAGCTGATCGATGAGATCTGGCGAATCCTGGAGCAGCGTCCGATTCAGGTCGAGCCGGTCAAGCAGATGATCACTCAGATCGCCGTGTGTCAGGCCAACCCTGATATCGAGCTTGGCGCCAGCGGCCAGGGAGCGGATCGTCTGATCAGCTCGCTGTTTGGCCCCACCCGTGCCAGTCGCGAAGATCCAGGGCTCGAGGTCTACCGTGAACGTCTGGCGAGCATGGATTCGAGCACGCTGCAGAACGAAGCCACCGGCTTTGCCCGCGCCATGCACGACACCGGCCTGGTGTCAGCCTATCATCCGGTGCTGCTGCGCCATCTGCTCGATGAAAGCGACTATCTGATCGCCGAGGCGCTGGGGCTCTCTTCCACCGGGCGCGACTGCCTGCTGTGCTATCGCGAACTGGTTCATGCACTGATCCGCAGCGCCATTCATCCTGCCACGCCCCAGGCCGTCTACGGGCTGGCACTGACGCTCGAGCGCGGTACGCTCTACCAGCCCCCCGTGGCGCCCGCGCTATGGCGACAGCTCAAGCTGACGCTCTCGGAGTGGGCTCAGGCACGGCTCAATATCGCCTTCGGTGAGGCCGTGTCGCCCAAGGCTCGCCTACTAGAGGGCGTGCTGTGCATGCTGGGCCAGCCGCTGGGCGTGGGCCAGGGCAACAACCCCACCTGCCAGTCAGCCCGGGCGCTCTCCATGTGGGCCTATAACGACCCGGACTATCTGCTGCAGATGGTGACCTGGGCGGCCCGCGACGACGAGATCATCATGCACTTCGAAGGCATGCCGCTGTCGTCCATGGCCAGCTTGTCCGGCGTGGCCACAACACTGCCGATGGACCTTGATCCCGTTTCGCTGATCGTGGTGCCGCATCTGGATCGCATCTATGCCGAAATGGGCCGGCGCTGCATCGGCCGCGAAGGTGACCCGCACCGCTGGGTCAATCCGGAGTTTCACGGCTGGTGGTCGGGGCGCGGATTTCGCATCAACGTGGACGTGACTACCGGCCAGCTGCATGAGCCGGACGATTTTCTGCGCTACTTTTATGCCAGCTATCACCCCTACTACAACGGCAACCAGCCCCTGATTCATCCGCAGCCGGCAGGCATCGCGGTGACCGATAGCGCGGCACGCTTCATCGGCTGGCACGCCATCAGCCTGCTGCGGGTCAGTCTGGATCCAAGCGATGTGATGCGGATGTACTTCTATAACCCCAACAACGACAGCGGCCAGGACTGGGGCGATGGCATCAAGGTCAGCACCTCACTCAACGGCGAACGTTTCGGTGAGGCCTCGCTGCCCTTCGAACAGTTTGCATCGCGGCTGTATATCTTCCACTACGACCCGCTGGAGCGCGGGGTATTGGCCGATGTTCCCCAGCAGGAACTCGACCGGGTGATCGGCCACATTCACCGCAGCTGGGGCGCGGACCGCATCCCGCCCACGGATCTACAGGCCGATTCCGGGCCCTAAGGGTTCCTTGATTCTACTGCGTTGACGGCTGACCGGAACCGGTCAGCCGTGCCTCGACACGATCAAGGTTGTCGGAAGATCCCAGCAATACCAGCACGTCATCCACCTGCATTTCGGTGGCATCCTCCGGATTGCGATCGCGCTGTGCATTGCGCACCAGCGCCGTGACCGACACCTCGTCTCGTTCGATATGCAGTTCGGCCAGGCATTTACCGATGGCCGGACTGCCTTCATGCAGCACCACGGAATGCAGGCACTCCTGCTCTTCCATCTGCTCGGGCTCAGCCATGTCATCAAGGGTGCCGCGAAACAGCTCGCGCAGCATTCGATAGCGACTGCCGCGCTGCTCCTGCAGGTGCTGGGCGACTCGATACAGCGGCACTCCTAGTGATAGCAGCGCATGGGAAGTCAGCAACATGCTGGCCTCCAGGGTTTCAGGAATCACCTCGGTGGCACCGGCCTTGCTCAGCTCCTCGGCGTGCTTCTGGTCTCGCGTGCGCACTACCGCTGGCAGGCCCGGCCGTAGCTGCATGGCGTGTCTGAGTGTTTTCAAGGCCGCAGACTGATCATCGTGGGCAATGAGCAAGAGCGATGCTTGCTCCAGGCCGACATTCTCCAGCACCGCCGGGTCCGAGGAATCTCCATAGAACACCGTATGCCCCGCCAGCCGAGCTTCACGCACGATCGACGGGTCCAGATCCAGAGCGACGTAGGAGACGTTTTCGTTTTCCAGAAAGCGGCTGACCGTCTGACCCGCGCGCCCGAAGCCACAGATCACCACGTGCCCCTGGCTGTCCTGTGGGGTAGTCAGCGCCATATCCTCGCCTCCCACCGGCTTGCGGGGGGCGCCACCAAACAGCCGCAGCGCCAGCGGCTGGTTATAGCGGATCAGAAACGGAGCCAGAATCATCGACAGCAGCACTGAGGACAGCACGATCTGGGCCGAGAAATCATCGATCACCGCCCCTTCAAGGCCAATGGACAGCAGCGCAAAGCCGAACTCGCCGCCTACTGCCAGCAGCAAGCCGGTGCGAAAGGCCGTCTTCAGATCTACCCCCGAAGTTCGCACGATCAGGGTCACCAGCAGCAGCTTGATGCCCAGCAGCGCTATCGCGCCGGCCAATACTTCCTTCCAGATAGCAGGTATCAACGCCGGCTCCACCAGCATGCCGATGCTGACGAAAAACAGCCCCAGCAGCACATCGCGGAAAGGACGAATCGTCGACTCCACCTGGTAGCGAAACTTGGTATCGCCCAGCACCATGCCCGCCAGAAAGGCGCCGAAGGCCATGGAGAGCCCCAGCGTCTTGGTCGTCCAGGCCGCCATCAGCGAAACGAACAGCACCGTGAGCGTGAACAGCTCGGCGGAGCGGCGCTTGGCCACCAGATGAAACAGCGGTCTGAACAGAAAACGACCCGCCACCAGCACTATCACAAAGGCCAGCAGTGCCTTGGTCAGGGCAAATCCAAGCGCGCCAGCAACTTCATGCGCCGCCGCCACCCCAAGCACCGGAATGACCACCACGAAAGGCACCGCCGTGATGTCCTGGAAGACCGACATGGTGGTGCCCAGCCGCCCATGCCGGGTCTGGCTCTCGCCCTGATCCATCAGCTGTCGGGTAATGATGGTGGTGGAAGACTGGGCAAAGACGGCGCCCACCACGAAAGCCGCAGGCCAGGGCAGCCCCAGCAGCCAGGCCAGCACGCCGACCACGACGGTGGTCAGAGCAACCTGGGCGGTACCGAGCCCGAGAATGGTATGTCGCAGAGCATAGATCTGCGGCATGGAGAAGCTCAGCCCAATGGTGAAGAGCAGAAAAACGATGCCGAACTCGGCGATTACCGGGATGTGCTCATCGGCCACCACCGGCCCCCAGGTGTGGGAACCCAGCAGCACACCCACCAGCAGATAGGCCAGGCTGGATGGAATACGCAGCCGCTGAAAAAGCAGTACGACCGAAACGGTCACACCAAGGAGCAACAGCAGCTGTACCAGCACCTGATCAAGCATAATGTCCTTCTCTATCGAGCTATCGATTCATCAATTATCTGGCTAATGAGCGGCAAGTATCTCACGTCGTCACTGGATGGCCAGCCGCTTCCGCTGCGCCACGCTGTACAAGACGGCTATAATACCCGGCCACCCACCGCCACGAGACGCTTTCATGCCCCGCCTCGACCAGCTGCTTGTGACCCGCGGCCTCGCCCGCACTCGGACCCGGGCCCAGCGGCTGATCCGCCATGGACGCGTGCGGCTGGAGAGCTGCGGCAAGGTACTCGCCAAGCCTGGCGAGAAACTTGCTGACGACACGGCGCTGATCGTCGAGGATGACCCCGAAGACCGCTATGTGTCCCGGGCCGGACTCAAGCTGGAGTCGGTTCTCACGCGGCTGGCACTGGATCTTGCGGGCTGCGTGGTGCTGGATGTGGGTCAGTCCACCGGTGGCTTCAGCGACTGTGCGCTGCGCCACGGAGCAGCACACGTCATCGGTGTGGAGGTCGGTCATGACCAGCTCGATCCCGGCCTGCGCGACGACCCCCGAGTGACCTGCCTTGAAGGCCTCAATGCGCGCGCCATGAGCAGCGAGGCGCGCCTGGCCGACGCCCTGGCAGCGCGTCCTGTCGATGTGGCAGTGATGGATGTATCGTTCATTTCACAGACCCTGATCCTGCCGGAGATCGCCGCCTTGCTGCCGGTCGGTGGTACGCTGATCTCGCTGGTCAAACCGCAGTTCGAGGTCGGCCCCCAAGGCGTCAATACCCGGGGCCTGGTCACCGAGCCAAGCCGCTACGCAGAGGTCGAGCGTCGCATCCGCGAGGCCTGCGACA
>ERZ1032895.240-NODE-240-length-11323-cov-5.951899_pt1 | contig 11323 bp, 12 predicted proteins | sample MGYA00516687_ERZ1032895 | MGnify/ENA primary metagenome ERZ1032895 (study PRJEB33719, sample SAMN04261600) | wastewater metagenome | biome: rural village; feature: latrine urine exit; material: soil | place: El Salvador | collected 2013-01-14 ... | reverse complement strand
CGTCACTGACCAGCTTGATGGCGTTGTGGCTGGCGTCCATGGTGGACGGATCGAACACCGGCATGCCGAATTCGATCGAGTTGGCCGCGGCAAGCTGGGCCGCGGTGACCAGCTTCTTCTCCCGCAGCCAGGCCGCTACGGGCTTGCGTTCGGCGGTGGCCTTGTCCAGCGCCTCGCGGGCGGCGGCCTCGTCAAGGGCGCCGTCCAGCACCAGGCGCCGGGCGATTCCGGTGATGCCAACCAGGTTGGCGGTAGCAACTGCATTCATCTTTGGGCGATCTCCCCCTTCTATTTCGCGACTTTACCGCAACCCCGCATTCCCCACGCAACCCGGCCCAGTCCGGGCTTTCGCTTCGGTCACGCTTCCAGGCCGTGGATCTTCCGAACCGTGTGCCCAGCCGCTACCCTGTCTGCAAAGGGGACCCAATGAAGCTTTCCGTGATCCTGCCCGCCAAGAACGAGGCCGAGGGCCTGCGCCGCACCCTGCCTGCGCTGCGGACGCAGATGCCGGACGCCGAGATCATCGTCTCCGACGACGGCTCCACCGACGACACCGCCCAGGTGGCGGCCGAACACGGCGCCAAGGTAATCAGCGCCCCCTACTCCATGGGCAACGGCGCGGCCATCAAGCGCGGCGCCCGTGCGGCCAGCGGCGACACCCTGGTGTTCATGGACGCCGACGGCCAGCACGACCCGGCCTGCATCCCCGATCTGCTGGCCAAGCTGGGGCAGGGCTACGACATGGTGGTCGGCGCGCGGGACTGGGCAGGCCAGGCCGGCGTGCACCGCGGCGCCGCCAACGCCTTCTACAACTGGCTGGCCAGCCGCATGACCGGCTCGGAGGTGAAGGACCTGACCTCCGGCTTCCGGGTGGTGCGAGCGGAAAAGTTCCGTGAGTTCCTGTACTTGCTGCCCAACGGATTCAGCTACCCCACCACCAGCACCAAGGCGTTCTTCCGCAGCGCCTACCCGGTGGCCTACGTGCCCATCGACGTGGCCAAGCGCGTAGGCACCGCCAGCCACATCCGGCCGCTGAAAGACGGCATCCGCTTCCTGCTGATCATTTTCAAGATTGCCACGCTGTATGCGCCGCTGAAGCTGTTCGTTCCAACCGCGGCCGGGTTCTTCCTGGTCGGGCTGGGCTACTACGGCTACACCTACGTGACCGAAGGCCGGTTCACCAACATGAGCGTGCTGCTGTTCAGTGCGGCGGTGATCATCTTCCTGATCGGGCTGATTTCCGAGCAGATCACGGCGTTGACTTACAAACACGACAACTGATGGCCCTGTCCGCCATTGCCCCGATGCGCCCATGACCGCTCCGGCACCACACCTGCGCCAATGGCTGCAATGGCTGAGGCGAACGCCACTGCATCCCCAGTGGCTACTGGGCAGCAAGGCGCGCACGAAAGACTGGGTCGGCCAACATTCACGGGGGCGCGTGCTGGACATCGGCTGCGCGGATCGGTGGATCGAACCGCATCTTCCGGGCGGCTGCGACTACATTGGCCTGGACTACCTCGCAACCGGCGGCCTGATGTACGGGGCGCGACCGGATATTTTCGCCGATGCAAGCCGATTGCCACTGCGCGATGCCAGTATCGATACCGTTCTGATGCTGGAAGTGCTAGAGCATCTTCGCCATCCGGCGCAGGCGCTGTCCGAAATCACCCGCGTATTGCGCCCGGGTGGGCAGTTGCTGCTGACCATGCCGTTCCTGTACCCGGTGCACGATGCACCGCACGACTACCAGCGCTACACCTGCCACGGCCTGGCCCGCGAGATGGAAGCCGCTGGCCTGATTGCCGACAGCCCCACCGCCAATCTGGGCAGCATCCAAACTGCTGGCCTGCTGCTCAATCTCGCTCTGGGTGGAACGGCCAGCCGAGCGATTGCGGACAAGCACGTCTCGGCCGTCCTGCTGCCCTTGATCGTCGTCGCTATTCCTGCAGTCAATCTCACCTGCTGGTTGCTGGGAAAATTTCTGCCAAACTGGCCGGCCTTGACTGCCGGCTATTGCGTCAAGGCCACCCGGCCATGACGCAGCCTTCGGCGCTGGTCATCGTCACCTCCTCGTTTCCGATCAGCGGCGACGGCAGCGAAGCGGCCGGCGCGTTCGTGGCCGATCTGGCCGAAGAGCTGGCGAACCACGTACCGATTCGCGTGGTGGCACCGGGCCACGCCGATGCGCGCGAGTCCTGGGCCAAACGCGTAGAAGTGTTCCGGTACGCCGCGCCGGAACAGGCGTTGTCCACGCTTAGGCTCTGGCATCCCGCCGATGCCTTGCGCGTGATGCGCGTACTGCGTGCTGGCCAGCGCGCCACCGAGCAGGCGGTGACGGCCGGTCCGACGGCCCATGTATTGGCCTTGTGGGCCTTGCCCTGTGGGCAGTGGGCCAGACGCAGCGCGCGCCGACACGGCATCGGCTACTCGGTCTGGACGCTGGGCAGCGACATTTGGAGCCTGGGGCGGATTCCGCTCGTACGCAGTCTGCTTCGGCGTGTCCTGCGTGAGGCAGAGCATTGCTGGTCTGATGGGCTGAAGCTGCGCGACGACACCCAGGCCATTGCTGATCGGCCCGTCGAGTTCCTTCCCAGCACACGTCGCATCGACCGTGTCAGGACCGAACCGCTGCGAACCAGGCCACCCTATCGACTGCTGTTCCTCGGCCGCTGGCACCCGAACAAGGGCGTCGACCTGCTGCTTGAAGCGCTTGCACTTCTTTCAGACGAGGACTGGTCACGGATCGAATGTGTCATCATCTGTGGTGGTGGACCGCTGGAGCCTCTGGTCAAGACCGCGGTTGCCAGTTTGCAGGACGCAGGAAGGCCGGTTGTGCTGCGAGGTTATCTGGCGCGTGATGAGGCACAGGAAGCGATGCTGGCTGCCGATTATCTGCTGATCCCTTCAAGGATCGAGAGTATCCCGGTGGTGTTTTCCGATGCCATGAAGCTGGCGCTGGCAGTAGTCGCAACGCCGGTCGGTGACTTGCCCACACTGATACAACAATCGCCCTGCGGAGTGATGACCCGGCAAGTGCAAGCTGCGGACTATCGCGACGCTCTTTGCGCTGCACTGGCTACGCCCCCCGCTCGCTGGGCAGATGGTGTAAAGGCTGTCGCCGTCGGGTTCGACCTTGCCACCATCGCCGAAAAACTCATCAAACAGGTCACGAACCATGGCTGAGGTTGATTGGCGTGTGCGCTGGAGGTGGCTGTTCTTGCCGCTGAGCGTCGCGGCATTGCTATGGGCCGGCTGCCTGTTATCTGGTGCTGTACCCACATTGATGGACGACCTTGCCCGGGTGAATGCTGGCTGGTTGCTTTTCACCGTGCTGGGATGCTGCCTTTCTGCCTATCTCGGTTTCGAGGGGTTCCGGGAGTTGTTCGACAAGTTTCGACCAGGTATATACAAGCGCCTGCCATTGGCGCATCTGTACTTTACGGGACAATTGATGAAACACTTGCCCGGTCGAATATGGAGCGTGGCATACCAATCGGCTGCCGGACATAGGGCATCAATCACCGAATGGGTTGGCGTCAATGTGGTCCACATGACGTTGATTACGGCCTTTGCAGTCTGGATATCTGTAACTGCAGTATTCTGGACCTACGGCTGGATGCCGGGACTTGTCGCCTTTGCATGCGGCACCGGTCTCTACGCGCTTCTCTGGAACAACCGCCTGTTGCGACCACTGCTTGAACTTGTCCAGCGGATTCCGATTCGGCCGGTTGCAAACCTGTGTTCGGCGCTTCTTCCCGTTGCCGATGCAGGCAGTCGCTTCAAAGTCAGCGTTTTTTTCTGGTTCTCGATCAGCTGGGTCGTCTATTTCCTCGCATGGGCTGGCTTCGGAATGGCTTGGCCCGGTCTTGATGCCTCAGATGGTATCTGGCTATGTGCCTTGTATACCGCGGCTTGGCTGGCAGGTTATCTAAGCATGATTTCCCCTTCCGGACTGGGCGTACGCGAACTCGTATTTGTTGGCCTGGCCCAGGATTTTCCGGTAGATGCCGTAGCGGCCATGGCAATTTTCGGCCGGGTGGTTTTGCTTCTCGTGGATATCGTACTCGGGTTGGCCTTCCTGCGCGGCAGGGGCTCGGCACATGACTGAAAACGACAAGCTCCCGATCTTTGATGACAACGGCATCAACCTCGCCGATCCTCACGATACGCTGGGTTTCAAGACGGATTACATCTCCCAGGTGCAGGCTAGAGCACTGCAGCGCTATCTCGGACATGGCACTGGCAAGGCGCTGGATGTCGGCTGTGGCTACGGTCGCATGTGTGATGCCCTGTCCGAACTGGGCTACGATGTTACCGGCGTCGAACCGTCCGAGCGGGTGTTGAACTTCGCAGCGGCCAGGAGACCCCAGCACACCTGGTGTGTCGGCAGCATGCCGGATTTGCCATTCGACGATGCCAGTTTCGACCTGGTTTGTCTGTTCAACGTCGCCAGACCGTTACATCTGCTTGATATCGCCAGCGTTTGTGAGCCACTGCCGCGCTTGGTCAAGCCAGGTGGACGCCTCGTCATTATCGACAATCTCCGGCAACAGGACTCGCGCTATCTTCCAGCGGAGTGGTTCGATCAGACATTCGCCGTGGATGGCATGCGCCTGCTGCAGAAAATTCCCATCCGAGCCAGTCGCTGGCCGATGATCTATCTGATTCGCTATGGCTTGATTCCTGTGCGCTGGTTCCATGCCATCGCCAACTGGGAACTGCGACGCATGAAGGGGAGGACGCGCGTGCCCCGCTACAGCTATCACAATTACCTGTTTATCTACGAACGAACATGACCAGCCAACTGCCACAGGTGGTCATTGTCAGTGGCGGTTCGGAAGTGGTTGGCCTGGCGCTTGCCGATGCAGCCAACCGAAGCGCGATTCCCTACGCCGTGATTTCCCTTGTGCCTCGCAGTTTGCTGCGAAAGGCGCCCGGATGCGTGGCATGGGTGGATCTTCACCCTCATCTTGGCAGTCAACGTGGTCTTCGCGACAAGTTTATGGACGCACTGTCCAAACTGTCGAAGAAGGCAGGGCAACGGCTCGCCATTCTGCCGACCGAAGATGGCAGCCTGCGCCTGCTCAACGAGGATCGCGACGAAGTCTTGCCCTTTGGTGAGTTTTCAAGAGCGCGCTCGCTCCGTATGGGGGGGGTGGACAAGGCCGAAGTCGTTGCGCTGGCTGAGCGCTTGAAGATCACCGAAGGCCTGGTGCCATCCATGGTGCTGCACGAGCCCGATGACGCATTGAGCGCGTTGCATGCCTATGGGCAGGATGCAGTATTCAAGCCAGCGCTCAAGCCCCTGGACATGGACCTGTCCGCCATGGGCGCAGGTGGCCTCAAAGTCGTAAGCGTTAGCCATGTACATGAAAGCCCGGAACAGCTTCTAGCTCGCTTGCGAAAAGCATGGCACATGAGCGAGCGATGGATCGCCCAGCCGCGCCTGAAAGTTGGTGAGAACCTGGAAAGAAGTGTCTGTGCCGTTCGCAACGGGGCGGTTCGTGCGTGTCAGGTCGTGGAGCGTGCCAAGCATCCACGTATGGGGGGGACGGCCTACTGGGTATCGACCGAACAGCGCAGGGACTTGATTCCTGTCGCGACGCGCCTGCTGGATGCGCTTGATGTGTTGGGAATCTGCGAGATGTCCTATCTTCCGGATGCCAAAGGCGTCAGCCAGTTGATCGAGTTCAATCCTCGTCCATGGCTACAGGTCGATCTGGTCGAGCGAGCCGGGTTCCAGATCGTTTCCGAAACCATTGCCGCCTTGGCCGGGCACCGGGTCAACAGTCAAGCGCTGCAGATTGCACGATGTGACTGGCTGCAACCAGAGCGGGCCGTGCTCGCCGCGCTCTCCGGGCAATTGCCGTTTCGTCAACTCAAATCGATGCTGTCGCCCAGTGTCGTGCGATCAACCGTTTTTGCAGGCTACAGCACCGCCGTCCCTGGGGCTCGGGGACAGTTCCTTTCACGGCTGGTCCGCAAGCTTGTTGGAACTCGGTAAGCCCAGGGTGCACGGTTATGGGGCGCTTGTAAGTTTCCGTACTGCCGAGAGCACCCGCTTCACGTTCAGGTCACACAGTTTCGCTGATATCGGCAGGCTCACGGTCTGCTGGCCGATGGTCATCGCGTTCGGCCATTGCTCCGGCGACCAACCGAATCGCTGTTGATAGTAGGGATGTTCCGGGATCGAGAGGTAGTGCACGCCGGTGCCGATCCCGTGCAAATTCATCTGGTTCAGGAAATCATCGCGGCTGATGCTGCATTTATCCTCGTCGATCATCACAGTATAGAGATGATGGGCATGCCGCGTATCCGGATCCGGCTGGGCGGGCAGACCAATTGGCAGTCCGGCCAGTTCGTAATGGTATTGATTCCAGATCTCCCGCCGCCGCAACCAGTTGGCCTCCACCCGGGCAAGCTGGTGGATGCCCAGCGCCGCCTGGATATCCATCATGTTGTACTTGAAACCGCACTCCACCACCTGGTAGTGCTTGTAGCCGGCGTCGCCGAAGCGGTGCCAGGCATCCTTGCTCATGCCGTGCAGCGCCAGCACCTTGGCACGCGCGATATGCGCTTCATCGCGGGCCAGGATCATGCCGCCCTCGCCGGTCACGACATTCTTGGTTGCGTAGAAGCTGAAGCAACCGAAGTGTCCGAAGGTGCCGGCCTTGCGGCCCTTGTATTCGGTCTCGATGGCGTGGGCGCAGTCCTCGATCACCAGCAGTTTATGCTTGTCGGCAATGGCCATGATCGCGTCCATGTCGCAGGGGCGTCCGGCGAAGTGCACCGGCACGATGGCTTGCGTGCGCGGCGTGATGGCAGCCTCGATGGCGGCCGGATCGATGCACTGGGTCACCGGATCGACATCCGCCAGTACCGGCGTCAGGCCGGCATGAATGATGGCATTGACGGTGGCGCAGAAGGTCAGCGGCGTGGTGATCACTTCCGCGCCTGGCTCCAGCCCGGCGGCGACCATGCTGACGTGCAAGGCGGCCGTGCAGGAATTGACCGCAGCCGCATGCAAGGCGCCCTCTCCCTTGTAGGCGGCAAAGTCCCGCTCGAATTGCGCCACCCGTGGCCCGGTCCCGAGCCAGCCGCTGCGCAGCACGGCCTCGACTTCGGCGATTTCCGCTTCGCCGATATCCGGCGCGCCGAATACCAGGAATGGACTGGGGCTGGAGGAGTCTTTCATGGAGAGAACCCGGGTGAGATCCAATCGTTGCGGATGCAGGTTGGTTGCTGTTTCATAGCTCCGATTTCGTCGGTCTGCGCACGATCAGGTCGGCTGCTGGCGCCGCGAGCTTGTCAATTTCCGATGACGAAGGGCAGGAGCTGGGGTCGCGGAGAAACGCTTCGTCATAGGCGGCAGCACGTTGGGCGTAACGCTGCAGCAGCATGTCCAGGCGTCGGGGAGTGGCCAGCATTCCTCCGAGTTCAGGCTCTACGACCAGGTCGCGGAATCGAATCATTCTCGCTGCAAATTTGGCGAATCCCGGGTCGGCGGCCTTGGTTTGCGTCGTCGGTCCCGGGCCAAGGAGGTTGAGGTCGCGCAGTCGCTGCCCTACAGCTTTGGCTGAAATCGAGTCATAGAGGAAGAAGGCGCGAGGCTGGTGGAAGTGAAGGTATTTCGAGGCAAGCGATGGTCGGCGCTTGCATTTGCAATCGGGTGGTAGAGATTCGGCCAGGAGCTGGACAAGGTGGGCGTGTGTCTGGAGAATTCTCGGCAGGTTTTCCCCGGTCGGCCGGCTGATCGAAGCTGTTTCCGCAAGGGCGTCGTCGAATTTCGATGCAACAATGCGCCAGGCCGCGGCTTCCAAATCGAACCCCTTGCCTGCGCCACGTTCGAGCGCGGCGGCGTAGCTGCGTCCGATCAACCACAGTTTGCTTTGCACGACATCGATGTTCTTGTGGCCGGGTGCCTCGCGACACATCTGGTAGAGCACATGGTTGCCCCAGCCGGAGTAGTCGTCCGCCCATCCGTTCGCAGCAAATGGCGCTGTGATTTGACCTGAGACTGAAGCTGTTCGGCCCATTTTGCCGGCCTCACGGGTCGTTGGATCAGGAGGGTTGGTTGACACTTGGCCGCTCAGCCGCACTTCGCACTTGAGTATGAGTGGCTTTGGCTCTTTGCTCAATCGTCAGCCCAGGCAAGCAGGAATCTCCTGATGAACCGCCCCCGGCCGAGCAGGCCGTGGCCGATGATTCCGTTGCGCTTGTTCATCAATATCCTTCGGATCAGGGGGGGGCGGGGCTACGGCCGAATGGGCTGGGTGTGCGCCTGATGAAGCGCCAGGACAGCGCTCGCAACCTCGTCGTGACCGTCCCTTTGCAGGATAGTGACTGTGCGAGCCACGAATTCCGGGTCGAACCCAGCTTTGCGGACGCAGGTCAGGAACATTTCCGTGCCAAATTCCGTATCGTCGAGCTGGCTGAGAGCGTGGTCGCCAACATTGCAGTACGCGTGTGCAGCAAGCTCGCTACGCTGCACAAGGATTCGATACGCTTCCGACAGCCGTTGGTCATCCAGTACAAAGCCGCGTTGCCGTTGGGAAAGCAACCCTGTCACTGCCATCGTCTCCTGCGGGGATATGGCGCGATGCCGGAGTTTGTACAGCAGGCTGTCCCACCATTCCGGTTCCGCAGCAAGGCCGACGCTGGCATTCATCAGGATCAGTCCGTGTTCCGGCAGGGGAGAGGAACCCGGAAGTGCGCCGCCCCTACGGAACTCCGCCTGAGCCAATGCCCACTCCGGGGAGGTCGGGTCACCCTCGGCAAGGCTGAAGTACAGCGTGGCCAGATCATTGCTTGCACGGGGCGAAGTGGGGTTGTTGGCCACCATGTCGGTCGCCAATACCAGCGGCGATCCCCAGGTCATCGCACGAACCAGGGTGATTGCGACCAGCCCGGCCAGCACGGCCCCTGCTAGAAGCCGCAGAACTCGGGGGCTGGAGAGGTGGGGCAGACCGCGGAGTACGACAGCGGCGATGGCCAGCAAGGGGCCGAGCAGCGCCAGGTAGTTGCGGTGCTCGTAGACATGCTCAAGAGGAACAACGCCACTGGTCAACGCATGAGCGGCGAAGAACCAGAGGATACCGAGCGCGGCCAGCGGCAGCCTGTCCCGCAACCAGACAGCCAGCCCGGCCAGGGCGGCCAGCAGCAGTGCGGATGCGGCGGTTGTCCACGGCGAGAGCAGGTTGGTGGAGTGGGGAAAATTGTCGTAGTAGAACGGCATTGCCGAGGGCAGCGGCAGGAGGATCTGCGAGAGATACAGAATCAGCACCCGGGGCTGGGTCAGCAACCGTTCCCAAGGTCCATATTCGCGTACGGCGTAGGCTCCGTCCCTGGTGTAATGCAATGTCAGTCCCACCAGCAGAGCCAGGCCCACGATCCCGCCGGCGACGTACAGGCTCCTCAAAACCCGTCGGGTCGTGGAGTTCGCGGCACGGAAGCGAAAAAGAAAGAGCTCCAGCAGCAGCGCCAGCAGCGGCGTGATGACCGCGGACTCCTTGGCAAGCAGTCCCACTGCCACGCAGCCCGCAGAGAGCACGAGAAGCCCCCACCCTCCCGGTCGATCGGCGATTTGACGCAGGCGACCGGCGCTATACGTCAAGAGCGCCAAGAGCATGAAACATGCCGCCAACGTCTCCATGCGCTGGACGACGTAGAGCACCGAAGACACTTGCAACGGATGGATCGCCCAAGTCAGTGCCAAAACAGCCGCGGCGGTGGTTGTGCGCCTTCCGTCAAGGTGGGCGTTGGTGTCGGCAACCTTCAGCAGCCTGCGCACGAGTACGAACACGAGGCAGGTATTCAGCAGGTGAATCAGCAGGCCGTGGAACTTGAAGCTAAAAGGGTCGCCACCGCCCAGATAGTGGTCCAGAGCGAAGCCGATGGTCGCCAAAGGCCGTCCGTAGGGGCCCGGTTCGTAGGCTCGGGCGGCCGATGCCAAGCTCTCGAACGTGATCGCGTGGGCGTGGATGCGTGTGTTCGTGACGATGTTGGGGAAATCATCGAACAGAAATCCACCGGATAGGCCTGGCGTGTAGGCGAGTGCCGCAACCACCACGATGAAGCAAGTCCAGATTGCGGTGTGCGTCCAACGGCGCACATCGATGCGGGGAGTCGAGTGGGAAAGCTGGCTGCTGCGCACGGATCAGCTACAGCCGTCCGGCCGGTGCTTTGTCTGCAGGCCAGTCGGCGCGTCGCAGTTCCACGTTCCCGACGCCATGCGGGTAAGCTGTATCACCTCGCCGTTTATCAGCGGATGTCCCACCAGCGTGCAGGAAATAGTTCCGGTTTCGCCGGGGGTGATCGCGATGCTGCTGCAGCGCGTGGTGCTGGCGGGAAGGCCCACATCAGATGCGGAGAACGTGGTCATGCTGTCCGCCACTACCCGCGATTCGAACAAGGCTTTGCCGGAGGCGATGTCAGCTAGCCCCGCTGTGGATTGGGCACGGATGGTGTAATCCTGATAGGCCGGTACAGCGATGGCTGCCAGTATGGCGATGATCGCCACGACGATCATCATCTCTATCAGAGTGAATCCTCTCGCGTGCATGCACCTTCCCCTTGTCAGTGCAGCCTGTTCTTGAAACAAGAAGGGCGACCGCCATGGCCGCCCTTCCTGCATTCGCGAATTGTGCTTCGACCGATAACTTGAGGCCGAGAGCGTCAACGCGCGATTAGCTGCAGTGAGCGGGCTTGTGCTTGCCGTCCGGAATCGTGCTCGAGCAGTTCCACTGACCGCTCGCATTGCGAGTCAAAACCACATCTGAACCGCTGACGCGCGGGTTACCGGCGAGCGTACACGTGATGGTTGCGCCCGCCCCGGTGTTGGCGGCGGTAGGAGCGGTGGAACCAATAGTGGTGCAGCGTTGGGTAGAGGTATTCAGCCCGATGTTGGCCGGCGTGGCGACGAGGTTCCCGCTACCGCGCTGGATCATTTCCTCAGCAGCAGTCACGCCGCCACGGATATCAGCCAAGCCAGCAGTGGCCTGCGAGCGGGCCATGTAGTCCTGGTAAGCCGGCAGCGCAATCGCGGCCAGGATGGCAATGATCGCAACAACGATCATCAGTTCGATCAGGGTGAAGCCCTTCTGCATCTTTTTCATTTCAAATCCCCTAGGAGTGATTGAAGCTCACGTGCCGCGAGGCCGGCTGAACCGGGTCCTGTGGGCAGCCGTGCGACGCCGCACGTGCAAGATTCAGTACGCAGGATGCATGCCAAGGCGGACATTGGGGTGGCGATCATGCCGCGGGGAGGGGGTGGATCACAGTTGTCGGGCTGGATTGCCTGTCAGGCGGTGACGGAACGCGT
>ERZ1032895.239-NODE-239-length-11330-cov-4.581197_pt1 | contig 11330 bp, 10 predicted proteins | sample MGYA00516687_ERZ1032895 | MGnify/ENA primary metagenome ERZ1032895 (study PRJEB33719, sample SAMN04261600) | wastewater metagenome | biome: rural village; feature: latrine urine exit; material: soil | place: El Salvador | collected 2013-01-14 ... | reverse complement strand
GGGGATATCGCAACGATATGTTCCATGCATGCGAGTTAGCACGTCACCGTCTCCTCTAAAGCAGATAGGAGACCGGACTGGGCCTGGACCTTCCGCAGAAGCCTGCTGACTGGTTCTAGCGAAAGAACGAGAAACATTAGACGAACTGGACGGAGTCTCTCTTGACGGAGTGGACGCGCTCGACGGACGACTCCTAGTGATCGTCCCGCTACTGGATTTCGAATGCTGGCTGAACTCAATACGCATCCGTTTATCATCAGTTTGATCTCTTATTTCTTTACTCGCCGAGGCGGGAGAAGTTGAAAATGCAGCTCCTAACAAAGTAAGAACTAAAAGTAGAAGATAGGAGGAGAGTCGAACCCGGCTCATCACTCCTCCCATGTAACTAGCTCTTCAAGACCGATCCATTCGACAACCCACTGCTGAGCTGTTGCGTCAAAGGACAGGACAGCGAACCATTCCCTCTTGTCCTGGCTAGTATCTCCCGGTGCGGTATCTTGTTCTTGTCCATCCTTGTCGTAGACAGTTACTTCGGGTTCCGAAATAGAAAACAAAACGTCAACACTGTTTAAGTTTTCTTCTTCATCTCCCGCCCAACTGTCTGTTACAGATAATTCAACGTCACCAACAGGTGCAGCCCAGTACCTAGAGTTGTAAGCGTCTTGCCAATCTCCTATAAAAGTAGTGCAAAAATCGCAGGTATCGGATGAAACAAAAGACAATGGTCCAGCATCACCAGTAAGACGTAAATACTGTGCGGCTTCCCAGAAGTAATTCAAGGTCGCCACTGCACCTTCTTCTGATCTCTCTGTTGCGTTGAAGGGCAACCTAGGTTCCGGGACGTTTTGCGCCGGTCCTTCCGCAGAGGCTGGGACATATTCTGCAGGTTCGACCAGAGAAGCATCGGTGGTCTTTTCAAGTTCCGGGTTCTCTTCGGCAGTTTGAGAGCAACCGGCTAAGGAGAAGGTGAGTGTAAACGCAGTAAATCCGCTCAGCAGCCATTGGGCAGCAGACTTCTTCAAGGATGACTTCATGAGTGACGCCTTTTATGTGTTCGGAAAAGACTGTTCCCATAAAGTAACCGCATCATGGCCCGATATCTAGCCCTCATTAGCGGATTCTGGAAAATTCAAGTAACTTGCGCCACCGGTACAGGATCTATCCACAATTTGGATGAGCAGGGTTGCGTCTCCTGCAAAGCCGCGCTAGCGATTTAGCGACGTCAACACCTCATGACTGAACCGCTGCGACGTCGTCGGTATGTTCCTCGGGTGACACGATCCGATCTTCGCCGGCGTAGATGACGCAGCGGTGCCCGCGAGTGAAACCCACGAGCGTCATATCGGATTCTCGGGCCAACTCGACTGCCAGAGAAGAAGGCGCGGAGACTGCCACGAGCATCGGGACGCCAGCCATTGCGGCTTTTTGTACGAGTTCAAAGCTGGCACGCGATGAGGTCACCAACACGTGCCGGTGTAGCGGCAGCAGGCCCTCCATGAGTGCCCAACCCAAGACCTTGTCGACTGCGTTATGTCGTCCGACGTCTTCTCGGACCACAATGATTTCACCGGTATCGACGTCATAGAGGCCGGCACCGTGTAACCCGCCGGTTTTGGCGAAGACTTTTTGGTCTTCGCTGAGTTGGTCCGGTAGGCCCATGACGGTGTGTTCATCTAGTGTGAAGTCAGAGCGCTCGTCCAGCGGATAGCAGCCGTTTTGGTGAACATCGTCCAGTGACTGCCGACCGCATAATCCGCACGAGGAATTCACCACCAGCTGGCGTTGCGTCGCACTGGCAGGTGGTGGCACATGCGGTGCCAGGGTGATGTCGACGACGTTATCTGAGGTGTCGTCAAGGGCTCCAGCAAAGGTCCCCAGGGTCAGCGGTGTGGCCAGCGCTGCAGAGGCATCGGCACCGGGCGTGAGTTGGCCAACGGGCCTGAGCCCCTTGGGTCCCTGGTCTTTTTGACAGTAGCGCACGGCGGCGACGTCGTCGGCGGAATGAATAATGCCCTCGGACAGGGCGAAACCCACGGCGAGCGAGAAGTCATGGACGGGCGTGCGCATGGTCACGGCCAAGCGTTCACCGTTGACGCGGATCTCCAGGGGTTCCTCAACGGCCAGGGTGTCGGCGCGGTGCGTTCGGCCGCCGTCTTTGGTGACGCGAGCGACCCGGACTCGTGCTTGTGAAGAACGCATGTGTCTATCCTAACGTTTGCCGGTTACTTTATGGCAGCACATTGTTAGGCTTGGAGCATGAGCATTGGGCCTGATTTTATTCGGGGCAGAACTGCCCGACACCGTCGTCTACCTGAAATCGGTGATGGCGGTGCGCAGAAGCTGGCTGACGCGCGCGTCGCGGTGGTAGGTGCCGGTGGGCTGGGATCCACCGTGATCCCCTATCTGGCAGCAGCCGGTGTGGGCCGGATCGATGTCTTTGATGACGACGTCGTAGAACTGTCGAATCTCAACCGTCAGATTTTGCACTCGGTGGATCGGATCGGCCAACCCAAGATCGACTCGGCCATTGCCGCCGGGCAACGCATCGCGCCCGAGGTTGAGGTGGTGGGCCACCGGGTGCGCCTGAACGAAAACTTCGCCGACGTCGTGGGACCGGTGCGCCCGGATGTGGTCATTGACGGGTCGGACTCATTTGATACGCGCTTTATTGTGGATGCCGGTGCTGCAGAGCTGGGTGTGCCGGTGGTTTTTGGCGCACTGATGCAGTGGTCGGCGCAGGTGACGATTTTCGATGCGGCCGGTACGTATGGGCCGGCGATCCGCCTGACGGATATTTTCCCGGATACCCCAGCAGTCCGAGCGACTCCCGGCTGCGCGGAGATGGGCATTCTTGGTTCGGTGGCTGGGATGGTCGGCACGATGTTAGCCACCGAGGCGATCAAACTGTTGCTGGGCGTGGGACAACCGCTCCTTGGACGCATGCTGGTGATTGACACACTGGATATGACGACCACCGAGATCCCGCTGGCACCCGCCGAAGAGGTCGAATCAGTACGGGTTGCCGCGGTGACCGCCCAGGCGTTGGATGAGACCACCACGGTGGTCGATGTGCGTCGAGCCGAGGAAGTGGCTGAGTCGCCGGCACCGTTTGCGACCGTGCACGTGCCATTTGATCAACTGGACAGCTTCGCACCGGTAGCGGGACAGCGTATCGTGACGCTGTGCCGCACCGGGCCGCGTTCGATTCGGGCCGCCCAGCGTCTGACGAGGGCCGGGCACGAGGTTGTGGGGTATCTTGATAGTGGTGTCCAAGGTCTGAACACCACGGCAGCCGAAACGAGTCTGAGATGATCACCCCAGAAGCGCACCTGTCGCGGATTTTGCACCTGGTCAGTCCCCTACCCGTCACCGAGGTGCCATTACAAGATGCCCTGGGGCTCACCTTGGCCGCCAATGTCACCGCCAGTGTCGACCTGCCACCCTGGGATTCCGCCGCGATGGACGGGTATGCGATCTCGCTCAACGACTTTACGCCCGGCACTCTACCGGTCACCAAGACCATTCCGGCAGGGCACCGCACGCCCGAATCTATTGGCCCCGGTGAGGCCGCCGCAATCATGACCGGTGCTCCAGTCCCCGCGGGCGCCGATACGATTGTGCCGTTAGAAGTCTTCCACGAACCCACCCAGGATCTGCCCGCGGAAATTACGTTTGACCATGTGCCCGAGGCCAATCGGCACATCCGGCGCCGCGCCGAAGACACCACCGCCGGGTCCATCGTGGCGCCAGCTGGCACGTTTCTGCGCCCCAACCACATCGGAGCGATTGCTGCGACCGGTACCGCCAGCGTCTACACCGCACGCCAGCCCAAGATCGCGATCATCTCCACGGGCGATGAGCTCGTTTCCCCCGGCGCCCCGCTCGGGCACGGCCAGATCCCAGACTCGAATGCCCCGCTCGTGGCCGCCACGCTCGAAAGCCTCGGCGCGGAAGCAACCCACCAGGTACGTGTCCGCGACTCGGCCGCCAGTCTGGAACACACAATCGCTCAGGTTGAGCACACGGTGGATGCCATCATTCTGACCGGCGGCGCCTCGGTTGGGGCACACGATATCTCCAACTATGTGCTCTCGGCCTGGCAACATGAGGACCCCGACCAGGCCATCCGGTTTGGTGAGGTCAATATTCGCCCGGGCAAACCTCAGGGCTTTGGCCTGTCCCCTGCCGGCACCCCGGTCTGGTCCCTGCCCGGCAACCCGGTGGCCGTATTCGTGTCGCTGCATATCTTCGTCATCCCGGGGATCAAGAAAATGCAGCGGCAAGCGCCCCACCCACGCATCCACCACGTGGTCACCACCAAGGAACTCCGCACCCCGAGAAATCTGCACTACTACCTACTGGCCACGGTCGATGACAACGATCGAGCCGTGCCGCTACCATCCAATTCGCATCTCGCCGTCAAACTGGGCCAAACCACCGGCCTGTTACACATCCCACCAGAAGTTGACGGCGTGCCCGTTGAAGGAACAGTCGAGTACTTAGCCCTATGATTACCGTTCGTCTTTTTGCCGCTGCCGCCGACGTCGTCGGCACCAAACAACTCACTCTGGATGCCACCACCGTGGCCGATATTGTTACCCAACTGTCTGATGCCAAAACCACCGCTGACGTAATTTCGCGGTGTTCATTTCTGGTTGATGGCGCCCGGGCCACCGAGCAGACCACGCTGGCCCCCGGTGCGACCGTGGATGTGCTGCCGCCGTTTGCCGGGGGTTAGATCCCCACCCAGTGGCTGCCCTCGGCACCGAATTGCAGCTTCCAGATCGGCACGCGCGCTTTGATCTCTTCGACGACCTCACTGCACGCCGCGAAGGCTTCTTCGCGGTGGGCTGCAGAGACCGCGACCACCAGGGCCGTGTCGCCAACCTGCAGGGTCCCAATCCGGTGGGCTGCGACCACCCGGACCGGCAGCGGCGCGTGGTCCAGCTCGTTATGCACGTCCGTATTGGCCTCGGCGATGATCTCGCGCAAAAACTTCGTGGCATCCGGGTGGGCCGTATATTCCAGCCCGGTGACTTGGCCGGCGGCTTCGGGATCGTGATCGCGCACCACGCCTTCAAAGACGACGACGGCGCCGGCGTCTGCGGCATCCACCGCCGCACGCAGCGCGGCGGTATCGAGCGTGGTCTCGGTGACTTCGGAGAGTTCAACCAAATTCATGCTCCCTAGTCTAGATGTTCGCCGCTTGGTGCAATGCCCAACCGCGCCGCGGTGGCTGAACTAGACTGGGGCTCGTGCAACACGAGTTTTCTTTACGCGCCGAATGGAACACCGACACGACCCGTCCACACCCGGACCGCGGGTTTAGCCGGGATGTGGTGATCCAAGCCGATGGTCCCGGTGAACTGCACGGCTCGGCCGCCAAACCGTTCCACGGAGACGCCTCGCGCTGGAACCCCGAAGAGCTGCTCCTGGCCGCGCTGGTCGAATGCCATATCCTGTCGTATCTCTACGTTGCGGGTCAAGCCCAGATCGAAGTCGAAAAAGTCACCGTGCGCGGCGAACTCACCCTTCAAGCCGGCGCCGAGGGCGGACAAGTCACCGCGGCGAGTCTGTACCCAGAAGTCTGGGTGGCCGATGCGATGCTGTTGCCGCGCGCTCGTGAACTGCACGACGAAGCACACCGGCAGTGTTTCATTGCCCGCAGCGTGAACTTCCCGATCAGCATTGAGATTCCGAATCAGCATCAAATGCCGGAACTGCCAAAGTTCTCGTCGCGTCTGGGGGCTCCGATTGCCGTGTTGAAACCGCGTAATGCGAAGAAACCCTCGCAGGTCACGGGCAATGACGACGCCCGGCTGGCCGCGATCCGTGCCGAACGCGAAGCCGAACAGCAACGCCGCGATCATGTTGGCGCCCAGCCTGAGCAGGAAGATCCGCACGCCAGCCCAACACAAACCCGGGCTGCCGCCCAAACGGCGCAGCGCACCAATGCGCCTGCGGAACAGACCTCATTTTATGACCAGGTCGGTGGAGAGCCGACGTTCCGCAAACTGACCGCAGCGTTTTACCAACAGGTCGCTGAAGACGAAGATTTCCGGGCGATGTATCCCGAAGAAGACCTCGGCCCGGCAGAAGACCGGCTGCGCTTGTTTTTGATGCAATACTGGGGCGGACCGACCGATTATTCCCAGCAGCGTGGTCACCCGCGCCTGCGTGCCCGGCACATGCCCTTCCACATTGATGCCCAGGCCCGTGACACCTGGTTGCGGTTCATGCGCAATGCAATGGACACCCTGGAGTTATCCCCGCTGCACGATGCCACGATGTGGGACTACTTCCAGCGCGCCGCTCGCGCGATGCAAAACCAGCTCTAAAGTGCGACCGCCGGGCGGGCTAAGATATGCCCTCCGGTGCTGGTCAGGCGCACCCAGTTGCCCGCGGTCGAAACGGTCGTCTCACCGCGCGGCAATAAGAACCCTAAACTGTGAGCCCCCAGCGTCGCGCCGGCCGGGAATTCCACGTGCGACGGATCGCCAATCTGTTCACCCCAGACCGCCGAGCGCACCTGCGCTAATAATGGTGCGCCAGGGTTCGAAGGCAAACCCTCCGAGACTTTCGAAATCCCGTCCCGGGCGATCTTGCGAATATCGGCATCCTCGACCACGGCCATTGTCGTCCACGCGGAGCGTGGAGCATTCATCGCCGTCCATGACACCGCGATCTCCCGCGGCGGCAACGTAAACGCCGTCGAGCCTTCGGAGATCATCCGGTGGGTGCGATCGGTGATTGCATCCATCTCGAAAACCGAGTCCAATTCGAACCGGGGACGATCCGCAAAATCTAGGGCGAAGGTCCGCAGCCCGATGACGATCGGCACCCCGTCGCCCAGCCCTGCCGGGTGCATGACCGACACGGAGGCGGCCAGTACCTGGCCACTGACCACGAAGCGTACCCCGGTGGTATCCAGGGTTTTTGCGCGGGTCACAAAGCTTTGTAAATCTTTGACTGAGTTGGTCGAGGCGAAGGGCACAACGTATTCCATGGCTCCAATTATGCCCAGCGTGTCCACGGGGTCGCTGAGGTCTGCCCGCAATTGAGCTGACAGCACTAGAGTATGAACCAAACCCCCTCTGAAAGGCGCACATGGCAAATACCCCGTACCCGGATGACCCCACCGACATTCTGCGTGATGTACTGAAACTCGAGCGTATCGACGCTGCGGAACACACCAGTACTTTCCTTGGACACACGCCACCCCAAACCGGTGGTCGGGTGTTTGGTGGTCAGGTCTTGGCTCAATCACTGGTAGCCGCCAGTCACTCGGTGGATGCTGACCGGTTTTTGCACTCGATGCACTGCTATTTCATCCGGCCCGGCGATGCGACCCAGCCATTGCACATCACGGTGGATCACAACCGCGACGGCCGGTCTTTTTCGGTGCGCCACGTGGAAGTCACCCAGCACGACAAAGTCATCTTGTCGCTGACCTGTTCCTTCCAGACCGAATCCGGCGGTGTCGAGCACCACGCGCCGATGCCCGAAGGCATCCCCCACCCCGACGGCCTGCCACCGATCTCCGCGCTGGTGGGCATGATCGATGACCCGGCAGCCCAAGAGCTGGCCTATAATAGACCCTTTGATATCCGCTATGCCTATGAGCCGATGTTCCTGCGCCCGGCCTCTGAAAAGGTCAACCGCAATATCGTGTGGATGAAAACCTTCACCCCGGTCAATGTCTCCCCCAACGTGGCGGCAGCCGGCCTGGCGTATGCGTCGGATTACACCATGTTGGAAGCGATCTTCCGCACCCACGGGCTGACCTGGGTACAACCCGATAAATCCGTGGCCTCCTTGGATCACGCGATGTGGTTCCACCGGCCATTCAATCTCAATGACTGGCTACTGTTCGTCCAGGAGTCCCCGTCCGCGCAGTCCTCCCGTGGGCTGAGCATCGGGTATATCTACACGATAGACGGCGACCTGGTGGCCACCGTCGCCCAGGAGGGCATGATTCGACTGCCACAATACGACTAACCGCTACACACTCCTGCAGGTCACCACGTGTTTACTTCAACGCCACCCCTTTATGGTTAGGATGCGAACATGTCTGAAGCGCTCACCACCTCACGCTCCCCACACCAGCCACAAACCAAACGCTCACATGTCGCCGCCTGGGCGTTGTGGGACTGGGGTTCGGCCGCTTTCAACGCGGTCATGATCACCTTCGTGTTCGGGACGTATTTGGCATCCGAGTCCTTTGGCGCTGATGACCGCGGGACCTCCTGGTTAGCCGCCGGGAATGCGATCGCCGGGGCAATCATCGCGTTAACCGCACCGGTGATCGGGCAGCGCGCAGATAACGACGGACGCCGGACGTTGTGGTTGGGGGTCAACACCGGGCTGGTGATCGCGACCATGGCCGCGTGTTTCTTCGTCCAACCTCAAGAGTCTTATCTGCTGCTCGGGGTCATCTTGCTGTCGGTCGGTAACGTGTTCTTTGAATTCGCCGGCGTCCAATACAACGCGATGCTGGTCAACATTGCCAACCAGTCCACGATCGGCCGGATCTCGGGGCTTGGCTGGGGTGCTGGCTATCTCGGCGGGATCTTCTTGCTGTTGCTGGTCTATGTGGGCTTTATCAGTGGTGACACCCACTGGTTTGGGATCACCAACGACCATGCCCTGAACATTCGCTTCGTGGCGGTCTTTGCTGCCCTGTGGTTCCTGGCGTTCGCGCTGCCCGTGCTCGTCGTGATGCGTAATCGCCGCAGCACTCAACGGAGTCAGCGATCCCAGCGCGCATCAATCGTGCAATCCTACCGACAGCTCATAGCGACCATCGTCAAGCTGTGGAAGCACCGGCGGAATACCTTTTGGTTCTTTGTGGCCTCCGCGATCTTCCGTGACGGCGTGGGCGCGGTCTTTGCCTACGGGGCCATCCTGGGCACAACCGTCTACGGTGTGGACCCCGGCCAGATTTTATTCTTTGGGATTGCCGCCAATGTCGTGGCTGCGGCAGGTGCTTTTATCGGTGGGCTCTTCGATGACCGCTTTGGCCCCAAACGTATTATTGTGGTGTCGCTGCTAGGCCTGATCGTTTCAGCGGTCATTATCTTCGTGCAGAACGGTACCCTGGCGTTTTGGATCTGGGGGCTGTTCTTATGCTTCTTCGTGGGCCCCGTGCAGTCGTCATCCCGCGCGTTTTTAGGCCGCTTGACGACGGCACAAAACGCCGGGGAAATGTATGGGCTCTATGCCACTACTGGACGATCGGTATCGTTTTTGACACCAACACTGATTGCGGTATTTGTAGGCATGGCGGGTGAATCTCGCATGATGGTGCCAGCGATCATTATCGTGCTCACGGCCGGGCTTTTGATGCTGTGGTTTGTCAAAGATCCCAAGACGTCTGACGACGAGCCGGTCCTAACAGATGTCACGGAACCACCGGCCATGTAGGAATCCGGAAGTTCTCAGATGGCATGAAAAAGCTCCTGCCCTGTACATCATGTGATGCGATGTGCAGGGCAGGAGCTATGTGTCAGCTTAGTTACGGGTTAGACGACGGTGCGTGGCACGTGCTTCGCGGATGGCATCCGGGCCGAGGCGTTCCAGCTTGTTGGCTTCGTAGGATTCAAAGTTTCCTTCGAACCAGTACCAGTTGGCTGGGTTTTCTTCGGTACCTTCCCAGGCGAGCATGTGGGTGGCCACACGGTCGAGGAACCAGCGGTCGTGCGAGATGACCACGGCACAGCCGGGGAATTCCAGCAGAGCGTTTTCGAGCGACGTCAGTGTCTCAACGTCGAGGTCGTTGGTCGGTTCGTCAAGCAGCAGCAGGTTGCCGCCCTCTTTGAGGGTGAGTGCAAGGTTCAAACGGTTGCGTTCACCACCGGAGAGTACACCGGCTTTCTTCTGCTGGTCTGGACCTTTGAACCCGAACGCGGAGACATAGGCACGCGAGGGCATCTCCACGTTGCCCACCTGAATGTAGTCCAGGCCGTCCGAGACAACTTCCCACAGGGATTTCTCTGGGTCGATATTGGTACGGTTCTGGTCCACGTAGGAGATCTTGACTGATTCGCCGATCTTCAAATCGCCAGAATCGATATCTTCGAGGCCGACCAGGGTCTTGAAGAGGGTGGTTTTTCCGACACCGTTTGGTCCGATGATGCCCACGATGCCGTTTGGTGGCAGCGAGAAGCTCAGGTTATCGATGAGGGTTCGGCCGTCAAAGCCTTTGGAGATGTTGTCGGCTTCAATGACCTGGCTACCCAGGCGTGGGCCAGGTGGAATCTGAATTTCTTCGAAGTCCAGCACACGGGTCTTCTCGGCTTCAGCGGCCATTTCTTCGTAACGTTCCAGACGAGCTTTCTGCTTGGCCTGGCGACCCTTGGCATTGGTGCGAACCCAGTCGAGTTCTTCTTTCAGGCGGCGCGCAAGCTTCGCGTCCTTTTTGCCTTGGACGGCCAGACGTTCGCGTTTCTGCTCAAGATAGGTGGTGTAGTTACCTTCGTATGGGTACAGGCGGCCGCGATCGACTTCAGCGATCCATTCTGCGACGTGATCCAAAAAGTACCGGTCGTGAGTAATGGCAATGACCGCGCCTGGGTAGTTCGCCAGGTGGCCTTCAAGCCATGCAACCGATTCAGCATCCAGGTGGTTGGTAGGCTCATCGAGCAACAGGAGGTCTGGTTTTTCCAACAGGAGTTTCACCAGAGCAACGCGACGGCGCTCCCCACCAGACAGGTGGGTGACTGGTTCGTCACCGGGTGGCAGCTGGAGGGCTTCCATGGCCTGGCCGATTTGAGAGTCAATGTCCCATCCGTCGGCGGCATCGATGGCTTCTTGCAGCTTACCCATCTCATCCATTAGGGCTTCAAAGTCTGCGTCTGGTTCGGCCATTTCGGCGGAGATCTGGTTGAAACGTTGCAGCTGTTGGTAGACCTCACCAACACCTTCCTGCACGTTTTCTAATACGGTTTTGTCTTCCGTCAGCGGTGGTTCCTGCAGCAGGATGCCAACCGAGTAGCCCGGGGACAACCAGGCTTCGCCATTCGAGGGCTCATCCAGGCCCGCCATGATTTTTAAGATGGTGGATTTACCGGCACCGTTGGGTCCGACCATACCGATCTTGGCGCCGGGGAAAAAGGACATAGTTACGTCGTCGAGAATGACCTTATCGCCCACTTTTTTGCGAGCTTTGATCATTTGGTAAATAAATTCGGCCATAGGCTCTACAGTAGTCGGTTGCCGCGGCAGAACGTAATTCTGAGCCCCGCGCGGCAACCGAAATACTTTGTAGCGAACATTATGCCGTGAGTGGTTAGGGTTATTACCACCCATGATAAAAAAGTGGGCCATCGTTT
>ERZ1032895.238-NODE-238-length-11381-cov-12.230002_pt1 | contig 11381 bp, 10 predicted proteins | sample MGYA00516687_ERZ1032895 | MGnify/ENA primary metagenome ERZ1032895 (study PRJEB33719, sample SAMN04261600) | wastewater metagenome | biome: rural village; feature: latrine urine exit; material: soil | place: El Salvador | collected 2013-01-14 ... | reverse complement strand
CCGATCGGGCTTGTCGGAAACCCCATGAAGAGGGGTCGTGACTGGACGGCAACGGCCTTGGTGCGTTCATTGTCTCGGTGCCAGCCGGCATGCTGCATCTCGCCGATAACTTCGCGGAGCTCGGTGGAAAGGCTCTCGTCGTCGCTACGCTCAGCCAGCCACTGGGCAAAGTTCGGCACTGGCGAGAGGGTGACGAAGTGCTTGAGCTGCGGCAGTTCCTGCTTGAGCTCATGCACTACTTGCTTGATCAGACTGTGGCTGAGCCTAGATGCATCTGCACCTCACCGGCTTCGAAGGCGAGCAGCCACTGCTTGCGGCCAATGCCGCCGGCGTAGCCGGTCAGTTTTCCGTCGCTGCCGATCACTCGGTGGCAGGGGACGATGATCGAGATCGGGTTCTTGCCGTTGGCCGCACCCACGGCGCGCTGGCCGCCCTTGCTGCCGAGCTGTTCGGCAAGCTCGCCGTAGCTGCGGGTTTCACCAAAGGGGATGCCGACCAGCGCCTGCCAGACGCGGCGCTGAAAGTCGGTGCCGGTGGGCGCCAGCGGCAGCTCGAAGTCGTGGCGGCTACCTGCGAAGTACTCCGCCAGCTGAGCGCAAGTGCGCTGCGTCAGCTCGTTGGGGCGAGGTGCTTTGCGATTCTCGTCTTCGCCGACGAATTCCACCTCGGTCAGGCCGCTGTGGTTGGCGCGTATCAGGATCAGCCCCAGAGCATCGCTGGCCGGAGGGCGGAAATAGTCGAGGGCATCAGTGGTCATCGTTTTGGCTCCACAGTTGGATGATCAGATAGCTGCGCCAGGGGGCGGCCTGCTGCGGGTCGGCGCCGGCCAGTCGCGGCAGGGCGCGGTGCACGCCGGCGTCTCCGGGTAGCCAGATATCCGGATGGCTGGTGCCGCGCAGGGCGGCGTAGTCGGCGCTCCATGGGCCGATGCCTTTGAGGCTGGTCCATTCGCGCGGGTCGGGGCTGGCTTCCCCGGCAGCATACCAGGCGGCGAAGCGGCGCAAGGTGTCGCGTCGTGCGCCGGGCATGCCGAGAAAATCAAGCTCGCTGGCGGCGATAGCCTCGGGGGTAGGGAAGAGGCGCTTTTGGTTTTCTGCAGCATTGTTCATCGCAACGCTCGGTCCATCGTCTTGCCTATCGCCGAGCGACTCGCCCAGGTTATCAACCAGCTCACTGACCAGGCGCCGGGCGGAGGCAAGCGTGACCTGCTGACCGAGGATAGCCCGCACGCCGGCTTCGAATGGCGACCACAGGCCCGGCAGACGCAAGCCTTCAATCAAGGGCAGCGCTGGCACCGCGTGTTGCAGATGACGTTCGATATGCTCGCTGTCGGCGTCGAGATCGAGCAGTCGGCGGATGCGCTGTACCACCGGGGCCAGCACGCTCAGATCGTCGAGCTCAAGGCTCACGTGAAAGGCGCGCTTCTGCGCATCGTGCTCTGCGGTAAAGCAGCCGCTGGCCCGGCCCCAGCGCAGGGTGCGGCCATAGTGATGCTCACCGACCCACTCGAGCCCTGGAATCGCGCGAGTGGCGAAAAATTCGCGCAGCCTGTGCCAGGCATAGGGCGGGCGATAGGAGAGCGTCAGCCGCAGCGGCTCGCCGGGATCAACCTTACGGCGGCGCAGTTCGCGGGGCGCGAGGCCAATTCGGGCCTGAAAGGCGTCGTTGAAGCGGCGCACGCTGCGAAAGCCGCTGGCGAAGGCGATGTCGGTAATGGGCAGCGTGGTCTGGTGCAGCAGTTGCTTGGCGAGCAGGCACTGGCGGTGCTGGGCGTAGGTCTTTGGCGAGACGCCGATGTGCTGCTGGAACAGGCGACGGAGGTAGCGCTCACCGATACCCAACCGTTCGCACAGGCTGGCCAACGAGGCGTCGCTGAGCGCGCCGTCGTCGATCAGCTGCAGAGCGCGCTTGAGTGTTGTTGAAGTACCACGCCAGGCCGGAGAACCTGGAGCGCTTTCCGGACGACAGCGCAGGCAAGGGCGAAAGCCGGCCTCGGCGGCTGCCACGGCGCTTGTGAAGTAGCGCACATTATCTTCGTGGGGCGGGGTGGCGGGGCAGATCGGCCGACAGTAGATGCCGGTAGTGGTTACCGCGATGAAGAAGCGTCCATCGAAGCGAGCATCCCGCGAGAGCCGAGCCTGGCGGCATGTATTGGGGTCCAGCATGGCGCGCTCCTGGCTCTGTCTGCTGATGTGCTGACTTCAGTGTATCGCGTCTGGCACGCTTGACTAGCCGGAATCGGACCCCCAGTGTCTGGCACTATGGTTCGAAAAGCGGTGCACTGGCAACGCCACTCGATGATGATAGCGGTTAGTTGCTCAGCTTCATTTGGAAGTGCCACTAGGCTGTTTGGAAGAACTGATCGATAGTCGTAAGACACAGCGCGCGAGCGTTACGTTTCCTCGCAGCGCCCTTCGTAGATCTCCTGCAGGATTGCGATGTCCTTGTCTATCATGCTCTCTGCTGGTGTCCCTGCCACGCTCATCTCCTGCAGGGCTAGCATATAGGGGGCGATACTCTCACAAGGCTGTTCATACCACAGCTCCAGGAAGGCGCTGTAATGCGTGATGTTGGTGATCGCCGACAGACGCGTGCCACGAGCGGGGATAGTCTCGGCGGCCTCTATTGCCGCTCTCAATGCGTCACGGGCCTGCGCGAGATCGAACGCATCGCCTTCTGCCCCATGGGCTCGACCCTTTTTCAGCAGTACATCAGCACGTTCGAACGGGCTACGCGCTTGCGCCAGCAAAGCGTCAATGACCTGGAGGGCATCGCGTGTCCTGCCTTGCAAAATCAGGTGGTGCGCCAAGGTGTCTAGTTCGCCGCGCTGAAAGAAATCCGGCGTGCGTTTCCAATGGTCAAAAGCCTGTGAAACCAACCGTTCACGCAGTCCCCGCTGGGCGGCGTCCACGGCAGCGACACTATCCATGTCGCCGTCTGCCTGGTGGCTGAAGATGGTCTGATCCAACGCCTGTAGTTTGGCTAGTCCATCTACAACCTTATTGACAGAGGCGGCATCCTGCTGCCGCAAGCGCAGCCAAACGTCGTCATAAAACGAGAACACCGCCAGCGCAAAAGCCAGCGGCAAGCCGCAGACCTTCAGCGCGTCCTTCCAGTCTGCAATATGCCAAAACTTTTTATTGCGCTCCTTGGCCAGTTCCGCCTCAGTCGATTTGGACTTAGGCGTCGGGCGCGGCACTTCGCTGTTGCTGTCAGGCATCGGCGCTTACCAGTGTTCCGACCTGGCGTGTCCACAGCGTTTGCAGTCAAAGCCGCCAGGCGGCTCGACATAGCTGGGGCAGCTGCACCCCGAAACCATGCACTTGCCGGGGCTCATCGTGGTGTTGTCGTCCTTTTCCGCTTTGACTTTGGGATTTTCTTCTGCTGTCTCATGTTTCATTGAAACCACCTCCCGTGGTTATTACGCCGAAGCTGTCGCACCTTGCGACTCGGGCGAATCAGGCCGGACATTAGGGCCTAGGGATGGTCCAACTGCTCGACTGCCGTTGTTTCTCCTCGCTTGAGGCAACTGAGTTGTTACGGCTGCAACCGACGGCCATGGGCCTGGCTATTTATAATAGCCCTACATTCCAACATGAGGTGAAGTATTTTGAGGTGGCCGTTCGCACGACTGAAATGGAAAGAGAGCTTGCGGGAGGTGGTCAGCTGCGACTATTTTTATGGGCTGAGTCGCCCTGAACATATGAATAACGGAGCCAGCCTTGCCTTGGCATATCGCACTGCCTTCCTTGGCGGTGCGTTTTCGTTCCCCAGATGCTGTGCTATCCAACTGAGGCAGCGCTACACCATTTCGCGCCGCTCGCGCTTGGCCTGGCGACGATCACGAATGACGGCGCGACAGATGGCGATCAGCACGACCAGCGTCAGGGCGGGCCAAATCAGTACGTAGAAGCCAAATAACCATTGCATGGCAAGATTCTCCTGATTGACAGGCGTCGACCTTGGCCGACGCCTGCGGTGTTATGGCAATTGATGACCTCAGCTCAGCGCTGTGTCTGGGGCGCAAACGCGGGTGCCGGCTTGCGCGGTCCTTTCTTCCTGGACGGCGTCTCGGCGACGTCGTAGTCGCCCACCTTGTCCTTGATGGTGTCGAAGTCGAAGTCAGGCTCGCGGCTGAGTAGGCTCATTATCGTGCACACCAGGGTGCTGGCGCCGTAGGCGGTCAGCGAGGCAAGCAGTACGGTGTAATCGCGCAGGAAGCCGGTGGCGAAGATCAGCATGGCCAGCATGGCCAAACTACCGGCAATAATTGCGACGCGACGGCCGAAGAAGCCGAAGGCCATCAGCGCAATGATGATGCCGCCGCCCACGCTTGCCAGCAGTTCGAAGAACAGCCCGGCACCGCCTGACAGCGATACCAGCTCAAAGCGCGCTACGCAGAACAGCAGCATGGCCACGACCACTGAGGTGGTAAAGGCGGTGTTGGTCACCCGGTTCCAGAAGCAGCTGGCGATGACCGGAAACACGATGGCGCCCCATAGCGCGCCGACGAACACCAGCATCACCAGAATATCCAGCGAGAAGCTGGCGAAAATGATGCCGACAACGGTGGCGGTCACCATGGTCATGCGACCAATCAGCAGCATGAGCTTAGGGTTCGGATTGTTCCTGGCGAGGTTCTTGCCGTAGATATCGGCCATCACGATGGCCGACAGCGCCGAGAGGTCAGAGTCGGCGGTGGACGACAGCGAGCCGATCACCAGGACGAAGAATAGCCCGATGAACAGCGGCGGCAGGTAGCCAGACACCATCTGCGGAATCAGGTTGTTCATGTCGCCATTGAGCGGCTGTATACCCTGGGTCAGGGCCAGCAGGCCGATCATGCCCAGGCCGATGACGATGGCGCCGTAGCCCAGAGTGGCGGTGATGAAGGTCGGCTTGATGTGATCTTCGTTGACCGCGAACAGACGCTGAGAAATGGTCTGGTTGCCGATGGCGTAGGCCAGTACGGCGACGAAGAAGGGCGCGCCCTGATTGAGGATGGCCTCCGAAGAGAAGAAGTTGGCCTGCTCTGGCGTCAGATTGCTGAGGCCAGCGACCAGCTCGCTGGGGCCGCCCATGGAGAAGAATACTGCCGGAATGATCACCACGGCGATGGCCATCAGCGCCACCAGCTGGGCGAAGTCAGTGAGCACTGAGGCGCGGAAGCCCGACCAGATGGTGTAGCCCAGCACGCCCACACCGGCGATGATCACGCCGGCCTGGAACGACAGCGGAGAAAGCACCGCGACCAGTGCCCCGGCGGCAGTGAAGTTCACCATCAGGCTGATGATGCTGCCCATCAGGTTGGAGCCGGCCAGAATCAGCTGACTGGAGGAGCCATGGCGGGCATGAATCAGTTCGCCCAGAGTGGCGGCGTTGGGCGCCAGCTTGCGGAAGCGCCGACCGAAGGGATAGATGAACAGTATCATCAGCGCGCCCCACAGGCCGTAGTGGAGCGGCCCCGAGACGCCATAGGTATAGCCGGAGGTGGCGGCGGCATAGAAAGAGGCGGCCCAGATCCAGGTGGCGGTCATGCTGGCCGCACCCATGCCAAAGCCGATGCGATGGTTAGAGACCATGAACGCATCGGTATCTTCGTTGCGCTTGCGAATGGTCAGGGTCATCAGATAGGTGGCGCCGTAGAAGGCAGCCATCAGCAGCAGAACCGTCAGGGTGGAGAATTGATATAGCGATTCTTCGTTCAAGTTGTTGCTCTCTCTCACGGTGGGTTGATGTGGCGCACACACGCGCAGCAGCAGCTGCCGCAGCGAAGGGCACCACGTGGGGCGGGTCATCTGGTGGCCGCAAGGCGGCGCCTTGATCGGCACGGCTTCGACGAATTGGCGTCGGCCGCGCAGCGGTATCAAGTGCAGTATCGAGGTGGGCCGTGCTCGGCTACCAGAAACCGTTCAGCTAATAGCGATCGCGTGAGTCGCCAGCAGCTCCGGTGAAGTGCGGTGGAGGACGACTGGGTAGTGCGCCGTACCTGGAAGCGATGGATGTGGACATGGATTTCCTTCTCTATCGATGACGTCCGGGTCAATAACGACTGACGTCGCGTCGAAAGTGCTGGTGATCCAGTCTGCCCTGTATTTCCGCGTGTTTGTCAGTGACGGTTGGCGAGACTAGTCGGTTTCAAAGCGAAACCTGCCTGGGCTTGGCTGGGTATCCAGCAAGCGGCCAGATGGATGCGGCATTGTTGCCGAAAGAAGGCATACCCTATGGCCACGGGGAGGAAATGTCCAATTTGAGTCGATTTATCGCTTTTCGATGCGAATTGTGGGGATTCACTCTGTTGGATAGCGTCGGCTTGCGCGCTCACGCCCTTATTTTTTTTCGGTTGGGTAAACTTTTGGGATTTAGTAAGTTGACGCCAAGCCGGTCTCGTCGCTAAAGTCCCGTCAACTTTTAAAATAGACTGAGTTGACCCCATGACAGCAGCCGCCGCTTTACGCCACGACTGGACCCTCGACGAGATCAACGCGCTGTTTGCGCTGCCGTTCAACGACCTGTTGTTTCGCGCCCAGCAGGCTCATCGTCGGCACTTTGATCCTAACGCCGTGCAGATTTCCACGCTGCTGTCGATCAAGACCGGCGCCTGCCCCGAGGACTGCAAGTACTGCCCCCAGTCCGGCCACTACAACACCCAGCTGGAAAAAGAAAAGCTGATGGAGGTGGAGAAGGTCGTTGCTCAGGCCCGCGCCGCCAAGGATGCCGGCGCCAGCCGCTTCTGCATGGGCGCGGCGTGGAAAAGTCCGCAGGGAAAAGACCTGCGGGTGGTCGAGGAGATGGTCCGCCAAGTCAAGGCGCTGGGGCTTGAGACCTGCATGACGCTGGGCATGGTCGACGGTGAGCAGGCCAGCCGGCTGGCGGCGGCGGGGCTGGATTACTACAACCACAACCTCGACACCTCGCCGGACTACTACGCTGAAATCATCACCACCCGCAGCTATGCCGACCGCCTGGAGACCCTTGGCCACGTCCGCGATGCCGGCATGAAGGTGTGCTCCGGTGGCATTTTGGGCATGGGCGAAGATGCCCGCGACCGCAGTGCGCTGCTCCAGCAGCTGGCGCGCCTTACGCCGCACCCAGAGTCGGTGCCCATCAACATGCTGGTCAAGGTGCCCGGCACGCCGCTGGAAAACGTCGAGGATCTGGACCCGCTCGAGTTCATTCGTGCCGTGGCCGTGGCGCGAATCCTGATGCCGCAAAGCCACGTACGCCTCTCCGCCGGGCGCGAGCAGATGAGCGAATCGACCCAGGCGCTGGCGTTTGCGGCCGGTGCCAACTCGATTTTCTACGGCGACAAGCTGCTGACCACCGGCAACCCTCAGGCGGACCGCGACCGTGCGCTGTTTGAAAAGCTCGGCCTGCATCCTGAAACCCGCACTACCTGCGAAAGCGAGGATGCCCAAGGCGCGAGACTCGCTCGGCAGGCCCGCACTGCCCAGGCCAATGAGCTTGCGGTGGATGCCAGTGCGTGAGTCATTCGCTGGCCTTTGGCAAGTGTGCCGGTCAGTTCAGGCCAGGGCTTCAAGACTGCGTACGCGCAGGCAAAAGGCACCGGCCTTGCGGTCGGCAATCAAGAAGCCAAGCTGGTAGATGCCGTCAGGGGTGAGCGTGGGCGCGTCGGTCAGCTGCTTGCCGCGGCGCACGGCTTCGAAATCCTGCCATGCAAAGCGCAGCGTCTGCCACTCGCCTGACGGCGGCGTGAATTTCGCACGATAGGCACTGGAGTCGCCCAGCGCGCGGCTCTTCAGTCGCAGCTGGTAGCTGCGGCCATCGCCATATACGAAAATAGCGATGCCGCTTGCGCCGGGTAGCGACTGCTCAAAGGCCGAGGGTTCACGGCGCACTGAGGCAAAACCGCCGCCGTTTTCCAGCGAGGTTTCGCCCGTAAAGCGTCCTTCATCGCCGTGTGTCCTAAAGCCGCTGTGCGAAACGCCGCCCATGACGCAGTCGTCTACCGAATACCAGCGCTTGGCTTCGTCGCTGGCGCTGTCGAAGGTCAGAGTGCTCATCAAGACTCCTTAGCTGAAAGTTGAGGTTCGTATTGTGACTCTGGCCGAAGATAAATAGCTCAGCGCAGCAGGCGTATCAGCCATGACAGCAAGCGATCGGTGTGTTTTGTATAGGGCGGCATCAGCAGCTTGAGGCTGTCGATAGGGCCTTGCTGGTAGATCGGACGCAGCTTGGAGAAGGTGTTGAAGCCTTCACGGCCGTGATAGTGCCCCATGCCGCTGGTGCCCACGCCGCCGAACGGCAGATCACTCTGGCCCACGTGCATCAGCGCCTGATTGACCGAAACCCCGCCGGAGATCAGCTGCTCGATATAGCGATCGCGCAGGGCGCCATCGTTGGTGAAGGGATAAAGCGCCAGTGGACGCGGGCGTGCGGCCACGTAATTGATTACTTCCTGAGGGTCGTCGTAGGCCAGGACCGGCAGCAGCGGACCGAAAATCTCCTGTTGGAGAATCAGCATTTCATCGGTGACATCGAGCAGCAGATGCGGGGCCAGCTTGCGCTGCGTATTGCCGCTGTCGCTTGTGCTTGGATGTGCGCTGTCGTTTTGGCTTTGGCTTCTGTCTTCGCTTCCAGCTTCCCCGGTCAGGTTGATGATGCGGGCGCCCTTGTCACGGGCATCCGCCAGCAGGTATTGCAGTCGCCGCCATGCACTGTCGTCGATGATGGCGGTGTAATCATCAGTATCGATGCTGCTGGTGTTGCTGATGTCGGGGGAATTACCGAGGTAGCGGCGTGTCACATGGTGGCGCGCCAGCGTCACGAAGTCATCAATCTGTTCCCGCGGCACAAAGACGTAATCGACGCTGGTGCAGATCTGCCCGGCATTGACCAGCTTGGCGTGCATGATGCGCTCGACGGCGCGCTCCAGGGGGAAGTCGGCGGCCACGATTGCCGGTGACTTGCCGCCAAGCTCCAGTGTCACCGGGGTGAGGTTTTCGGCGGCATTGCGCATTACTGCGCGGCCGGTCGCGGTGCTGCCGGTAAACAGCAGGTGATCGAAAGGCAGTGACGAAAAGACAGGTCCCATTCCGCCAGTGTCGTCGAGGATGTCGGCCAGAAAGACGAGCTTGTCCTCGGCAAAGTACTGCGGGCTGATCTCGGCCAGCAACGCCGCCAGATGCGGTGAGCGCTCGCTCATCTTGACCATGGCCCGGTTGCCGGCGGCAAAGATACCCACCAGCGGCCCCAGGCTGAGAGTGATCGGGAAGTTCCAGGGTACAATGACGCCTACCACGCCCAGCGGCTGAGGCATCAGCGTGTTGCGTGAACCCAGGTAGAGCAGTGGATTGACCCGCCGCCGCTGGCGGCCCATCCAGCGCTTGAGGTGTCGTCGAGCATGACGGATCTCGTCGAGCACCACCACAAACTCATAGAGCAGCGTTTCATGACGCGAGCGGTGGCCGTAATCTGCGCAGATGGCCTGGACGATCTCCTCGCGGTGCTCGCCAAGCAGTCGCGAAAGCGCCTTGAGATCAGCAAGCCGGCTTGCCAGCTCAGGCATCGGCTCGACGCGAAAGGCCGCCTGCTGGCGCCTTAGCAAGGCACTCAGCACGACATTCGGCGAGGGCGCCAGCCGAGCCTCGTCTGAGTGTGGGCTAGACTTTGATTGACTTACCGATGCCACTGATTGCCGATCTGTGCGCATGGCTTTCTCCCGTGCCCTGGCTGCTGTAACAAGCCCGTGAACAGCGACGGCAATCTCAGTCTGTGGTTCGCTCCATCGCCAACGTCAGTTAGGGTAGAGGTATTACCCACAGGAGGCATCATGCTACCGCCACTTACTCATCGCTACGCCGACTTCCCCGAGCGCATGCGCGCCGAGATGCAGCCGACGCCGGTTGTAGAACCGCGCCTGGTTGCCTTCAATCGGCCGTTGGCCGAGGAGCTGGGGTTCGATCTTGCAAACTTTGATGCCGAGCGCGCTGCCGAGCTGTTTTCCGGAAACGTCTTGCCGAAGGTGCTCAAGCCCACGGCGGCGGCCTATGCCGGTCACCAGTTTGGCAACTTCGTCCCTCAGCTGGGCGATGGGCGGGCGCTGTTGCTGGGGGAGGCGCTTGACCGCCACGGACAGCGGCGCGACATCCAGCTAAAGGGCGCCGGGCGTACGCCGTTTTCCCGCGGTGGCGACGGCCGCGCGCCGCTGGGGCCGGTGCTGCGCGAGTATCTGGTCAGCGAGGCCATGCACGCGCTGGGCGTGCCGACGACCCGGGCGCTGGCGGCAGTGACCAGCGGTGAACGCGTCTATCGGCGCATGCCCGAGCCCGCCGCCGTGCTGACCCGGGTCGCTGCCAGCCACCTGCGCGTTGGCACGTTTCAGTATTTTGCCGCCCGCGGCGACGAAGCAGCGCTGCGTGTGCTGGTCGACGAGGCCATCACACGCCATTATCCAGCGCTGGCTGAGCTGGCCCCCGAGGCCCAGCCCATGGCGCTGGTGCGCGCGCTGGTCGATCGCCAGGCAGCATTGGTCGCCAAGTGGATGAGCGTGGGGTTTATCCATGGCGTGATGAACACCGACAACACAGCTATCTGCGGCGAGACCATCGACTACGGCCCCTGCGCCTTCATGGATCGCTTCGATCCGCGCACCGTGTTCAGCTCCATTGATGAGCGAGGACGCTATGCCTACGGAAATCAGCCGTCTATCGCTCAGTGGAACCTGTCGCGCTTCGCCGAGACGCTGATCCCGCTGATGGGGGAGGATCGCGAGCAGGTGATTGCCGAGGCCACCACGGTTCTGGAAACCTTCGGTGAACGTTACAAGCATCACTGGCTGAGCGAGAAGCGGCGCAAGCTGGGGCTGGTGGAGGCCCGCGACGACGATGGCGAGCTTGCCGCCGACCTGCTTGATGTCATGCACCAGGGGCGCGCCGACTTCACCCTGACGTTTCGCCACCTGGCGGATGCCGTCACGCCGGACGAGCAAGCCGCGCTGCTGGAGCTTTTTGATACGACTGACGGCATTGAAGCCTGGCTGCCTCGCTGGCGCGAGCGGCTCGCGGCGGAGCAGGCCACCCCGGCAGAGATCGCCGCGCGGATGCGGGTGGTCAATCCAGCGGTGATCCCGCGCAACCATCGCGTCGAGCAGGCTCTTGTGGCCGCCAGCGAGCGAGACGACTTCGCACCCTTCGAGGCGCTGCTGACAGCGGTGACGCACCCCTTCGACGAACCGACAGGTGAGGTCGATTACACCCGACCGCCGGAGGAGGGTGAGCAGGTGCTGAGAACTTTCTGCGGCACCTGACCCGCCGCCGCTGCGCGGCGGTGTCGCGATGCATAGCATCCCTCCTGGTATGGATTGACCTGTCAAGTGCTCGGTGATGTTTGCTACATGGGGTTGTCCTCAATGCCTACGG
>ERZ1032895.237-NODE-237-length-11426-cov-4.061560_pt1 | contig 11426 bp, 9 predicted proteins | sample MGYA00516687_ERZ1032895 | MGnify/ENA primary metagenome ERZ1032895 (study PRJEB33719, sample SAMN04261600) | wastewater metagenome | biome: rural village; feature: latrine urine exit; material: soil | place: El Salvador | collected 2013-01-14 ... | reverse complement strand
TGTGTGTAATGAAATGTTGAGAAAATACCCCACCCCATTACAATCGATCACTACATCCGTTGGATTTTTCTCTATTAGCCGCCCCCGTATGTGGCCAATCATCTATTAACAAATATTTAAGCGTCAAATATAGTATAATTATTTGCAACTGCCACTGCGGTTTTAAGGAATTTAAAGCAGTGAAATTGGCTTGCAAACCATATTAAACCAAAAAGCCGACTCGGCGAAATAATAATTACGGTTATTTAAAAAACCGTCGGATTGTCAACTAAAAAGGAAAGATCCAAACCACTGAGCAAAGCAATCGGTTACAGACAAACCATGCAGGATAATACTTAAGACATCGATATTTTTATTACATTTGATATCTTGAACTCAAGCCAAAATCATTCTAACCAAGTCATAACACATTGAGCTCTATGGAGGAAAAAAAAGTATTTGAAGCAAGCGCAGAAGCAAAAGGAAAGGCAAAACAGCTTCGGCTTTTTGCATTCTTAGCCTGGTTTATTGCTATAGCCGGAGAAGTTTTTGCCATTTTAAAATTATTGAGCAATGAGACCATGGTTTGGCTCATCGTCACTATTGTCGGTATCCTGATATTAGCGATTACAGGATCAATGCTATGGAAGAAAGCAAACCGACTGGACCCCGCATCGGAAAAGGACAAGTTTAAATTCTTTGTTCAAAACCAATTAGGGGCTATTATGGCTGCCTTGGCATTTCTGCCATTGGTTATCCTCATTTTCACCAACAAAGATTTAGACAAAAAAACTAAGGGGATTGTGGGCTCTATAGGCGTAGTTGCCTTATTGATCGCCGGTATTTCGGGAGCAGACTTCAACCCGCCTTCTGTTGAAAAATACACTGAAGAAATCAATGCCCAAACCGCAACGGTTAAAGACCTGAATTTCGACAACGACAATGTGTATTGGACAGAACACGGGAATAAGTATCATATATTCGAGGATTGCCAACACATTCGAAATCGAGAGATAGTTAATAACGGAACCGTTCAAGAATCTTGGGATGATAAAGGTATCTCCGAACTCTGCAAAACATGTGAGAACAACGCCAGAAAAAAGAAGGAAAACACACTTTTAGACAACGTAGACGACTTACCAGGGCTCGACGAGCTTACCGATGAAGAATCAAATTAAATGAAAGACGAAATCCGTTTTTACAATTTTCACAGTCTATTTTGATAAGGCTTTATGAAAAAACCGCTATTGGGGATCGATCTAATAGCGGTTTTTTTAATACTAACTGGGGGTTATTTGACCTTTACCTCTCCTTTCATCGGCGAATGAATCGTGCAAAAATAATCGAAACTGTTTTCGACAGCCATTTTCCACATGGCATCCGTCTCAATATTACCCGAGGTCCACTCTTGATTTGGAAGAGCGGTAACATTGTGAGCTACGATATCTTTGTTAACCCACACAATCGTATCACCCTTACTTACTTCAATAACTGAAGGTTCAAATTTCAATCCAGTCATCCAAACGGTATCAGGAACATATTTTCTACCCATCTCCTGTTCGTCAGTTGGATTGCGAACAGCGTCATCCTTGCAACTAGACGCAATAAAAATCAATATTAGGACAGGCAGGATCTTGCTAAACAAAACATTCATAATTGGATCTTATTTATACTTAGCTTGCAATTGTTTGGCATGTTCTAGATGCATTTCCAAAACAGGCATTACTTTTACTAGTAGTGCTTTGAGCTCTTTGTTTTCCGTCTGGGGAATGAGCACGTCTTTTACGGCGCCAATGACAGCTTCGTGATAGGCGACTTCATTATCGACATAGGCTTTCTCGAAGTCTTTGCCTTTCAAAGATTTTAAATTTACCTTAGTTTCTTGCTCCCCAGCCAACAATTGTCGTGTTAAAGCATTGTCTTTTGGCGTAACGCCTAATTTTGTAGCAAGATCAACAGCCATATCGATAACGGAGCTATGGTCCTTTATCATAGAATTGGCAAATTGCTTCACTTCTGGACTAACATTTTTCTCTAATGCAATTTTTGCATAGTTCACATCAATCTGGTTGGCCGTAACTGCTACGGAAGCTATTTCAGGATCGGATAGTTCAATTGTCTCTTGGCCGAAAACAAAGACCGGAAACAGCATGATAATTCCCATTATCAAGCCAGCAATCCTTCTCGCATTTTTATTTCTTGTTTCCATCATAGTATAGTTTTAGATATTAAAAAGATTTTATGTACTACTTGGATTGGATTTTGAAATAAAGGTTACAAGAAAATGGAACTATTTTTCTTTTTTTAAAAGGTGAAAAAAGATATTTATTGTAATCTACTCAGCAAGGGATTTCTCTGAGACTTCCTTATCAAAATCAAAAAAAATGCCTAGAAGCTGAGCCTCTAGGCATTTTAAAATTTAAGAATAATCGATTATTTTCTCCTTCTGTTGAGTTCACCTCGTGCGCGTCTTTCCTTTTGTTGTGCATCGACTATCGATACTGCCGCCATATTCACCATTTCTTCTACACTTGCACCCATCTGAACGATATGCACTGGTAGTCGCATTCCGAGTGTAATCGGCCCGATAGACTCTACACCATTCAACTCTTTCAACAACTTATAGGTACTGTTGGCCGAATCTAAATTTGGAAAAATCAAAGCATTGACTTTCTTTCCCGCCAATTTCGAGAATGGAAATTTCTGTTTCAACAGTTCAGGATTCAAAGCATAATCGGTTTGCAATTCGCCATCCACAATCATATCGGGATTGCTTTTGTGCAACATCTTGACTGCTTCGCGCACTTTAGAAGCCTTTGGATTTTTTGAAGACCCATAATTTGCATAAGAAATCATAGCTATGTGGGGTTCCAATCCGAACATTTTCATCGTATAGTTGGTCATTTGCGCAATCTTCGCCAATTCTTCTGCTGATGGGTCGATGTTGATTGCCGTATCTGCTATAAACAAAGGTCCTCTTCGGGTGAGCATTAGGTTGGTTGTCGCTACCTTATCTACTCCTTCAAAACGTCCCACAGTTTCAAAAATAGGTTTAACCACTAATGGGTATGATCTAGAGTATCCTGAAATCATCGCGTCTACATCACCTTCCTTGAGCATCATTCCTGCGAAATAATTTCGTTCGCGCATCAACTTTTGTGCATCGTATAGCGTTACTCCCGAGCGTTTTCTCATCTTCCAGAATTTCTCGGCATAAATTTGGAACTTCTCTGGTTCTTCATCACTTTTCGGATCAATAATTTCGAGGTCTGCATCAAAATCCAATTCGCGCATATACGCTAAAATCACTTCTTCTCTTCCGAGCAGTATTGGTGTTCCCATACCTTCATCATAGACAATCTGAGCTGCTTTTAAAACGTCCAAATGATCGGCTTCAGCAAAGACAATTCGTTTGGGTTCCATTTTTGCACGATTGATCAGCAAGCGGATTATCTTGTTATCACTGCCCATGCGCTCATACAACTCGTCGCGGTATTTATTCCAATTCAGAATCGGATATTTTGCCACACCACTATCCATAGCCGCTTGTGCTACAGCTGGAGGTACAGCAACAATCAATCGAGGATCGAAAGGCTTGGGAATGATATAATCTTTTCCAAAAATTAATTTTGTCTCCCCATAGGCGATATTCACCTGCTCTGGGACAGGTTCTTTGGCCAAGTCGGCTAAAGCTTTAACCGCCGCCATTTTCATCTCTTCATTGATTTTGGTTGCCCGCACATCCAAGGCACCTCTAAATATAAAGGGAAATCCTAATACGTTATTTACTTGATTGGGATGATCGCTTCTTCCCGTGGCCATAATGACATCATTCCGAGCGCTAATCGCCAAATCGTAATCTATTTCAGGCTCTGGATTTGCCATTGCAAAAACAATTGGATTGTCTGCCATGGTTTTTATCATATCGACAGTCAAAACACCACCTACCGAAAGTCCGATAAACACATCGGCATCAACAATAGCTTCTTCTAATGTGTTTATATCTCTATCGGTAGCAAATTCGACCTTTTCTTTTTCTCTCGGATCTGAAATGTTGGTTCTATCTGTTCTGACCACACCGTCCCGGTCAAGCATCACAATGTTTTCCGATTTTGCTCCAAAGGCCTTGTATAACTTCGTACACGAAATAGCTGCAGCTCCAGCACCACTCACAACAATAGACACTTCGTCTATTTTCTTCCCGGCTAACTCCAGGGCATTGAGCAAAGCAGCCGCCGAAATAATTGCAGTTCCGTGTTGATCGTCGTGCATTACCGGAATATCGAGTTCTTCCTTCAGCCTTCTTTCAATTTCGAATGCCTCGGGCGCTTTGATATCCTCAAGATTAATTCCACCAAAAGTTGGTGCGATATTCTTAACGGTTGCAATAAACTCTTCAATATCTTCGGTTCCTACTTCAATATCAAACACATCAATGTCGGAAAAAATCTTAAACAGCAACGCCTTTCCTTCCATAACAGGTTTGGATGCTTCGGGCCCAATATTCCCAAGGCCTAAAACAGCGGTTCCGTTACTGATCACCGCAACAAGATTACCCTTGTTGGTATATTTATAGACATTGTCCGTATTTTTTTTGATCTCCAGGCAAGGCTCGGCAACCCATGGAGAATACGCAAGCGCTAAGTCCCGTTGGGATGCATATTTTTTTGTGGGCACCACTTCAATTTTTCCTGGACGAGGTTTGGCGTGATATAGTAAAGATTCGCGTCGTTTATTCTGATTGCTCATAGGTTGTTACTTTATTAAAAAATACTCTAAAGTTCGTTGTTAAGACGGAGAATCAAAGGTAAGAGTTTTAAAAGAAACCGAAAGCGTTAATCCAATTTATCAATCGTGATGCCTTGAGAAAATATAAAATTGATTTGATCAAGTGGTTTGCGCACTGATATCATCATTTTTTATAAAATAGTTTCATAATTTAGCTAAAAACACCCTGATGGTCTCCTTAAATCGGATTATTTTAGTTGCCGTGCCTAATGGACCAAAAATCTTAACTCTTGAGGAAAACCATCATTTTTTTAGTTGTCTTTGGATTCGTATCAACTACCTATTGCCAACAAAAGGAAGTTGCTCGAGACAGCACGGATTTGTACAAGAAGATTGAAGATTACTCCGAAAAAACGGATCTTACGAAAAAAATGCATCGGCTCATTTTTCGCCCTACCGACACCACGGTGCGGCGGAGTAGAAATGAACAACTCAACACTGCAGACTACAGGTCTTTTACAGGGAAAATTATTCGAAAAATCATCATTCGCACCAACGACCCTTTTGGGTTTTCATTTATAGACAGCACCCAAACCCCTAAAAGTGGCATCGAACGATTTGGAAACCAAGTGCACATAAAATCAATCGAATCCAGTATTCGCAATTATTTACTCATCCGCGAAAACCAACCATTAGACAGCCTTTTAATTTTAGAAACTGCACGATTACTACGCGCTAAAAAATTTATAAGAGAAGTGGAAATTCTTCCCAGGGAAGTACCACACACAAAGGATTCTGTAGATATCGTCATTACCACGTTAGACACCTGGAGTATCATTCCCTACGCATCCTTATCGGCATCCCAGACAAAGTTAAGGCTTAGGGAATATAATTTTTTTGGCACAGGACATCGATTAGACCTCGGTTTCTCCTCAAGGCGCGAAGACAGCGATCGCGGGTATCAAGCGATCTATACAGTTCCAAACTTTCGAAACACCTACATTAGCGGAACGGTAAAATACATCACCGAATACGACAATCATTTCAGGCGTTCCATAAGTATCGACCGGGATTTCTATTCACCCCTAACCCGTTGGGCGGGAGGTGTTTTCTTTGAAGATCGCTCCTTGGCAAGAGAATTGCCTTCAATTGGTCAAACGTTTACAGAACAAAATTTAAAATACTTTGCGCAAGACTATTGGGGCGGATATTCATTCCCTCTTTTTCGGGGAGTATCTGAACAAGAACGCACGACAAATCTAATTGTAAGTGCTCGAGCCCTAGTAATAGACTACAGGAGCACTCAGGAAAAATTCGACAACCATAATTTCTTCGCTGATGAACGGTTTCTTCTAGGCAGTATTGGAATCGCTTCGAGACAGTATGTATCCGATCGTTACATTTTTCAAGATGGCGTTACGGAAGACGTGCCGATTGGGACTGTGTACTCCTTAACAGGTGGCATACAACAAAAAAACAATCGAAATCGACCTTATATTGGAGTTCGTGCGAGTTTTGGAAATTATTTCTCATTGGGGTTTTTAAGTCTGAATCTTGAAGCAGACACTTTTTTCAATAAATCCGTAACAGAACAAACAACATATAGCCTCCAGGCCAATTACTTCTCTCATCTGATAACGTTAAAAGAAGGATGGAAAATGAGACAGTTTGCAAAACCACAAATTGTAATTGGTGCCAACCGATTAGATTCACCAGCAGATAGATTGAGCTTGAATGAGGAACCTTATTTCACCGGCATCCACGGCAGTTTATACGACGACTACAATCTAGGGAGTATTCGAGGATTTGACAGCCCTGTCTTCGGCACACAGAAATATGTTTTGGAAACACAAACCCAATTTTATTCTCCATGGGTGTGGTTGGGATTTCGATTTAACCCGTATGTAAATCTAGCTGTGGCGATGTTAACCGACAAGAGTAAGAATAGTAGCAGTAACCAATTTTTTTCGTCGATTGGTTTGGGTTGTATTTTCAGAAATGACTATTTGGTTTTCAACACCTTTCAGATCTCCTTTGCCTACTACCCCAACATTCCAGGTCAAGGCAGAAATCAGTTTAAACCTAATGTTTTTAGAACCGATGATTTTGGATTTCAGGAATTTCAGATCTCTAAACCGCGAACTGTATTGTATCAATAGCCTGAGCACACAATTTGTAACCGTTGGGGGGGGGGTACGTATCCTCTTTAAATTTTAATCCCCTTTTACGAATCGAATATTTCGTTTTAACCCTTCGTATTTTGTTCGTTTCACTGCACTTTTCCTGAACATTTCGCGAAATACATCCTCGGTGATTTCTTCCCAATCTTTCTTGGCCATGCTGAGCATTTCGGGATGTGGATTGAACAAGGGTTCCCGATGTGGTTTGCTAAACCGATTCCACGGACAAACATCTTGGCAAATATCACAACCAAAAATCCAATCTTCGAATTGGCCTTTTACGGCACTCGGGATTTCATCTTTTAGTTCGATTGTAAAATACGAAATGCATTTGCTGCCATCTACAACCCGATCGGCGACTATGGCTTGGGTTGGACAAGCATCGATACAGGCCGTGCAACTACCGCAATGATCGGTGACTGGCGAATCGTATTCCAATTCGAGATCGATGATCAATTCCGCAACAAAATAGAAAGACCCCACTTGTTTTGTAAGGAGCAGTGTGTGTTTCCCGACCCATCCCAGTCCGCTTTTAGCCGCCCAGGCTTTATCTAAAACCGGTGCGGAATCCACAAATGCCCGACCGTGGACCTCGCCGATTTTTTCGTTGATAAAATGTAAGAGTTCTCTTAATTTATCCTTGACGACAAAGTGATAATCCCTGCCGTAAGCGTATTTTGAAATCTTATACGTATCCTCAATCTGTTCCTTGGCAGGATAATAGTTAAACAGCAGCGACACCACACTCTTTGAACCAGGAACCAACAGTGTTGGATCTAATCTTTTGTCAAAATGGTTTTCAAGATAGCCCATCTTGCCATTCATGTTCTGTTTTAAATACGCCTCCAAGCGCGGGGCTTCTTCTTCGAGAAATTCTGCCTTGCTGATACCGCAAGACATAAATCCCAATCGTTCGGCTTCGCGTTTTATCATTTCGGAATATCGCTTCTTATTCATAATGAAATGGCAGTTTTTATTACTGTTTTTGCGACTACACAACGTTGGGATCCTTTTTTAAAAAAGGTCTCCTTGCGATGGCCCTTTAATTTTCCCAAGGTGCTTATAGGCGGCCTCAGTTACTTCGCGCCCACGTGGTGTTCTGAGTATAAATCCTTGTTGAATGAGAAAAGGCTCATAAACTTCTTCGATAGTCTCTGTGGTTTCGGAAACTGCTGTGGCAATAGTAGTAATTCCTACCGGACCTCCTTTAAATTTATCGATGATGGTTGAGAGAATCTTATTGTCCATCTCATCCAATCCGTGCGTATCGACATGTAAAGCTTCCAAACCGTATTTGGCAATGGCAATATCAATTTTTCCTGTTCCTTTAATTTGTGCAAAGTCGCGTATCCTTCTCAACAGGGCATTCGCTATTCGCGGCGTACCGCGACTTCTTCCCGCTATTTCAATAGCTGCTTCCATAGAAATCGGCACATTGAGAATCTTGGCACTTCGCTGTACGATGTGTGTCAACAACTCGGTGTCGTAGTATTGCATTCGGGATGAGATGCCAAAACGCGCTCGCATTGGTGCTGTAAGCAATCCTGAGCGCGTTGTGGCACCGACTAAGGTAAACGGGCTCAAGTTAATTTGAACGGTCCTTGCATTCGGTCCCGACTCAATCATGATATCAATTCTGAAGTCTTCCATTGCCGAATAGAGATACTCCTCGACAATCGGACTCAACCGATGGATTTCGTCGATAAAAAGCACATCCCTCTCCTCTAAATTGGTCAACAATCCAGCTAAATCACCCGGTTTATCCAAAACGGGTCCGGAGGTAACACGGATATTGACATTCAATTCGTTCGCAAGAATATAAGCCAATGTGGTTTTACCCAATCCTGGAGGGCCGTGAAATAGGGTATGATCTAAGGCCTCCTGTCGTTGATTTGCTGCTTCTACAAAAATCCGAAGGTTTTCTAAGGCTTGGTCTTGCCCTGTAAAATCATCAAAGTGCTGTGGTCTTAACGTCTTTTCGATATCGATCTCCTCGTCTGAGAAGTTTTCGCCTGTGGCATCCAAATGTTCGTTCATATCACAAAGATAACAATCCTTTCGATGTGTTTTTTTTAAAAGGGTGTGCAGTTTTTAAAACGAGGCTTTGTTTTCTTTACAAACCGCTAACAAAATCCCTCCCGTAATAAAAAAACCCTTTCAAAATCAAATGAAAGGGTTTTTTATAGTTCTAAGTTTCTCGGATTAATGTCCTGAGTCTTCTTCGTTTTCCTGTAACGGAATATGCTGCGGAATAAAATCCTGTCCAGGGATAACATAATCTGTTCCCTCTTTATTCATCTTACTATAGTCGTATGCCCAACGGTAAACATGTGGAATTGGACCATCCCAGTTTCCGTGAATTGCTTTGTGTTCTGTAGTCCACTCTAACGTTGTTCCGTTCCATGGGTTCTTCGGCCCAACTTTTCCATAGAACATGGAATGTAGGAAGTTATAGACAAATACCAGCTGTCCACCAATTGCGATAATGGCAAATATTGTCATTACTACGTTGATATCGTGGAGGTCGTCAAAGTAAGGGAAATTACTATTGGTATAGTATCGTCTAGGCAATCCAGCCAATCCGACAAAGTGCATCGGGAAAAATATTCCGTAAGCTCCAATTGCCGTTATCCAGAAGTGGATATATCCTAATTTTTTGTTCATCAATCTACCCGAGAACATCTTTGGGAACCAGTGATAAATTCCTGCAATGAATCCATACGCTGCAGAAACCCCCATCACTAAGTGGAAGTGTGCCACCACGAAATAAGTGTCGTGCACGTTGATATCCAGCGCACTGTTACCCACGATCAATCCCGTTAGTCCTCCGGTTATAAATGTCGATACAAATCCTATTCCCCAAAGCATCGCCACGTTCATTTGGAGATTTCCACGCCAGATGGTCGTGATCCAGTTAAAGGCTTTAACTGCAGATGGAATGGCAATCAACAGGGTTGTAAATGTAAATACCGAACCGAGGAACGGGTTCATTCCAGATACGAACATATGGTGCCCCCAAACGATGGTCGATAAAAATGCAATCGCCAATAGAGACGCCACCATTGCGCGGTATCCGAAAATAGGTTTTCGGGAGTTGGTCGCTAAAATTTCAGAAACGATTCCCATGGCAGGAAGGATAACGATATATACTTCCGGGTGTCCGAGGAACCAGAAAAGGTGTTCGAACAATACCGGAGATCCTCCTTGGTGATGTAGTACTTCTCCAGCGATATATATATCCGAAAGGAAAAAGGACGTACCGAAACTTCTATCCATAATAAGCATCAATCCTGCAGAAAATAATACCGGGAACGAAACCAATCCTACGATAGCTGTTACTAAAAACGACCAAACCGTTAAGGGCATGCGGGTCATCGACATTCCTTTTGTTCGCAGGTTTAAAATCGTAACAATAAAGTTGAGCGATCCTAAAAGCGATGACGCAATGAATATTACTAAGGCTATCAACCAAATTGTCATTCCTGCGCCCGAACCTGGAATAGCTTGTGGCAAGGCACTTAAGGGTGGATAAATTGTCCATCCTGCAGAAGCTGGTCCTGTTTCAACAAAAAGAGAAATAACCATCAACAAACTAGAAATGAAGAAAAGCCAATAGGACACCATGTTTAGGAATCCGGATGCCATATCTCTCGCTCCGATCTGCAATGGAATCAAAAGGTTACTAAAGGTTCCTGTTAGACCAGCGGTCAGTACGAAGAACACCATGATGGTTCCATGCATGGTTACGAGTGCCAGATACATATTGGGATCCATAATCCCATCTGCTCCCCATTTTCCTAAAAATACTTCATAAATAGTAAACTGGTGATCTGGCCAAGCCAATTGCAATCTAAACAACAAGGACATCAAAATACCGATGACACCCATTACCAATCCGGTGATCATATATTGCTTAGAGATCGTCTTGTGATCGACACTAAAAATATACTTCGTTACAAACGTCTCCTTATGGCGCGGATCATATTCTTGGTAATCGTTTATCGTCTGAACATGTTCTTTTGCTGACATATCTTATTAAGCTAAATTAAATACTGTTTTAATTGTTGAGTTGTTCTTTTAACGTCGGTTGTTCTGCCAACCAGCTGCTAAACTCCTCTTCTGTTTCTACTACAATCTTCATTTGCATGTTAAAATGGCTGATTCCGCAAATCTTATTACACAAAAGAAGATAATCAAACTCATACGGTTCTAAGGGTTCTTCTCCTTTGGCTTGGAGTGCTTCGCTCTCTTTCGCCCGAATATCGTTAATGTTGTCCACTTTCTTAATAATGTGATCGGTCTGCCGCATCTCTTCGGTAGTTATCGTAGGCGTAAAGGCAAATTGTGTGATCATCCCCGGAACCGAGTTCATTTGCGCTCTAAAGTGCGGCATATAGACCGAGTGCAATACATCTTGTGACCGTATTTTAAAGAGTACTTTTCGATCTACTGGTAAATGCACTTCACTTACCACTTTATCGTCGAATCCATTTGGATCTGCTGGATCAACACCCAGAGCGTTAATTCCTTCAATCAGAC